>JYMV01036083.1_pt1 | contig 30514 bp, 22 predicted proteins | sample 338911 | NCBI WGS metagenome assembly JYMV01 (sample SAMN03354496, study PRJNA234377) | hydrothermal vent metagenome | biome: Deep sea; feature: Hydrothermal plumes at the Eastern Lau Spreading Center, Western Pacific Ocean; material: Seawater | place: Tonga | collected 2009 | depth 2000 m m
GTCCAGGTTGGCCTCATGCTCCAGTGCCTCTTTGTCTCCTGGAAGGTGTGAATGGCCTGCGTGTGGATCCTTGGGATGCCCTCCCGGTCCGTGGTTATGCCCTTCGTGATCGGATTGCGCTAATGCTACTGAAGTGCAAAAGCAAATTAGAATGATCAATGCATTTTTCATAGCCTTAAAATTACAATAATTACCACTCAATTACGATTTTTCCGATGGAATTTCGACTTCCCAACAGATCATGTGCAGCACCAATTTGTTCTGCTGAAAAGGTTCCACCTATATGCGGTTTGAGTGTGCCTTCATTTACAAGTTCAACTACCCCCATCAAACACCTTTTTAGCGTATCAGGTTGGTGATCCCCGATTCTCAACATATTCACTCCAATGGTACCTTGCGACTTCATCAATAACATGATTGGATGCAGAAAGCCGAAATTAAGAACGAGTTTGAGGTCAGCAAGAATTCCTCCTTTCTTACCGCTTCTTTCTGATACTCCAAAGCTCACAATGCGCCCTCCATGAGCCAATAACTTACGACTCTTCTTGTAGTTAGTTCCTCCTACCGCGTCAAAAACCACATCAACACCCTCCTTGCCCCTTAGATTTTTGATCTCATTATAAAAGTCCACACTTCTATAATTGATAGGATAATCTACACCCAGTCCCCGCAGGTAGTCCAGCTTTTCATCAGAGCCTGCTGTGCCGTAAATGACGCATCCTTTCTTCTTAGCGAGTTGAATCAAGGCGGTTCCAACACCACCTGCGGCGGCATGGATCAGGACATGGTCATCTTTAAAGAGATTGACCATCTCATATGCGCAGTAGTAAGCTGTGCCATACTGGGTAGGAAGAGCTGTTGCCTCAGCCATTGTTATATTACCGGGGATTTCAACTGTCCCTCTTGCATCGGCCACCGCGTATTCAGCGTAACCCCCAAACCTGGTAAAGGCCATTACCTTGTTGCCGACAGCGAAGTCACTGACATCTTTTCCAATTTCCTCAATGGTGCCTGCAACTTCATAGCCCAACACGGCAGGCAGAGGTGGGGCATCCTGATACTGGCCGTATCGGGCCATTACATCGGCATAGTTCAGTCCAAAACACTGAACCCTTATGAGTACTTCATGATCGGCAGGAACGGGTTTGGAAACTTCTCTTATTTCAAACGCCTCCTCAGCGTTACCGTATTTTACCAGCGCTACTGCTTTCACTTGTCAGCCCCTTCAATGACGATCACGATCTCTCCTTTAACATTTTTAGCACCGAAGTATTCGATGGCTTCTGCTACCGTACCACGAAATGTCTCTTCATAAATTTTCGTAAGCTCCCTGCAAACCGCCACCTGTCGGTCGGGGCCAAAATGGGTTGCAAAGTCACCCAAGGTCTTCACCAGTCTAAACGGAGACTCATAAAAGACCATTGTACGACTTTCGCTTACCAACTCTTTTAACTTTTTCTGTTTGCCCTTTTTATGCGGAAGAAATCCTTCAAAGCAAAAATTGTGAATAGGTAATCCCGAATTTACCAGTGCTGGTACAAATGCTGTAGCTCCGGGAAGACATTCAATCTCCACATCTGCTGCTATACATTGCCGGATCAACAAAAATCCAGGATCAGATATTCCAGGTGTGCCGGCATCGGTCACCAATGCGATGGTGGATCCTTCAGTGAGTTGTTCAACAAGTCTATCTACGGATTTATGCTCATTGTGCTGATGGTGTGGCACTACCTTCTTGCCTATTGATAAGTGCTTCAAAAGCTTGCTGGTATGTCTTGAATCCTCAGCCAGTATGAAGTCTACCTCCTTCAAAATATTAATCGCTCTCAAAGTGATATCTTCAAGATTGCCAATTGGTGTAGGTACCACATACAGCTTACCCATATTTAAAGAGCTTTGATAAAACTTGTGATTAACTGAAAAACTTCATTGTATTTCTGCATCTCCAGGGTTTCGCTGACATCGAAGATATCATGATAGGCCTTATTTCCGCCCAAAGTGTAGATAAAGAAAGCAGGTACAGCGCTCTCTGTAAAAAAGTAATGATCGCTGTTTTGCGCCTTGCCGCGTTTTTTTACCATCGGTACGAACTCATTAAACTCGTTCAGTGCAGTAATAAGCTCAAATTCCGTTTCGTGTATAGTACCATTCACCACAGTGATTCCTTCCTCTCCATTTCCCATCAGGTCTATATTGATCAGGAATTTGATGTTTTTAAGGGGGAACAGAGGATTTTCGGTATAGTACTTCGAGCCAACAAGTCCAGCCTCTTCTCCGGCAAATGCAATAAAGGCCACATTGTACTTGTTGGAATCTGCCTGGTAATGTTGGGCGAGATCGAATAACATAGATACTCCGCTGGCATTGTCATTGGCCCCCGGGAAATAGGTGGTTCTTCCCATCCTGCCAAGATGGTCATAATGGGCTGTGAATACGATTACCGAATCTGGATGTCCATTGTCTTTGTACGCTATGACGTTGCGAGATTGGTAATCCTCTTGTAACTTATTTTCAATATTCAGGTTGATGGTGGATGCTTTAACGCTGATTCTGGATTGGAGAATTTCAACTACGAGCAAATCGGCCACATGGGAGGAAACTGCCCACGTGAGCTTCTTCTTAGCCAATACAATTCCCTTAGCACCAAATGTTTTCTTAGCCGCTATCATAAGCTCGCGCATCTCATCGGGCTTTTGGGCTCCTTCCTCAATAACAATAAAATTGAAGTTACCAGTCTTATCCAGGAACTTTCGAAGCTTGTTTGGTTTTAGCTTGACCAGGTCATTCAACCAGTGCAGCTGAAAGGTTCCATAAGTTCCTTTGGAATACGGGCTTACGATGTAGTCAGCCCCAGGCTTCAGGTTGAGGTCGTCCAGTGAGACTTCCATTGCGCCAGGGAAAGTATTGACATCATGTTTGAATACTTGATAATATCCGGGTTTGTATGCATGAAGGCCTATTTTTTCGAATTCATTGCCAATGAATTCAGCAGCCAGTGAATCCCCCTGCATTACATAGCCCCTGCCGTGAAAGGAGGCCGAAGATAAAGTGTCAATGATGCTTCGTGCGTAGGCTTGGTTCTGCGCTTTAGTTTTGCCTAAAAACAGCAGTGTAATCAGGCAGACTCCGAGTATGAAAACGCGATTTCCCATCTCTTAGTCTGCATATCTCTTTTCAATGAGTGCATAAAATGAGATAGTACTCTCCTGCTCTTGATCCCAAGTGTATCTATCCGAAAGTTCAGCGCGTACATATTTTAAGGCTTCCGGCAAATTGGCAAATGAATCTAGTTGCTGCACCGCAGCGTTGTAAGCGTCACCGTCACCGGCGAACAATTCGTTGATGTACAGAAAGCGCTCGTTCAAGCTGATAGCGCTATGCAAGTCATTTACCACAGTTCTTTCCAGTTGGTGAGCAACGCTCGTATCCTCTAGAGATGGTGCAATTGTCTCATTGATGGTTGACGTCTCCCCGGGTTCTGCCCCTGCGCTTTCAGTTGGAACTCGAGCATCGAATGCGGTTGCTTTGGCTGCTTCCGCTTCTGCCTTGTCCTCCACAACAGGCTGGGAATTCTCCGGATCGGGTTCTTTAACCGGTGGGGCAGTCTCACTAGCTTCTGGTCGTGGCTCTTCTGTAGCTGCCGATACCACATCCTCTACTGCTTCCTCTTCAATCAGGTATTTTAGGATTGACACTGTTTCCAGCAATTCCTCCGCGTCTTTGAGAAGAGGTCCCAGTTCTTCTTTATTGGTTACGTCGTCTGGTGTGTCGTAATCCTGCATTTTCCTAAGCAGCACCTTGATCTTGTCGAGTAGCTCGGATTTGGTCATCTTTATAAATTTATGATTTGGGAATGCACCTTTTGCTAAATTTGTAGAGCACAATAATCATGCAAAATAACGCAAAAAGGGGCAATGTTCATAGAAAACATAAGACCGGAAAGTCCGAGAAGAGGCTTTATTGAAGTGATCTGTGGATCAATGTTTTCAGGTAAGACTGAGGAACTCATCCGCAGGTTAAAGCGTGCAATTTATGCCAAACAGCGCGTGGAAATTTTCAAGCCTCTTGTCGATCAGCGCTACGATGAGGAAAAGGTAGTGTCCCACGATGATAATGAGATCCAATCAACGCCTATCAAAGCGGCTACGGACATCCTGCTTTTGTCTCACAACATTGAAGTCGTGGGGGTTGATGAAGCACAATTTTTTAATGAGGATTTGGTCGAGGTGTGTAATCACCTGGCAAATAGAGGCACCCGGGTCGTGGTTGCCGGCCTGGATATGGATTATTTGGGAGCGCCGTTTGGACCCATTCCTAAACTGATGGCTACTGCTGAGTACGTAACCAAGGTGCATGCCATCTGTGTCAAATGTGGGGCACTCGCAAATCATTCACACAGAATTACGCAGGAGGAGACGCTGGTGGTGGTTGGTGAAAAGGAGGCGTATGAGCCCCTGTGCCGCCGATGTTTTTCGGCGCTGTATCCACCTGTTTTGAATCCCAAAGATGTATCAAAGTCAAAGTGTGATAATACTGATGTGAAGTAATGATTGTTTCCTATTACGACATAGAACAGATAACAGATATCCTGGATGGCAAGTTTATTGGCAATAGGGCTGATTACAAGATTAAGTATTTGCTGATAGACAGCCGCAAGATTCTTCATGCGCAGGCTTCATTGTTCTTTGCTCTTCGGGGAGAGCGGCATGATGGACACGAATATATTGCTGAGCTATATGATAAGGGCGTTAGGTGCTTTGTGGTATCTGAAAAAGTTGGAAACACTGACCATTTCTCAGAGGCCAATTTTATCCAGGTAAAGAACTCGCTTGCCGCTTTACAAACTTTCTCCGGCTATCATCGGCAGCAACATGACATTCCAGTAATTGGTATAACAGGCAGTAATGGCAAAACGATAGTAAAGGAGTGGCTGCATCAGCTTATGGTCAATGATAAGAAGATTGTCCGTAGTCCTAAGAGTTATAATTCACAAGTCGGCGTGCCATTATCCATATGGCAGATGCAGTCTCATCACGAGCTAGCCATCATTGAAGCAGGAATCTCGGAACCCGGTGAAATGGAGAGGCTGGAGGCTATTATAAAGCCGAGTATTGGGATTTTTACCAATATTGGTACGGCACATAGTGAAGGGTTTGAAAACCAGGAAGGTAAAATTGAGGAGAAGCTGAAATTGTTTGCGGACTCTGAGAGTTTAATTTATTGCCGCGACTATCCAGCTATAGAAGAGTGGATCCAGCGTGCTGGCCTAAAGGATAAGAAGGACTTAGCACTGTTCTCATGGTCAACCAAGCTAGAAGCTGATTTACGTATTTCTAAGATTGACAAGCAGCAATCGGTGACGATTATTAGCGCCTATTATTTGGGAAATCTTCGATCGATAACCATTCCTTTTATCGACGATGCTTCGATAGAGAACGCGGTTCATTGCTGGGCTTTACTGCTGCTATGGAAGTACGATGATGCACTGATAGCTGAACGCTTTTTGGGACTGACAGCGGTTGCAATGCGCATGGAGCTTAAGGAGGGTATCAATAATTGTTCGGTGATAAATGATACTTACAATTCTGACTTGGGCTCGCTCGAAATTGCATTGGACTTTCTGAATCAACAAAAGCAGTTCAAGAAAAAAGTGGTGATTTTATCAGATATTTTGCAGAGCGGAAAATCTGAAGAGGTGCTATACGAACGCGTGGCAGAACTGCTTAGTAAAAAGGGCATTGATCGATTTATGGGTATTGGTGAGGCCATATCGCGACAATCTGAACAGTTTACCACGGGCGGCAGTTTTTACCAATCCACAGAGGACTTTCTAAGCAAATACTCGCCTGGCTTATTTCACGACGAGATTATTTTACTCAAAGGCGCCAGACCGTTTAGGTTTGAACAAATCTCCCGTGCCTTACAACAAAAGGCACATGAAACAGTACTCGAAGTAAACCTGGATGCGATGATTCATAATCTGAATGTATTCAGGTCAAGATTGAAGCCGGGGACGAAGATTATGGCGATGGTTAAGGCCTTTTCATACGGTAGCGGGAGTTATGAAATTGCCAATGTGCTGCAATTCCACAGAATAGATTACCTGGCGGTAGCGTATGCAGATGAAGGAGTTGAACTGAGAAAGGCAGGCATAACGGTTCCGATAATGGTTGTAAATCCGGAAGATCAGAGTTTCGGATCTATGATCAAGTATAATTTGGAGCCGCAGGTATATAGCTTTCACGTGCTGGAGTATTTTATCGCTGAGCTCAGCAAACTCGGCAAAGCGATGGAGGGCCCGGTCCCGGTACATATAAAGTTAGAAACTGGAATGCACCGACTAGGCTTCACAGAGAGTGAACTGGATGACTTAGTTGAAAAGATCAAGGAGGCCGGTAGCCTGTATATTCAGTCTGTTTTCTCACACCTTGCCGCCAGTGAGGACGCTGCCCATGACGACTTTACCAGAGGTCAGATTGACAATTTTGTAAAGAGAAGCGAAAAAGTGATGGCCGGATTCGATTATCCGATTATGCGCCATATTCTCAACTCCAGAGGTATTCTTCGTTTTGAGGATGCCCAATTTGAAATGGTACGGTTGGGGATAGGTATCTACGGTGTGGATACACTTGGCTCCTCTGATAGCAATGAGAGCAAAGAAAGCGCTAACCTCCAAAATGTAAGCACTCTGAAGAGTACTATATCTCAGATCAAGATAGTGCCCGCAAATGAAACGGTAGGCTATGGTAGGGAAGGGAAAGCGGAATCCGAAATACGCATCGCTATTGTGCCCATTGGATATGCTGATGGATTGAATAGAAAATTGAGCAATGGGAAAGGGAAGCTCTTTGTGAACGGTAGCATGGCCCGCATAGTAGGCAGTATTTGTATGGACATGTGCATGATAGACATCACAAACATAGAAGCCAAAGAAGGAGATGAGATCATTGTTTTTGGTGAAGACTACCCCGTTACTGAATTTGCGAAGGACCTGGATACCATTCCCTATGAGGTGCTTACCAGTATCTCACGCAGGGTGAAAAGGGTGTACTACCACGAATAAATGGGCAATAGCTATATATCTTATCTATATTCAAGTATAGTATCTCAAAATCTGCGATTCAGAACCTAATTGGCCCTGATTGCTTCCACAGGATCAAGTCTGGATGCAGAGAATGCAGGCACGAGACCTGCAATTATTCCGATAGCGATCGAGACGCCTAAGCCAATTGCAATGTTGGCATAAGTCAAGACGAATTTCATATCGAAAGCTGCAGTAGCCCCTAAGCTAAGGGCATAGACTATTAGTAACCCTACAACTCCGCCAATTAGGCATAGTATTATCGATTCAAATAGAAACTGAAGAAGGATAAAGTAGTTCTTTGCTCCCAGTGATTTCTGGATACCAATGATACTTGTTCGTTCCGTCACGGAAACGAACATGATATTGGCGATCCCAAATCCACCAACCAGAATGGAGAATCCCCCAATTATCCATCCACAAATACTCATAACAGCAAATATCACATCCAGGCTTCCAGAGATTATACTTGTTTCATTCATAGCAAAATCATCAGGTGCCAGCGGTTTTAGCTTTCTGATTGAACGCATAATACCCCTGAGCTCATCTTTTAATTGAGCATTGCTCACCCCAGGCTTAGCTTTGACCATGATTATCGGATCCAATTGACGTGAGTGAAGATCAAGCAATTTTCGGACAGAATTTACTGGGATAATCAGGTTATTGTCATGGCTTTCCCCGACAACGCTTTCCCCCTCTTTCGAAATCACACCCATAACGACAAACGACCGCCCCAGGAACTTAATGTTCTTGCCAAGTGGATTTAAGCCACCAAACAGGTTTGAAGCTATAGCTGCCCCGATAATCACGTTATTCCGGCCACTTGTAGCTTCTGATTCAGAAAAGTATCTTCCCTGTGCCAACTCAAAAGAGACAATCTTATCATAATCGAACGACACTGCATTAATAGAAGCATTCTCGATACTGTTGTTCTTGTACTTTACGGTCCGCCTACCTCCGACCGTGTAGGCACACGCAGTTGCTGAGCGCGTTCTTTTTTGCAGTTGGGCAAGTTCTTTAATCGTGGGTTTTGGCCTTTTGATATAATCCCACCATTTGTATTCCGTACTGCCTCCCCCCCAGGGCCATTTCTGAATAAAGATAATATCATCGCCAAGCGTTTCAACACTCTCTCGAACGTTCATTTCTAAGGAATCAACAGCCGTAAAAACAACAATGATTGCAAAGATTCCTATCGTGATGCCTAACAAGGATAAAGAGGTTCGCAGCTTATTCGCAACAAGGGCATGCAATGCCATCATTAAACTCTCCGAAAGAAGTCTTAGAAAGATCATGAAATTAGTTCGTAAATCATGTTAAAATTACTGTTTAAGCATAAACTCCCAAAATATTTTATTGTTTGTTGATGGCAAATTCCTACCTTCGCAAATGACATTATTCACCAGATATGAGCGAGGTAAAAAAGATCAAAAATGCTTTAATCTCTGTTTTTTACAAAGCCAATCTTGAGCCGATTGTCAGGCAGCTCAGCGAGCTGGGAATAGGAATCTATTCCACGGGAGGTACGCAGAAGTTTATTGAGGAATTAGGGCTGGCCGTGAAATCGGTAGAGAGTCTCACTTCTTACCCCTCAATTCTTGGAGGACGGGTTAAAACATTGCACCCTAAGGTCTTTGGCGGCATTTTAAGTCGAAGAGAAACAGAAAAGGATGTAGCGCAGCTGGAGGAATACGAAATTCCAGAAATTGATTTGGTAATCGTTGACCTTTATCCATTTGAAGAGACGGTGGCTTCAGGTGCGTCAGAGCAAGAAATTATTGAGAAGATTGATATAGGGGGCATTTCCCTTATTCGTGCTGCAGCAAAAAATTTCAAAGATGTATTAATAGTCCCCTCACGTGATGAGTACGCGAGCGTACTGGAGTTACTTAAGACTAAAAACGGAGAGACGTCACTTGAGGATCGCAAATCAATGGCTAAAAAAGCATTTGCCATATCATCTTCTTATGACACAGCTATCCACACGTTTTTCTTAGGTGCTGCAGAATCTGCAAACGATACGAATTGGGAAGCTCCTACAAATGGGGTTAGGAAGCAGAAGGAGTTGAGGTATGGTGAGAACCCCCACCAAAACGCAGTATTCATTGGCGATTTGGACGCCATGTTTGACCAGCTGCACGGCAAAGAGTTATCTTACAACAACCTGCTCGACGTCGATGCAGCAGTTAACCTTATTGGTGATTATTCCACCACCAGTTTTGCGATATTAAAGCACAATAATGCTTGCGGCTTTGCTTCGCGTGAAAACCCATTGGAAGCATGGCAGGTTGCATTGGCTGGAGACCCGGTTTCTGCATTTGGAGGCATACTGATCACCAATGCTAAAGTGGAGAAGGATGTAGCCGAGGCAGTAAATACTATCTTTTTTGAGGTAATTATCGCTCCTGAATATTCTGTGGAGGCCTTGGAGGTCCTCAAACAAAAGAAAAACAGAAGAATACTGGTTCAAAAACCAGTGGAGCTGCCGACAAGGCAAGTGAGAACAGTCCTAAATGGCATGTTAGAGCAAGAGATCGATCTGAAAACAGATGGAATAGCTGATATGGAAACAGTTACCAAGGTGGAACCTACAGATGAGCAAAAATTGGATCTGGAGTTTGCCGGTAAATTGGTGAAACATTCTAAATCCAACACCATTGTATTGGCAAAAGACCAACAGCTGTTGGCGAGTGGGGTTGGGCAGACTTCCAGAGTTGACGCACTGGAACAGGCCATAGCCAAGGCGAGGAAATTTGGGTCTTCTTTGGAAGGAGCGGTAATGGCATCGGACGCATTTTTTCCTTTCCCTGATTGCGTTGAAATCGCTCATAAGGCTGGAATTACTGCGGTTATCCAACCAGGCGGTTCCATAAAGGACAAAGAGTCTATTGAATATTGTGACGCTAACGGCGTTAGCATGGTATTAACTGGAACCAGGCATTTTAAGCATTAGGAGTAGATGGGGTTATTTGATTTTTTAACGCAGGAAATTGCAATTGATCTAGGTACAGCCAATACCATCATCATTCACAATGATAAAGTAGTGGTCGATGAACCGTCTATAGTGGCGATGGACGTCAAGACGGGAAAAATTCTAGCGGTAGGGAAAGAGGCAATGCTCATGCACGGAAAGACGCATGAGAACATTAAAACCATTCGTCCTCTTAAAGACGGCGTTATTGCAGATTTCGACGCAGCTGAACACATGATCCGGGAGATGATCAAGATGATTAACACTGGAAGAAGCCTTTTTGCCCCATCGCTAAAAATGGTTATTTGTATTCCGTCCGGGATTACGGAAGTCGAGAAAAGGGCCGTACGTGACTCCGCGGAGCATGCCGGAGGCAAGGAGGTTTACTTAATATATGAGCCAATGGCTGCTGGTATTGGCATCGGCCTTGACGTTGAAGAACCCAATGGCAATATGGTGGTAGATATTGGTGGGGGTACCAGTGAAATTGCTGTTATCGCTTTAGGAGGCATTGTCTGTAACAAGTCGATTAGAGTTGCGGGTGATAATTTCACCTCTGACATTGAAGATCACATGCGTCGTCAGCATAACATTCTTGTGGGGGAGAGAACAGCTGAGAGCATTAAGATTGAAGTGGGGGCGGCAATGGAAGACATCGATAATCCACCTCCGGATTTTGCCATCCACGGACGTGATCTCATGAGTGGAATCCCAAAGGAAATAACGGTATCATACGCAGAAATAGCACATACCGTGGATAAAACCATAGCGAAGATAGAAGAGGCAATATTGGCAACGCTAGAGGTAACACCTCCTGAATTGTCAGCAGACATATACCGTACAGGAATTTACCTGGCGGGAGGAGGGTCACTATTAAGAGGTTTGGATAAGAGAATTTCGTTGAAAACGAAATTGCAAGTGCATGTTGCTGAGGACCCCCTTAGAGCTGTTGCAAGAGGAACGGGAATTGCACTTAAAAACATTAAAAACTTCAATTTCCTTCTGCGGTAAAGATCGCTTGGAATTTATATGTTTCCAACCTGCACATGTTTCGGTGTGGGATAACGATTTTTTTTACATTCATGCGCAGTCTGCTTTTGTTCATCAGAAAAAACAATTTTATACTGCTGTTCCTCTTTTTGGAGCTGGTTGCAGCTGCGTTAATCATCCAGAACAATCGGTTTCACCAGGCCAGTTTCATCAATTCAGCAAACTCCATGACCGGTGGGCTTATGCAATGGCAAAGCGATCTTACTGGCTATATGGGGCTAAAGAAGGAGAATGAGATTTTATTGGAGGAGAATGGGCGACTCCATTCGCAATCAATATTGGCATTTACCAAGTTCACGAACAAAGAGTTTATACATAATGACACGATCTACAATCAGAGATATACCTATCTAAATGCGGAGGTTATAAATAATTCAATATTCAAGCGAAACAACTATCTGACAATGAACAAGGGATATGCTCAGGGCATAGCTCCGGAGATGGGTGTTATATCCAGCAATGGGGTAGTTGGAATGGTAAAAGACGTTTCAGAATATTTTTGCACAGTGCTATCCGTTCTGCATAAGAGCTCCAGAATAAGTGTAAAAATAGAGGGTCAGGACTATTTTGGGTCGCTGATATGGGATGGTGCAGATTTTAGATATGGTACTCTTACCGAGATTCCCTCTCATGTTGTTCTTGAAAAAGGGGTACTCGTGATCACAAGTGGATTTTCTGCAATATTTCCCGCCGGAATACCCATAGGAACAATCGTGGATTACGAGGTGCTTCCTGGGGAAAATGCATACACCATTGCAATCAAATTCACGGAGGATTATAGCAATTTAGCACATGTCTATGTTGTACGGAATCTGTTGAGAGAAGAGCAGGTGAATTTAGAAAACCACTTGGTAAAGTAGTAGGGCATGTTAAACATTATATTTAGAAATACAGTCAGTTTTATTGCCCTGATATTGTTACAGGTTTTTGTGCTGAATAACGTTCAGTTCAACGGCTACATCAACCCGATGCTGTACATATTATTTCTGCTTCTGCTGCCTTTTGAAATTTCGAAGTCACTTCTACTTGTTCTTGGGTTTATGATGGGGCTCAGTATAGACATGTTCACGAACACCATGGGGATGCATGCTGCAGCTTGCGTTTTTCTTTGTTTGTCAAGGCCCTTCATTCTGAAATACATTGAACCACGGGGAGGATATGAACATGAGGCATTCCCCTCCATAAAAGAAATGGGGCTGGCCTGGTACCTGTCCTATGCCGGTATACTGGTATTGCTACATCATCTGGTACTCTTCTATATTGAGGTATTTCGATTCACGGAACTCCTCACCACTTTATACAGAGTAATATTGAGCGCATGTTTCACACTTATGCTGATCATTATATGTCAGTACCTTATATTCGGCAAAAGGAAATGATCAGTCAATGAAGGATTTCTCTGGACGCAGACAGGTTGTGATGTTAATCTTCATCTCAGTTGCGATTATTTTTCTGGGGAGGCTGTTTTACATTCAAATAATCGATGAATCATATAAACTGTCGGCTGACAATAACGTGATTCGGTACGTTACGATGTATCCGGGCAGGGGCGTTATATATGATAGGAATGGGGAGGTCCTTGTATACAATCAACCGGCGTATGACCTTATGGTCATTCCTAACCAGCTGAAGGAACTTGATACAGCTGATTTCTGTCAGCTGATTGATATTGACAGGAAAACGTTTAGGGAGAAAATCAGAAAGGCTAAGAAGTATTCCTATCGAAAACCATCTACATTTCAGGAACAACTGTCAACTGTTACATACGCAGCTTTTCAGGAGAAGATGTATAAGTTCGACGGCTTTTTCGTCAATGCGAGATCCGTGCGCAGCTACCCCCAGAAGATTGGTGCGAATGTATTGGGTTATGTGAGTGAGGTAAATGCAAAGAAAATCGAAAGCGACGCTTATTATTCAATGGGCGATTATATTGGAGCCAGCGGTGTTGAACAAGCTTATGAGGAAGAGCTCAGGGGAGAGAAGGGTGTTAAAGTGTACATGGTGGATGTTTTTAATAGGATTAAGGGAAGCTTTGGCGATGGAAGGTATGATTCATTGGCGATCTCAGGTAATGACATCCAGATGACCATCGATGGAGGGCTTCAGGCCTATGGAGAACTATTGATGAGAAATAAAAAGGGTAGCGTTGTAGCAATAGAACCTTCTACTGGAGAAATTTTGGCAATGGTAAGCAGTCCAACCTATGACCCGAACTTATTGGTAGGCAGGGTACGCTCCAAGAACTACTTGAGTTTGCAGAGAGACACTTTACTGCCTATGTTCAACCGGGCCCTTATGGCCCAATACCCTCCGGGTTCTGTTTTCAAGCTCATACAGGCGCTTATCTCTTTAGAGGATAAGGTTGCCGTTCCCGGTACTATGTTTACCTGTAACAAGGCCCTGGTGAACTGCCACAATCACAATTTTCCTCTTGATATGTTTGGTTCAATACAGCACTCCTGTAATCCATATTATTACATGCTTTATAAGAGAATACTGTACCAGGCGAAATCGCCGAATAAATTTGAAGATGTTGTAATAGGCTTTAATAATTGGCGCAACCATGTCAATAGCTTTGGTTTAGGGGACAGATTGGGGATAGACATTGCTAATGAAAAGCGGGGCAATATTCCCACAAGTGAATTGTATGACAAGATTTATGGTAAGCTTCATTGGCGATTTGAGACCATCTATTCATTGGGAATTGGGCAGGGTGAAATTCTGGTTATCCCTTTGCAAATGGCAAATTTGGCAACCATTATTGCAAACCGAGGGTATTATTATACCCCTCATTTAGTACGACAACCCGACCTGTCTCCCGGCCAGTCAGGTTCTGTTAGCATGGAGAAGCATGAAACAACCGTTGGCGTTCAGCACTTTGGCTTGATAAGGGATGCGATGGAACAGGTGGTTCAAAAAGGAACAGCGAGGAGAGCTAAAATTGATAGTATCGTGGTTTGCGGAAAAACTGGAACATCGGAAAATCCGCATGGAGAAGACCATTCGGTATTTATTGCCTTCGCTCCTAAGGACAACCCAAAGATTGCGATCTCCGTAATTGTTGAAAATTCAGGATTTGGTGGAACATGGGCAGCGCCAATCGCAAGCCTCATGATTGAGAAATACCTGGCTGACTCCATAAGCAGGCCGAATACGGAAGCTCGAATATTGGCCGCTGATTTTATTCATATCAAAAAGGACTCTTTGTAACCATGAGAGGAAGGCAATCACTTTTGCAAAATGCGGACTGGTTCCTGATAGGGATGTTCCTGGCACTGGTGTTTATGGGCTGGGCAAACATCTATGCAGCCGTGTATAACGAAGAGAATACAAGCATCTTTGACATGTCGCAAAGCTATGGCAAGCAGCTCTTGTGGATTGTTACTTCGATTGCTTTAGCCCTGATTATTATGATGACTGACCGGGAGTTCTTCTCAGCCTTTTCATTGCCGATTTACGGAGTAACGATAATTATTCTGATTGCAGTGCTTTTTCTGGGAAGAGAGATCGGTGGTTCAAAATCCTGGTTTGTAATCGGGAGCTTTAGGCTGCAACCAGCTGAGTTTGCCAAGTTTGCAACCTGCATGGCAATTGCAAAATTTTTGAGCAATACCAATATTAAGCTGCTGGATTTCAAAACAAAGGTCATCTCTGGAGCTATCATTGGCTTGCCAATAATCTTGATCTTGCTACAGGGAGATGCTGGGTCAGCTCTGGTATATTTGGCGTTCATTTTTTTGATGTATAGAGAGGGGTTATCTGGTAATTTTCTTTTAGCTGGACTCTTTGCGGTCATACTATTCGTTGTCACACTTGTACTGCAGAGTACTAGAATAGAGCTCCCTTTCGGCTATATGGCATCAGGCAAGCTGATACTTCTCTTAGTGCTTTTCATTATCGCTATGCTGTTGGTTATTCCATATTGGCGGAACCGCATGGCCCGGGGAGGCATGGGTCAACTTAAAACGGTGATGCTGATTGTCTCGGCCACTTTAGTGTTATCAGCCGGATATGTGTATAGCGTTGACTACGTGTTCAACGATGTATTGAGCGAGCACCAACGATCTCGAATTAACGAGCTGCTAGCTATCACTTCAGACCCTAAGGGAGCAGGTTACAATGTGAATCAATCGAAGATCGCAATCGGTTCTGGCGGTTTTACTGGTAAGGGATACCTGCAGGGAACGCAAACGAAATACGACTTTGTTCCCGAGCAAAGCACGGATTTTATTTTCTGTACAGTCGGGGAGGAGTGGGGGTTCATAGGGAGTTTTGTGGTGATTGCGTTATTCACCACTTTCCTGATAAGAATTCTCGTTGTAGCGGAACGGCAACGATCTGACTTTAGCAGGATTTATGGCTACGGGGTAGCATCTATTCTGTTCTTTCACCTGGCAGTGAATATTGGAATGACGATTGGGCTGGCACCGGTAATTGGTATCCCGCTCCCTTTTTTTAGTTACGGGGGATCCTCTTTATGGGGTTTTACAATACTGCTATTTATCTTTATTAAGCTTGACGCCTATAGGCTGGAATCTTTCCGGTAAATACCAATTCGAACAGATATGATTTACGAATTCCTCGTATCAGGCGATCCTGCTGCACCTCGAGCATCAACAACGCACCCAAAGAATGGTAGTCTATAGGATGAAGATCATTCAAAATGATGGCCAACTCCGCACTCATTCTGAATCAGGACAGCATTGATACTGTTCGCCCTGATTCATTCGTACATTCGTGCAAATTCGGATTCGTAGAAATTAATTGAAGAGGTGTCGGTTATCGATGATTTCAGTAGCCTTTTTGAGCGCATTAAATACTTCGTAATCCGACCTATTTGCCAGATCAGAACTTAACCTCACTTTGATGGCACTAAAATCTTGATTTTCCGGGGCGGCACTCATTGACTCTAAAACAAAGAGGTAGATTCCCGCCTCACCTTCAACAGGGCCAGAAAGTTCATCTAGCCGTGATCCGTATATTCTTCCAATCAGTTTTGGCTCGCGTCCTAAACCGGTTACGTTGAAGTCAGCAAAGGAAACGCGCTCTACATATGCGACCTTCAAGTCAAACTCGATGTTGTTAGCGCTGAGGTTGGCTGCCAAATCATCAAGGTTTTGATCATCATTCTCCTCTAACTTCGCTATGATGTACTCAGACTTTTTCTTGTTCATGGCACCGACCTCCATTTCGGTACGGATGTCTTCCAGGGTAGCGTATCCCTCTTCTCTCACGCTGGTCACAACGGCTACCACGTATTTATTACCGAATTCCAAAGTGGATGAAACCGTTCCTTTTTCAACCTGATACGCCCAACGAATTAAATCCCTCGGTGAATCAAGTCCGATAATCTGCTTGTCTGATTTGCGCAATTCGGTAGCTTCTCTAACCACCAATCCCGCTTCGTTGGCATTTGCTACCAAACTTTCAAGCGTTCTACTCCTACCAGCAAAGCGGTTGACCACGCCATAAACTCTGCCGAAAGTCTTCTTGCTCGGCTTGATCAGGTGATCTATGAGGCCAACTTTAACCTTCTTGATGTCCTCCGTCATATCAGTAATTTCGACCACGTGCGCTCCAGCTTGGGTTACTACCAATTTGATATCTCCCACTTCGCTGCTGAAGCAAGTATCGTTTAGAGGTTTTAACATTGTTCCCTCTACAAACCATCCGATATCCCCACCGTTTGAGGCATTATTCTCATCTTTCGAAAACACCCTGGCCAGCAAAGCGAAATCTGCACCTCCCTTGATAACATTCATAATACTGTCAGCCTTTTTAATGTGGGCTGAGTCACCGGTCGGAGAGGTGGGGATCAGAATATGGCGCGCCTGTACCGAATCAGGGCGCTCATCGCTTTCGATCCATCGGGCCAATACATGTGATCCGTATTCGATATAGGGTCCTTCAACATGGGAACTGTCAAGAGAAAACATAATTGAATCAATTCTGGAGTTGAGTTCACCTGCCTTGTAATATTTGTCTACGTATCGCGTTGCAGAATTCATATTGACATACGTAGCGACATCCTCAACACCTTCAAGTGTAGCAAGATCTTTCTTCACCCCCATTACCCAATCCATGATATCCGACGAATCTTCAGCCGTAGGCAGTACCTCAAAAGTTACATATTTGATATCGCGTGATTCCTCCTGTTCGTGTTCCTTGCGGTGTGCGTTGTAGTAATTCTTCAATTCAGATTCTGATACTTCAATGGTACTGTCTGGAATAGAATTATAATTGATCAACACATACCTGAACTTAGCTGACCCATTGACGAACTCATAGTTCAACATGGACTCTTTCTCTGTTATGTAAAGGCCTTTCTTGATCAGATTGAAATACTTCTGTGACAGTCGATCCCTAATAATGGTCTTTTCATAAGGTAACCACTGGGCTTTTCTTGCACCTGTAGGATCGTTGTCCCAGTCCTTGAAGTACTTAATTACATCCTGTGAATTAAACTGGCCAGTTTGAGGATTTGAAAACAACTGCCTCACAATTTGATGCGGGTCGGGCCCTGTTGCCAGGTAATACGATTCTTCTGGATGTACTGACAGGCCAATATTCACATATTCTTCACCCAAGATGTAATCGTTTAGCGTCTCAAGCCAAATCTGTTCACGTATCATGTCGATGGTAGCCACATCAAGAGATGTTTGCTGCCTTTGCGCTTTGATTTCCTCAACTCTTTCTTCAACTTTGACAGCGAAGCTTCTAGCAGAAATCCGTTCGCCACCAATTTCGGCTATTTCTCTTGTTCCAGTGTTTTGTCCACCGCCAGGTCCTAGTAGATCACCGAGGATAAACGACAATAAGGCAATTCCTATCACGATAGCAATTAGCCATCCGCCTTTCTTCCTAATAGTTCCAATCAGTGCCATAATTCCTAATTAATAATTGCGAAGCCTGCCTCCATGGCAGCGAGGCGCGAAGATACAAATACTTCGCTAAATTATTCACTCTCATCCCTTCTGGGAAGGATGTGGACCTGAGAGGATTCAATATGAGTCTCACTAACTTGCGTTATGAGAAATTTAAACCCTTCAATTTCGATCTCTTCGTTGAGTGCTGGAATGTTCTCATAATAGTAGGTGATGAGGCCAGAAAGCGTTTCATAATCTTCTGATTCAGGAAGTCCGATATTGTATTTTTCGTTGATTTGATCAATCTCTAGTCTTCCCGATAGTAAGTATTCAGTATCAGATAACTTCTCATCCAGAACATCAACTTTATCGTGTTCATCGTCTATTTCTCCAAATATCTCTTCTATCACATCTTCAATAGTAACCAACCCTGAGACCCCACCAAATTCATCGATGACGATGGCAGCACTGCGTTGTTGCTTAATAAAGGTCTTCAACATCTCACTGGCTGCCATCGATTCGGGAACAAGAGAGATAGGCAGCAGCATCGAATGTATGCTTTTGGGCTTATTGAACATTTCAAATGAATGCGTATACCCAACTACATTCTCAATATCACCCCTGTAAATGATAATCTTCGACAATCCGGTCTCCACAAATTTGTCCTTGAGCGTTGCAATCGGCTCATCAGCATTCATGGATATGATTTCTGTCCGAGGCACCATGCAATCCCTTAGCTTCACGTTGGAAAAATCCAGCGCATTCCGAAATATTTGAATTTCAGGATCCTCCTTCCCTTGTAATTCCGCAGTGGGAATGGGCGCAACATATTCGTCCAGATCCACCTTTCCAAATGCTGGTTCAGCAGCGATCAACTTTACGTTAAATACTTTATTGAGAATCAATTCAGATAGCCCAATGGTCACCAATACTGGAATAAAAAGCACGCCATAAGCGATTATTGCAGGGATAGTGAAAACACGCAGCACCTGATTTGGATTGATTCTGAACAATGTTTTAGGGATAAACTCGGCAGTTACCAACACTATGATGGTAGCTATAAGTGTTTGAAACAAGAGCACGCCAAATTCATTGAGATAGACTGCCAGCGAGGGTTCAATTATTTTGGCCATGGTTATACCATATATGACCAGCGCAATATTATTGCCAACCAGCATACAGCCAATAAACTTTGATGGGTGTTTTAGGAAATAAGAGTAAATTTTTCCAGTCATGCTGCCTTGCTTAACCAGCAGTTCAATTCTCAACTTATTGGCAGAGACAAAAGCAATCTCCATCCCTGAAAAGAATGCAGATAATAATAAGGTAAGAAGAACGAGATAGCTATTCTCCATTCTTTGACTCTTCTTCTATACGTGTCCTTCTCCTTCTTCTTAACCAGAAGACGATGCCGGACACCAGGGCGAAAATGAAAAATATATAGGATTCCTGAAAGCCTAGCCTGTGTGTTTCGTAGGCACCGATGGACAAGCAAGTCAGGCCAATGATGGCCCACATACGCTCCAAAATCCGAATAACCCTTATTGCACTCTTGTCAGACATGCTTTTAGTCTTCAACCAAAATGGTACCCTTTATATGCTTGATCTTGAAATTAGTAAAGCTCTGGTTGGATTCAAAACCTTCACCCCAGATAATCTCATCGGCTGTTGTGATTTTTACAAATTCTTCAGAGTAGATCCTCTCCTCTTTTTGGTTCCAGATTAGATGTTCTGTATTTAGTTTTTCCCCGACCTCGTTGATAAACACCACATCGCCTTTGGCTTCCATCCGGTCTTGTCGCTCATAGTTAATAGCATAATTGGCGGTCAGGTGTGACGTTATTTCACCATCTTCGCTGTAAAACACCAGGTTAATTCCTTCCGTTAGTTCTACGTAAGGCTCTTTTTCCAGGTAATGCTCCATTTTTGGTGCCGTCAACCTGGCCTTAAGGATAGCGGAATCACTATACAACACTACGGCATCACTTAGCACCTCGGCGGGAAATTTCTCATCAACCATTAAACTTTTCACTATCGCGAGATCATTCTCGCAGGAGCAAAAAAGTAGTGATAAAGAAAGTAGAAGTAAAAGCGGGACTTTCAAGTTCTGCCTATTTATTGCAATCGAACGGTGGTAGTTTCATTTATCCAACATTCAACGGTATAGGGCTTTCCTTCCGTAAATCCATAAAAGAAGGCGTCCTTGGTTCCGGGGAAATATTTGGACCATGTGGCAATCTTCTTATTAGCATCTTCCGTCACGTTTCCATCAATTGATTTTGCCCTAACACATTTATCTACTGCTACCCAATATAGTGCGGCAACTTCAAAGTCGTTGGCACCACAGTTCTTGGCGCTGGCTGCGTAATAATTTGCTATAGCTATGTATGGTTCTCCCCATCCTGATCTGGCAGCAGCAGCCTTTTGTGCGAATGCTCTTGCTTGTGCAGGTTGTTGTAGATTTCTAAAATAATGATTGGCCATTCTAAGATAGTAATCTGCTTTTTTGTCGTCTTCCGTTTGAAGTTCTACAGCCTGCTTGAAAAAAGTTGTCGCTTTATTGTGTTGTGCTTTCGAAACCATCATTTTTCCCATAGCGTAGGCGGATTCAGCAGACGGTTCCAGGTTGTGAAGGGTCTCAGCCATTTTTACAAACAGCGGATCTTCAGTACACTCTTTCTTGCCCATCAGCCGGATACCTCTTTTCAGCCAATTGATATTGGCCTTGTTCTCCTCAAAACGGGCACCACAGATCTTGATCAGGTCTTCGCAGGTGGCAACAGGGCCAAACAGTAATTCAACGTTTACCTTAGCGGTTAAATAGAATTGCTTCTTCTTTTCATATTTTGGATCCTTTAGCTGATCTAGCTGAAATGCGATATGCCCTGATACAACGTCAAATGCCCCAACGACTTCTTCCTTCCCAATTTTCTCTTTTTCGAGCATTAATATGCTCGCTTGAAAATATGCTGTTAAAGGACCGGCTTTTGATTTCTTCCCCGTTAATTCAACTGACTTTCTTAAGATCCCGTACGCCTCTTCAACTTTGTCTTTTCGGTATTGCATGTACGCTTCACCTTTCAAGCCCAGAACAAATCCCTCTTGTCCAAAATTCTCGATTCGCTGGTCATAAGTAGCCATAAGTGTGTCTACCAACTTCTCCTTTTTAACAGGATCCTTTTCCTTTTTAGATAAGTATTTATACATCTTTGCTCCGTTGGCATACATCTTTTTGCTGGATTGAGGGCAGTTGTTATACACCCACCGCCATCCAGACATTGCATCAGCATAGTTTTTTTGCTTGTAAAACTCAATGTATAAAGAGAGATTTTCGACACATTGAATGCTGTCTTCATCCGTCGCTCCATATTTCCCTTTCTTCTGCGAGAATGCACTTCCAGCTATCAATATCAAAGCAAGAACTCCTAGTATGACCTTTCCGTTTTTCATAATCCTAATTGTATTTCCTTTTAAGGAACCAAATGTCGATCAAAGTTATGCCAAATCCTGCTATCCAGTAATTTTCTTTTAAGAGTGAATTGTCTGTGGTGCCTCTGGTTCCGAATTCAAATGCCAAATTCAGTGTGGATTGAATTCTCTTCAGAGGTAACCCAAGCCCAAAACTCATGCCAGACTTATTCAGTTGTTGCCCACTTAACATCAGATAAGTGTTCTCCTGATGATAACCTATCCTATACTGCGCTGTTTTGAAGTAACTGGAAGTAGATTTAGGATCAGGAGTGAATTGGGCACCCACAACCACCTTTGTATAATCCCCGAGTGAATCCTGAATATCGAAAGACTTGAATTCAGACCAGTTCCTGCTATAATAATCAAAACCAACAAGCAACTTGTTCCCAAAATCGATATTCAGTCCAAAGCCGTACCCTCCAGGCAGAAATAAGGTGCCCGTATCTGTAACATTTAAAACGGTATCTTTAGGTAAAATCAAGAATGGATCGAGCAGGTAATCATCAAAAGTAACACCCACAGTTGTTCGCCTGCCTCTTAAGCTTGCACCGGCATCCATGATAACTCCAGCGATAATGGTCACTTTGTTCTTTAATGCTGCACCTCCTACTGTGTCAATAACATACTCATATTGCACTCCTCCTTTAAGGTAAGCCCCTCCAATGTTTGTTTGTTCACTGGTATAGTAATGAAATGTGTTGGCAAGCGTAAAGATTTCGCTTCGTGTTTTGCTCAACGGGCCGAAGAGATATGATACATTTGCTCCAACTGAAAAACTCCCTATTCTGAATGCATTACCCCAATAAACCTCGTTGATGCCACCTGTTCCCTCATACATGTAGCTGACGTCACCAATATTGGCAAGTGTTTGTTCATCAGTAACCATGTAGTTTATAGTAGAAAATGGCCTCAATCCAAATGCGCTGCCCCAGAATTTTGTAACTGGAAACCCGAAAGACAAATATGAAAGTGATGTATTGTAAGTGGATTGGCTGGTGTCGGTATTAGTGAGTTGTAACCCATCGGTTTGTACGCCGATCTCAAATACAAAGGAATTCCGTTTGAATGAAGTATATGAGGCGGGATTCGACAGGTTTATTGACTCAGGATTTCTCAACGCCATCGCCAACCCACCCATACCTCTATTGCTCTGGAATGCGGTTTCACTAATGTTACCTAAACCATATCTGGAATATGGAGAACTGACGCTTGTCTGAGCGAAACACGAGCTACTAATAACTGACAAGAGTAATACCGCCAGAAGATAATTACTGTAGTTGTTCCTTAACATTATAATTTAGGATGGCATTTAACCCGACATGCACCAGATTAGGGTTTGCAAATATCTCATTTTTTTCCCAATCTGTTCTATCCTTCAAAATTCCAACGAAATGAGCAGCATCCCCTCCGGTAACCAATATTTTCAAAGGCGCAAATTGTTTGTTGTATTCCTCAATCATTCCACACAGTTCCGCGATTATTCCATTAACCACTCCTGACCTGATTGAATCTTCAGTTGTTTTTCCAATGAGATCAGGAGAATTTGAGTCATCGTGCCCAATTAACGGAAGGTTTTCAGTAAAAGTATTTAATGCTTCAAATCTCATATGAATTCCGTTGGATATTGAGCCCCCCAAATACGCATTTCCCTCAGTAACCAGATCGAATGTAATACAGGTTCCCATGTCGATTATCAGTACGTGATGACCAGGATGCAGATGCGCTGCCCCAACTGCATTAGACACTCTGTCAGCACCTAATGTTTCAGTTGTACCGTACAAATTTTCAATTGGCAGTGCTGTATTTTGATTGAGATTTAGCAATTTGCCGGAAATTTTCAATGTGGCTGGAACAGTTGAAGGCGCACCAACAGCAGAGCATATAATATGCCGGATTTCTTGATGTTCTTCCAGAAAAGAATGAAGTCCATTATCCAACTCTTCCCTATTGAGAATTTGGGTTTTAACCAATTGTTCGGAGTCAAAAAGTGCCAACTTGGTCCGCGTATTGCCAATATCAATGGTGAGGTTCATCGGTCAATCTGGTACGGATTTTTCCAAAATTACGAAATTGTTGATACATTTGCCGCCGCTATTACAGGTTGGCTCCATATCTCCCTGCCGGGCTCTTTGGTAGAGCAATGGATGGAGAAAATATTGGCTGGTACCATAGCTCAGTTGGTAGAGCAATGGACTGAAAATCCATGTGTCGCTGGTTCGATTCCAGCTGGTACCACATAATGAACAGGCTGTCTCATAAGTAATTGTGAGGCGGCTTTTATGTCTGTATCACTTTGATGATCGAGACCTGGGCTATTACATCTCCCCCTTTTCGTTGCGAGTGGAGCAGGTCAAAGTAAGTACGAGTAGAATGTTTTCCATCTCTTTTTGTTAGCTCCTTCTCATTCATTTAACCTATTTTTAAAATCAGATATCATTCTGAATATATGGGATTTAGATCAAAAATTATAGGTACCGGCCATTACGTGCCAGATCGGGTTATTACTAATCATGATCTGGAGAAAATGATGGATACTACTGATGCGTGGATAGTAGAACGGACGGGGATACATGAGCGAAGATGGTTTGAAGCGGGTAAGGATACTGTATCTAACATGGGTACAACAGCAGCGAAGCGCGCTCTCGAAAATGCAGGAGTGAAAGCTGATGAAGTTGATTTTATTGTCTTCGCAACACTCAGTCCTGATTATTACTTTCCAGGTTGCGGTGTCTTGGTTCAAAATCAATTGGGCATAGGCACTGTCGGAGCGTTGGATGTTCGAAACCAATGTTCTGGATTCCTTTATGGCTTGAGTGTGGCAGATCAGTTCATAAAGTCGGGTATGTACAAGACAATTTTAGTAATTGGGTCTGAGATTCAGAGCAACATTATGGATAAATCGTCCGAAGGAAGATCCATGGCTGTAATATTTGGTGATGGGGCAGGGGCAGTGGTATTACACGCGAGCGAGGATGGTGGCAGCGGAATTCTTTCTACGCACTTGCATTCAGAGGGTGAGCATGCATTGGAATTAACTGTTAGAGAGCCAAGCACACTACACAAAGAGCAAATATTGAATAGATTGATTGCTGGTAAGGGCGAAAATCTGTACCCGTACATGAATGGACCGTTTGTATTTAAGCACGCCGTTGTAAGATTTATGGAAGTGATTAACGAAGCTCTTGAAGCCAATCAAATGACCACAGATGACCTTGATTTATTCGTTCCACATCAGGCTAATTTGCGAATTGCTCAATTCGTACAAAAGAAAATGGGTTTAGCTGATGCGCAGATATGGAACAATATTCAGAAATACGGAAACACCACTGCTGCTTCTATTCCTATTGCGCTTAGCGAAGCTGATGAAGCTGGGAAGATCCAGGAAGGTGACACCGTGTGTCTGGCGGCTTTTGGAAGTGGGTTTACATGGGCTTCTGCGCTCATTAAATGGTAATCTGATTAATCAGGCAACATAACTGCTCGTTCATAATCTTCTGGCAGGTCAAATTGACTATTTTTGAAAGCGTTTCCACAATAGTCCAAATCGCATTCATTTGAATAGAACATGAAAACATCGCGGCCCTTTTTCATTTTCTACATACTTGTTGGATATATTTTCATCCAATTTGCCTGGTGGGGATATCATCTTATCGAGTTAAATGAGGAAATCTACGAATTGAGAATTGCCCTGGCTGAAGCTCAAATAATGGAATCAAGTTCTCAAGATCTCGCTGATAAACTCAGTGGGAGGAGGGTTATGGTTTTGGGAGAGGGAGCGGTATTCCTGATACTTCTAATTATTGGCGCATATACCACTAGAAGAGCCTTTTTGAAGGAAGTAGAACTGTCAAACCAACAAAAGAACTTTTTGATGTCAGTTTCACATGAATTGAAGTCTCCACTTTCGGCAATAAAGCTGAACATGCAAACGCTGAAAAAACATGATCTCGACACTGCTAAATCAGAGGCGCTCTTATCAGCTTCGCTAAAAGATGCTGACAGGCTGGTTGGCCTGGTTGACAATATTATGATCGCGACTGATCTGGAATCTGGGGATTTCCCCCTGAAGACGGAGAAACTGAATTTCTCAAACCTTGTATCGACCAGTGTCTCCCACATAGGCGCGAGGAATTCAGCTAAAATTGAGATGAACATTGAACAAGATTTATTTGTCGACGGGGATGAACAGGCGATGATTTCAATTTGTTCAAATTTGGTGGAGAACGCATTAAAATACTCCGAAACGGGCTCATCTGTATTCGTTGCTCTGGGTAAGCAGGATGGAAAAGTATGTCTGGCAGTGACGGATCAGGGAATGGGTATAGCTGCAGATGATAAGCAGAGAATTTTTGAAAAGTTCTTTAGGGGGGGTGATGAAGCAACCAGGGAAGCCAAAGGTACCGGGTTAGGACTGTTCATCGCTCAGCATTTGACAGAAAAGCAAAATGGCAGCATTTCTGTTCGAAGTAATGATCCAAAAGGGAGTATTTTTGAAGTTAGATTTGACAGGGCTACATTATAGGAAACAAACTAATGGGCAAAAAGGCGGTACTGATGATTCTTGATGGGTGGGGGCACGGTGACGGCTCAAAGGCTGACGCCATTGCCAGGGCTAAAACTCCTTTTGTTGATAGCTTGTACGAGAAGTATCCCCATTCAATTTTGCTCACGGATAGTGAAAATGTTGGACTTCCACATGGGCAGATGGGTAATTCTGAAGTTGGACATCTGAATATTGGGGCGGGGAGAATTGTTTTCCAGGATTTAGTGCGAATCAACAACGCCATTAAAGACGATTCCATATCAAACAATCCCGTGCTCAAAGCAGGATTGAACTATGCGAAGGAGAGCAATGCCAAGCTACACCTGATGGGATTGGTTTCAGAGGGTGGGGTCCACTCCAGCCAGGCGCATCTGCACAAGTTATGTGATATGGCCAAAGATGCGGGGCTGTCAAAAGTATTTGTGCACGCTTTCACGGACGGAAGAGATACGGACCCCCAAAGTGGGATAGGGTATATTGAAAATTTACAACAACATCTAAATGAATCAGTGGGCACAATTGCTTCGGTCATTGGCCGCTATTATGCAATGGACCGTGACAGGAGATGGGAGCGCATCATGGTCGCCTATGATCTGTTAGTCAATGGTGAAGGAAAGAAGACCGGTGATGTCATAGGGGCTATTCGAAAATCCTATGCTGATGGTGTAACGGACGAGTTCATCAAGCCAATCGTAAATGAGGCCGCTCGTGAGGGAGGAAGAATCGAAGAGGGAGATGTGGTCATCTGTTTTAATTTTCGTACCGATAGGTGTCGCGAGATTACTATCGCTCTAACACAATGTAACTTATCCGATGAGGGAATGAGCACTATTCCACTGCATTATATAACAATGACGAACTATGATTCCACTTATACCAACGTACATGCTGCTTATGATAAAGAAGAGGTGCGCATGACTATTGGGGAAGTGGTTGCGGCTAACGGAAAGAAACAAATTAGGATTGCCGAGACTGAGAAATATCCCCATGTCACCTTCTTCTTCTCAGGGGGAAGAGAATTGGAATTTCAAGGGGAAAGTCGAATTATGATTCCGTCTCCTGAAGTTGCTACCTATGACCTTCAGCCTGAAATGAGTGCCCTGCAAGTGACAGCAGCAATTGTTAGTGAGTTAAATGAGGGCAGGCCAGATTTTGTTTGTCTCAATTTTGCAAACCCTGACATGGTTGGGCACACCGGTGTTTACAGTGCGATTGTAAGAGCGGTGGAGACGATCGACCAATGTGCACAGAAAGTAGTACAAGCAGGGATTGACAATGGATATTCTCTTGTGATAATAGCGGACCATGGCAATGCAGATAATGCTATTAATGAAGATGGCACTCCGAACACGCAGCACAGTCTCAATCCGGTTCCATGCATTGTGATTGATGCTGACTCAAAAACTTCGCAGGTAAAAGATGGTATTCTGGCAGATGTTGCACCTACCTTGCTCCAATTGATGGGTATAGCACAGCCGTCAGAAATGACGGGAAAATCGTTGATTGAGAACTAGGGCGCAAGCTACTGGACGAGTGTAATCTTCCCTACATAGTAGTGCGGTATATCAAGGAAGTCGGTAGTCTCAAAGATGTACACATATACCTCCAGCTCAGACATCTTTTCTCCTGCATTTCCTGTACCGTCCCACCCTTCTCTTCGGTCATCAGTTTCGAATATGAGGTCTCCCCATCGGTTGTAGATATACATTTGGTAGGTCTTCATGCCCTTCCACTTCGCGTTGAATATGTCGTTAATTCCATCATAATTAGGCGTAAAAGCATTCGGGACATGAAACAAATATTCACAATCCACTTCAATGATGGTGCTGTCTTTCGCTACTGATGTTCCACAGGAATCTGTTACAGTAACTGTGTAGGTGGTGGTAATGGATGGCTTTACGAAAACACTTGGGCCGCTTCCGCCACCGTTGTTCCAGTTATATGACAAGGGCCCATAACCACCAAGGGCGAATGAGGAAACAAGTACGTCATAATTACATATACCTGTATCCCCGGCGGCAGCAACTGTTACTGGCAGTACATCCGCAATTTGAGCAGTTGATACAAATGTATGCGGGCAGAATGTGTCGTCGTTGTCAGCTGGAATGATCGTGACCACAATTGATTCAAGCCCCTCGTCGGTTCCATCAAACAAGGTGGTGATATCAAGAATGGCAGAAGTCTCTCCTTCAGGAATCACAATCGATGTAGCTACCGTGTTAAAATCTACTCCCATTGTGGCTGACCCCGTGACCGTATATATCACTGTATAATCATAAGGGAGCTCAGTGGGTATGGTAAAGGTGAACTCAGTGTTTTTACAGCCTTCATAAGCATCCACTCCGGCATTAGTTACCGATCCGAGAACTGAACGCACATCTACTATTACATCTAGTTTGGTAACAGTGTTTCCACAAGTATCCGTAACGATTACAGCGTATACTGTGGAGTCAATAGGACTTACCGTTGTTGGGTTTTGATTGTCTCCATTACTCCAAACATAACCGAGTTGCCCAACTCCACCTGACGCAATAGCCAATAAGGTCACACTATCTCCCGGACAAATAATTTCGTCCTGCACAGTAACTGTTAGTGGGTTAACATTCTTTATGTACACCGTATCCCGAAATGGAATAGCATAGCATATGGTATCCGTACTATCCCGTGGAATTGTCAAAATGATCGTTTCATCGCCTTCTATGTCCGTGTCAGTTTGGGCATAGATAAATATATCTACTGAGCTCTGACCTGCTGGTATAACCACGCTATCAGTTATAGTGGTGTAATCTCCTCCATTGGTTGCTGTTCCGGTTACGGTGTAATAGACTGTGACCGCACTCGTGGATGTGTCAGACCTGGAGATAGTGAAAACGGCATCCCGGCATCCTTCGTATGCTGTGTCTTTTATGGAAGTTATGCTCGGTGGAGGGATGGCGACAATAACATTAACCAGCTCAACACCAACCGGATTACCACATGTATCGGACACAGTAACAGTATAGGTCATATTGAAATCAGGTTGAATGTTCAATAGTTGATTGGAGCCTACTGTATCTGTGCCATCAAACCAAGAATAGGTTAGAGGAGGCACTCCTCCAGAACCAACTGCCTGTATAGTTCCTGCCACGCCACCGCACATGATTGTGTCATTGCTGGCCAGCACGGTAATCTCATCAACATTCATAATAAATAATGTGGCCGTCGATGGGTTAGGGCTTGCGCAAAAGTTACCTGTTGTATCTGGAATTGTGGTGATGATAACCGATTCATTGCTTTCTGACAAACTATCCATGTAAGGAAGGAGTACAAGGTCAACTGACGACTGACCTGCGGGAATTACCACGCTATCTGCAATGAAAGCATAGTCAACACCATTTGTCGCCGTTCCTGTTATCGTGAAATAAATGGTCAGTGCTGAAGTGGTAGGACCAAACCTGATAAACGTGAAGCTGGCGTCAGAGCATCCCTCAACTGCAACCAGATTATTGGTAGGTCCTACTGACATTCCACCAACATTTACGGTTATGTCCTCGGTCAGTGTATCTGTACCGCAATCATCAGTAACCTCCACGGTGTAAGTTGTTGTAACACCGGGATTGGCAATTGGATTCGGGCAATTTGTACAGCTCAGGTTTGTACCTGGGGTCCAGGTATAGGTGTATCCAGGGATTCCCCCGGATGCGATAGCATTTAGCGGTAAGTTGTCACCTGGACAGATCGTCGTGTCAGACATCGCCTGCAAAACTAGTGGCTCCGTATTAACTATAGTTATTGTAGCAACAGATGGCACATCATCAAGGCAGGTTGTGTTGGTTAAGTCTGCTGGAATGGTAATAGTAATGGTCTCCACACCTTCTGGAAGCCCATCCAAAAACGCACCTATGTTGAATTGGACAGATGAGGAATCGGTTGGAATGACAATTGTGCCGGGTAATAAATCATAATCTACTCCGTTGGTTGCGGTTCCCGTAATAATATAATTGATAGTCAAAGGACTTGTAGTAGGGCCAGCTCGTGAAAATATGAGTAGTAAAGAATCACAACCTTCTATAAGCGTAGCGGCTGATGAGCCTACCGACCCTACCTCTATTTGAATTCCAACAGCTCCAAAACTGGCAGCTTCCAAAAACACTCCAGAATCATAGATGCCATCGCCCGCATCGGCAACGGCTATTTTCATGTGATAAACCGTACATGGTATCAGAGTCGTCTGGGCCGTAAGAACCGTAGTAAACCCATCATATTGTACGGATTGACCTCCCAGGGCTTCATTGTCAACGTAATAGGCTGTCTGATTTAACCCCGGATCCCCAGGTCCGCCACATCCACCAGGGAAGCCCGCTGACCCTATAGTGCCATTGTTCACTGAGTTGATCCCAACATAGTCACTTGTGCTGGGGATCAATGCAATATTCTTAGCACCACCTAAGAACGGACCTGCCACACCCGGCCCGCTGACGAAAAAGCCAAACACATCATTGTACCCGGAGCATACAAATTCGTTGTATTCCTCCGATGCAAATACATATCTG
>JYMV01012151.1_pt1 | contig 30487 bp, 31 predicted proteins | sample 338911 | NCBI WGS metagenome assembly JYMV01 (sample SAMN03354496, study PRJNA234377) | hydrothermal vent metagenome | biome: Deep sea; feature: Hydrothermal plumes at the Eastern Lau Spreading Center, Western Pacific Ocean; material: Seawater | place: Tonga | collected 2009 | depth 2000 m m
ATCAAGAAGAAGCAATTGGAAGAACGCTTGAATGAGCTAAGCCTCTTAGATGGTAGCGCACCTATAGATTTGGATAAATTCAGGGAGCTATTGCAAGAAGAATTGGAAAATGAAGATTCCAGAAAAGCAGCGTTACAAGGTCTGATTGAGGAGATCGTTGCGCATCCAGATTACACCATGGAAGTCAAGTACCGAATAGGAGGGAACGATCCAGGGGGATCTGCCCTTTACCCCCACGAGTCACGGTACGCCCACGGCGGTCCAAACCCCGGCAACTGCAGTTTACTCTTATATTCAAACATGGCAATACACTCCAGCTAGAGTCTAAAACCAAAGCTGCACAACCCATCTACGCTGGTCTGAACTAGGTTTCAGGCTGGTGTGGGTGGGTTCATTCTACACCACAGCCTCAGACTACCCCACTGCTTTACCCCGAACCGCAATCGTGATAGAATGCCTAAGCTAGTCCCTTGAGAGTCGAATTCGCGCTAAAGATGTAAAGGGGCCTAGGGTACCCCCACTTTTTCAGCGAGGGCAAACGGTCAAATCAAGCGTTGTAGGGAATCTTCGAATATTTGAAGTATAAAATTACTAATGATGTAATATGAAGATTTGAATCGAAATGCTTTCAGCACATTCGCATCTTTACAAGCTAAGAGGAAAAGTTAGGCTAGGATTTCCTGGATAACCTGACCGTGGACGTCGGTCAGTCGACGCTCAATGCCATTATGGTAAAAGGTGAGTGCCTCATGGTCAAGGCCTAGCAGATGGAGAATGGTGGCGTGGAAGTCATGGGCGGTGAGAACATTGTCCTGAGCCTTGAAGCCAAATTCGTCCGTGGATCCATAGCTGTAGCCAGCCTTAACCCCACCTCCAGCTAGCCAGCAGGTAAAGCCGTAGGGGTTATGGTCGCGGCCATAGGTGCCCATTTGGAACATTGGCATTCGGCCGAACTCGGTAGCGAAAACAACCAGTGTACTATCAAGTAGGCCGCGTTGTTTTAAGTCCTGTAAAAGTCCCGCCACGGGTTGGTCCAGTATCTCACCGTGTACATCGTATTGTTGCTTGAGTTTGGAGTGCCCATCCCAATTGAGGCGGCCACCAGAGGCGTAGGCACCATTGAAAAGTTGCACGAAGCGGACACCGCGTTCGATTAATCGCCGGGCCAGGATACAGTTTTCAGCAAAAGCAGCTTTGTCCTTGTTAGGGCTATCTGCTCCATAAAGTTTACGGATATGCTCCGGCTCATCTTTTAGTTTGGTTGCTTCAGGTACTGATAACTGCATGCGAGCGGCTAGTTCATAGCTGGCGAGTCGGGCCTCTAGCTCCTGGTCACCGGGGAACCGATCTTGGTTTTCCTGTTCCAATATGCGTACGGTTTGACGCGCGGCCTGGTCTTGGGCCCAAGTTGTGCCTGAGGGACGTTGTATGTGACGGATCGGCTTGGTACTGTTGAAGGGGGTACCTTGAAAGGCCGCGGGTAGAAAACCATTAGCCCAATTATTAGGACCTGACTGTGGCATGCCGCGCGGGTCCTCGATGGCCACGAAGGCTGGGAGATTCTGACCCTGGCTGCCGAGGGCATAGTTGATCCAGGCACCCATGCTGGGGAAACCATCGGAGGTGAAGCCCGTGTTCATCACGTTTTCTGCTGGACCATGGGTGTTAGACTTGTTGGTTAGTGAGTGTAGGAAGCAGATATCATCGGCCATGGCGCCGATATGTGGCAGCAGATCGGAAGTCATCTTTTGGCATTGGCCCCGTGGGGAAAACTTCCATAGTGGCCGCGTTAGGTTACCGTTGGGACCTTGGAAGGAAATCAATTGTTCATTGTCAGGCAGCGGATGACCATGATAACGGATTAACTCAGGCTTGTAGTCAAATGTATCGACATGGCTGAGGGCCCCGGAGCAAAAAACTTCGATCACTTGCTTCGCCGGTGGGGAAAAATGCGGACGGCGAGATGCATAGGGATTACTGGGATTAATTTTTGGTGACGCCGAACGGGATTCATCTGCCAACATTGCCCCGAGGGCGATACCAAACATCCCTTGCCAAGTGCCGGCCAAGAAGCGTCGGCGATCCAAAAGATAAGTAGATATTGACATTATTGGATGAAAACAAATTCGCTAGTGTTGAAAAGTACCCGGCAAGCCTGTTCCAAGCCATGTTGTTTGACTAGCTTGAGCAGTGCTTTTTTCTCTGCCCATTTTGGGGGCCGCGAACAAACCAGCGCAAAGGCGTGGTCGATCTGGGTCTTAGAATCGTCGCCAGCTTCGGACCTTACTCGCTGAGCCAAGAAACGGGCCTGACGGTTGACAAAGGGACTGTTCATCAGACTCAGGGATTGCAAGGGGGTAATGGATCGTGTGCGGTGAGGACGCATCTGACCTGAGTCTGGGCAGTCGAATGCGCTGAAGATATCGACTGCCTGCATTCGGACTTTGTGAGCATAGATCATCCGCCTCCAGCCTTCCTCTTCAAAAGTTTCCAGGGCTGTATAATCAGACAAACCGCCGCGTTGATTAAAAAAATCGAATCCTGGCCCTCCCATTTTTAGATTTAGTTTAGCGCTGACAAAGAGTATGGAATCGCGAATGGCCTCGGCTTCTAGCCTACGTGGCGGAAATCGCCATAGGAGTCGCGTGTTGGCATCCACACGTAGGGCTTGGGCACGGGGCCGGCTTGATTGCCTGTAGGTGCGTGAGTTGACAATCAGTCGGTGTAATTTTTTTAATGACCAGCCCTGGCTGATGAATTCTAACGCTAACCAGTCAAGCAACTCTGGGTGAGACGGCGTTGCGCCCATCCTACCGAAGTCCGACGGTGTGCTGACCAAGCCCACACCGAAGTGATGCTGCCAAACACGATTGACTAAGACACGCGTAGTTAGCGGATGCTCTCGGTTGGTGAGATGTTTCACCAATTCTATACGTCGGTGGGGTTCGGCTACCCTAGACTTAAGGTTCATCGAACCTAGTAGTGCGGGAATAGTCGGTGCTATTTTCTCTAGCCGCTGCATGGGGTCGCCACGTCGCAGCAGCCAGGTAGGAGTAGGCTGAGCCTCAAAACTGGCGGCGTAAACCTGTGGCCCAGCCGATAGGTGCGCCAGTTTATCTGCCTGCTGGTGAACCGAGTCGATGAGAGTCAGCAGGGTTCTCGTCTGTTCTAGTGTTAGATTTCTCAGATTTACTTTATCGGCGGAACGAGTATCGTCAATGCGTGGTAGGCGATCCTCAGTGTGCACCAGGCGCTGCCAGTCCACCTGCGCCCTCCCATCCGCTGGCAGAATTTCAATTTCGTAGTCAGCTAACATAGTGGAACCACGATGCCAAACGACTCGTTCAATGGTGGCAACTTGTGTTAAATCAACCCGGATCCAAGCGGGACCTGGCTTATCAGTCACCCACGGGTAGGATTGCCGTTTGTCGATCAAACCGTCAATCAGGTTCTCAAAATGGCGGGATTGGTTAGCCAACGCAAAACTGGAAGCTGAGGCCTGGGCTCCGGTTGAGGCTAAAGCCACGTTTTGTTGATCAGTGGACCATACCTCGAATTCGTAGAGTGATGCTGGTTTGCCATTGCCAGTAGCCTTAATTGTCATTCGTATGGATCGTGCCTGTATAGGCTTGAAGTGCTCGGTGTGAATTGTTTTCAATGCTGGTCGCAAACCGTGTTTAAGTCGCAGTGCTTCCAACTGGTGGTGCAGTTTAGTGAGTTGTTTTTCTGCTGGTTCAACTTGGGTGGCCCAAGCATTGTTCTGCTGACCTCGGTGTCTGCGCTCACCATACTTGAGTCCAGCAAACACGGCCTGCATCCCATAGTAGTCGCGTTGAAGAATGGGGTCAAACTTGTGGTCATGGCAACGGGCACAACCAATGCTGAGACCTAATAGACTCTGGCTCACAGTGCGAATAACTTCGTCCAGTTCATCCTGCCGGGCCGAACGCATGGCCTCTTCGTCACGGCCGATTTGTCCCGCTAGGTTGGCAGGACCAGCTACTAGAAAACCCAGGGCGGCATCAGCGCCCACTGTGTCGCCGATGATTTGCTCCAGGATAAAACGGTTATACGGCATGTCAGAATTTAGCGCGGTAATTACCCAGTCGCGGTAGGGCCAGGCCAAGGCCCGCTCGGCGTTGGTTTCAAATCCCACTGTTTCTGCCCAACGAATTACATCGAGCCAATGCTGTGCCCAGCGCTCACCATAGCGGGGCGAAGCCAGCAATCTGTCGACCGTTTCGGCATAGACTACCTTCGTGTCCCGTGGGTCATCGATAAATGCTTTTACCTCCGTCGGACTTGGTGGTAATCCTGTCAGATCCAATGAAACACGTCGTAGCAAATTGCTCCGATTTGCCGGCGGGGAAATTTTTAGATTCTTCTCCTCAAGTTTTTGCTCAATAAAAAAATCGATCGGATGGCTATTATTCGGAATAGCCGTTCTTGTCATCGGTTGCAGCGACCAATGTGTATCCGCTGTCACCTCTGTTGTATTAATCAGTCCGAGGAGAAGAATTACGGTGAGGTTTGGCATTAGAGTTCAAGTCTTATTTGTCTGCTAATAAATGGCCATTGAAGTTTGGTCTTAATTTGTTAGATCAGATCGGCGATATCACTCGTCTGAGGTTTGGATCGACCAGCTAGTTTTCACTTCCAAGCTGGTTTCCCTGCCACTTAATCTTTAAAATCATCCTCAAGAAGAGCACCTCCGGTCTGAGCCAATCCCTAACTAGGAAGTTGATGGCTAGGAACAAATTAGCATGAGAAGCCAGGGCTGTTTTAAATCATAAGATTAATAACGTAAAGCCATTGAAAATGGCTTAGTCCAAGACTATTTTTATTTGCTTTCCTCAACTGTCCCAAGAATTTGGATTTATTAGAGGTTGACCACATATTATAGTCTATATTATATCCACAAGCAAAAAACTGTGATACCTTCAACTGAGAATCTGACTTACACAACGAGCCCCCACTTTTGTGTGCCACGTGCCCAATTTGCGCACGAGTAATTCCTACTAGCAACTCCTCAGCTTGATACTGATACGGTAGTCGTGATAGAATGCCTCAACGTAAATACTGGTACTATCGACTATCTGATCTCGATCGATGATTACCGAGAAATAACCTTGAGGGAGACATATATGCCAAGAAAGCCTGTCAAAAACGGATTTTAGAGACGACAGTTCCGACGAGGTGAACGTCGCCTGAGGAGTGATGAAGTCAAGCACTATTTAGCGTTGGCCGATTCTGAGGATCCTCAAGATCAGATCGAAGCCATGGAAAACCTATGTCCCTGCCACGTCCGTAAACAAATTGATGTTGTATGGGAAGCTCTCTACCGCGGGCTTCAGGATAGAGCCTTGAAAGTCCGTCAGGCCGCTTGGCACACACTGGAAGATGGTGGTCGCCCCAACGATTCCAAGCTATATTTGATCATGGTTGAGCTCACCAACACCGAAACCAATCCCAAGCTGAAACAACAAGCAACTAAATTGGTGCAAGCAGTCCAAATAGTGGAGGACAAGAAACAAGACCTCTCTGGTCAACGCCACCATTACTTTACGGGCAAATGTGATTGGTGCGGCGATTCAATTGCTAAAGTGTGCCAACTCTATGACAGCGAACTTGAAATCGAAGGTACGGTTCGTTTGGCTCAGGTCTGTGACGGCTGCCAGAGCGAATACAAGCTTTAACTGACATGCAAAGCGTCGGATAATTTGCCCGCGTAAAAAAACAGCTTCTGAAACAACGTAGTACTGTATTTCTTCCAGCTAAAACCCAGAGCTCCATTGAGAAATTGTTCAGGAAAAACACCTTCGATGAGACAGAATTCGTCATCAATTAACTACATATATTTTCTTTAAACATTTCATCTTGGGCAAAATTGGAGGATGAACTGTGTTCTTTTCAACGAGTAATGGCTTCCGTAATCATCTCACAATCACACAATTTTATGTGCTATTACTTGTTTGTAAAGTGAAATTATAATATCATGTAGTACTGAAATAGAAAGACTATTTTACCTGCAATTAATTGGATTTAGTTAAGGCTATTTTACTTTCTAGTTTCTCTGCATATACGTAGATTCAGTTGAGCAATTAGACCATCATAGCAGAAAAAGCCCAGATGAATAAATATCATAGTTGGGTGTTAAATATGTAAAGGGATGTTAAGTTACGGATATTGTGTTTAGGTGGTGTGGGAAAGATATGTTGAGAATCGATCTCCGATTTAATCCCAACTTCGGATTTTGATCAGATAACCATTGCTGATCTGAATCAAACAGAAGCGGAGATTGTGATTGAATGGCCTGACGATTATCGTGTTGATTTCATTCGAATTGATGTTAGCGATACTCGAGAAGTAATTGATATTATGCGTGGTTATAATGTAGTTATGGATGAATGAAAAGGCATTGCTGTTTGAGTGCTTTTGATTGGCTAGGTCCAAGCAAGAACTGAGGCTGTAGGACTAAAGAGGTTTCAAATGTCTACCATTGACCATGACATCATCATTCTTGGTGGTGGCCACAACGGCTTGGTGGCTGCCTGTTATCTAGCTCAGGCAGGGATGGTCGGACCCAATCTGGAGAACAGGTGGCTAGCGGTACCTACTTCTATACGCTGAAGACAGCAGACTATGTGTCCACGCAGAAGATGATTATCTTGAAGTAGATCGAGGCTCAACTGGATCTATGCTGAGGATACCCCCACGAGTCACGGTAGGCCCACGGCAGTACATACAAAGCGTCGGATAATTTTCTAGCGCAAAAGAACAGCTTCCAAAACCGCGTAACATAGCACTATATCCTACCATCTGGAAGAATATAGCTTGAGATAGACAGGTCGTTTCTTGTCATTGAGTGTCCCCGATTCTCCAACCCCAATTACTTTGGCAATCCCACCATTTTACCCCGAGACGACAATCGTGATAGAATGCCATAATTAGTCCTATAACTTGGCACTCAAAGGGTAGCTGATATGGCGGACGTCTTCATCTCCTATTCGCGCAAAGATATAGAATTCGCTCAACGCCTGCACCATGAGTTGGAATTCAGAGCCCGTGACCCTGTCAATCTGTATCGAGGTACCGACCTAGGGATACCCACGCTTTTTCAGCGAAGCCAAACGGTTAAATCGGGGCTGCAGGAACCGCCGATAAAGGCACGAGGATTGGCTATATGAAGCAGAATCCAAAATTACTAATGGGAACGGTCTTGGTTTCAAAGATTTTTTGGTCTGAACGTGGAGACTACCTAGATGGCTAAAAATATACCGATAATTATACCGATAATATGTCTTGCAGTCCCTATTTTGATTATGGTTAGTCGTCATTTTGGATGGGTATCGTATGGTATTTTTGGGGAAGCATTGTGTTTTTTGTTTATTGGAATTGCTTCATTCGCGTGTGAGAAGATTTTACTTGATAAACTATAACTTTAGGTTTCCAGGACACATCATGGATACATTAAAAATCTGATTTCGGGTAAATGTCACGAGGATTGGTTTTATGAAGTAATTGGTGCTGTTCTGGTAATGGAGGGATGCATGGTTCAGAGATTAGTTGTTGTGTTGCTAGTGGTACGGGTTGTTCCTCTGATGGCTTGTCAGCCTCCTGCCCAGCCTAAGCCTAAGGTGATCACTTGGGAAAAGGGTGGCAGCGATATGGTTCAGATCCCTGCTCGGATAATTTTCCAGCGCAAAAGGACAGCTTCCAGAACAGCGTAACTTTGCATTGCACCCACCGCCCAGAAGAGTGTAGCCTGATATAGACGGGTTGATCATCTACTGACTCATCTCTTGTCATTGCGTGACCGCCCGATTTGTCAGAAACAATTCCTGCCAGCGCCCCACCGCTTTACCCCGATACCGCAGTCGTGGTAGAATACCAAAGCTAATCCTACAGCTTCAGGCTCAAAGGGCAACTAATATGGCCAACGCATTCATTTCCTATTCGCGCAAGGATATCGAGTTCGCTCAACACTTGTGCCATAATATAATTGCATTCGGTGAAGCTGTCAGTTTGTAGGGAACCTGACCTGAGGATACCCCCCAAGCAAAGTAAATCCAATATTACTAAGTCTGGCCCTGTCACTAGTTGAGAGACATGGGTTTCTGGTAAATGATTTTTAATGGAGGGGGAACTAAGGACGGTCAGTTTCAATTATATAAATCTTTAGGATTTGAGTAATCAAGACGTCGAAATGACAAAATAGATACATCAACAGGGTTATAATGGCAAAAGAAAATAATCAAGTACCATTTAAGCAATTTGGGGAAAATTATTCTAATGCAACTACCGAGAAAAATATCGAGGCTCTGACTGGGCAATGAAAACGAAACCGCTAAACGTCGGCGTGATTGGTTGTGGCGCACACGGGCGTGGCCACGTGGCGGGATATGGTCAACTCCTCGATGCTTGCATCGTAGCCGTTGCTGATGCCGACCTGCAACGCGCTAAACAGGTTGCCGTTGAGTTTGGTGTAGAGTATCACTATGTAGATTATCGTGAGATGCTCGCACGCCACCCTCTTGACATCGTCAGCTTGGCTCTACCCCCGGCGCTCAATCCAGACGCGGCGCTGGCTGCCTTTGCGGTGGGCGCCCATGTAATGGCCTCCAAACCTCTAGCCGTTAGTTTGGCACAAGCCGAGAAAATCATCACAACGGCCCGAAGCACAGGCAAGCTGCTGACCATGGGGTTACAGAATCGTTGCCTGCCAGAGGTGCAGGCACTACGACGGATCATCGCCAACGGTCGTCTGGGCCGAGTTTATCACGCACGGCTCTGGCATGGCCATGTCATGCATGTCCCCCCGACCCCGACGATGTATCAACGAGCACTGGCTGGTGGCGGCGTGCTCTTCCACACAATGATTCACCTCCTCGACGCTGTACTATGGGCTTTAGGCAATCCCAGACCAGTGCGAGCGACCGCTTCCAGCTACCGGAAATTTGGTCGGATGTCGAACCCACCTGCTACCTGGGAAGGCCCGGTCAATGCTTGCGATATTGAAGATTTCAATGTCGGTCTGGTGCACTTTGCTGACGGATCGACAATGAGCCTGGAGAGCAACTGGCTGATGCACCCTCGGACTCGGCAGAGTGGTGCCGAGCTTTTGGGCGATTGGGGAGTAGCAGGTTTACGGCCGCTGAGTCTGGAACTCGAACAGGAGGGAGAAATCATCGATGCGACCCCTGAGCTACCTGCCAATCCGCCGGATGCATTCGGTCAGATATGTCTTGACTTCTGCCAGAGCATACGCCAAAATCGCACGCCCTTAGTGCGATTTGGTGAAATGCTCAATGTTCAGCGTATTATGGACACCCTTTATCGGGCGGCTGATTCAGGCCACGAGGTCAAAATCCTCACCTGAAGCAAAAAGCTGTGCCCCTGCTACATGAAGGTCATCCAAGAGCGAAGAATATTGATATAAAGACGCTGATACAGCAGTACGAGGAAATAGGCAGAAATCATTTCACAGCTTTGATGATTTTAGAATTATGGATTTGGGAGAGAAAACCATACTTTATGAGGGATTCAGAGGAGATGTAGATTCATTGAATGTTTTCGGCAGGAGCAAGTTAGCAACATACAGATTGTCAGGTTGTGGCATTGATAGATCAAGCGCGTGATCATCGTCAAGCTTTTACAGACCGATATGGTAATGAGGTAATTAATGTCTGATGATTTAGTTTTGGGAATGATTGGCGCTGGCAATATTGCCAGCCGTCATCTGGCAAATTTGGAGTTTCTGGGCCGGAACCGTATTGTGGGGCTGTGCGATCTCGATTTGGACAAGGCGAAAGAACTGTCAGGTCGATGTGGGGCTAAACCGTATACCAATTTTGAAGAGATGTTTGATCGTGAACCCGGACTGGATGCTGTGGTGATCTGTACGCCGCCAATAGTACGCAGATCTATTTTTGAATTGGCTATTGAACGAGGCATTGGTGTGTACTGTGAGAAGCCACCGGCAGATACTCTTGAAGAGGCAAAACATATAGCCCACATGGTAGATGGAAGTGACATTATTTGTAGCGTGGGATTTCATATGCGCTATTCGCCTTCTATCGATCGATTTCGAGAGCTTATGGAAGGCAGAACGGTTAATTTTGTACAGAGTATTTCAGCTGGGTCTTCTGCTGTGACTCGTTCGCTTGATGATTGGTTTTTCCTCAAAGAGAAATCAGGCGGACACATTATGGATCAAGCTATCCACTCTATCGATTTGATGCGTTTGGTGGTAGGGGAAATTTCGCACGTGCAGACGTTTGGCAACAATATTGTGTGTCCAAAGATGAATGATTTCACCATTGAAGATACGACATGTACTAATATTCGGTTTGCCGGAGGTGCTTCGGGGTCTCACATTCACTCATGGGCAGCACAACGAGGCATAAATGAGTTGATGATCGCCGGGGCAGATTTCACATTTTCCCTTGCACCACATAGTCCACCACGTGTGTCTGGTTGGATCGGGGAACCCGGACAAGATCATGAAAAGGTTGACCAAACATTTCCTCAAGGGCCAGCAATGGGACGCAGTGGTCGTATTTCGGAAAAACGAAGGCTTAAAGACCCACCCGACCCGCCACATTGTGAGAGCATGCAAGTTTTTTTGGAAGCGGTTCGTACCGGAGATGGTAGCCGGATTCGCAGTCTATTTAGCAATGCTGTGCAATCGCTAGCTACTGTGCTGGCTATGAATCGGTCGATTGATTCGGGACAGGTAGAGGTGGTCGAATTATCAGGAGAACCTCCTACCCATCCCAATTAATTTAGCAACAAATCCGAAGCTAGTCCTACAACTTAAAGCTCAAAGGGCTACTAGTATGGCCGATGTATTTATCTCCTATTCCCGTAAAGATATAGAGTTTGCTCAGCGTCTGCACCAAGAACTGGAAGCCAGAGACCGTGAGCCGTGGGCGGACTGGCGGGATATACCTCCTACAGCCGAAGGTTAGCTGGAACAGTGGCCTAATTTCTCGAGGAGGATCTGTCCTAGTCGAAGCACCAGGAGGAGATGGTGCCACCCCACTTCACTTTGCGTGTACCATTGAGGTTGCCTGTTTGTAGGACACTTTGCGATGTTGGTGTCGACAAGTCAGCAGTAAACGCAGCGGGGAATCGGCCTGTTGAGGTTGCAATTAGGTGCCGTCTTTAGAAGTTACTTCATATCACTCAATAGGAGGTCATCATGACAATTACTCTGAAGGAACTAAAATTTGTCGCTACCGAAGAAAAAGGGGATGTCTCTGCCCTGTATGCGGAGCCAGAATTGGCTAAGGCGCTGTTAGTACTAGGGCATGGTGCAGGTACGCATATGCGACATCCATTTATGCAAGATCTGAGTAACGCTTTGAACCAGGCAGGGATTGCTACCTTTCGGTTTAACTATCCTTATTCCGAAAAGGGAGGTGGTATGGATGGTGAGAAAGTACGTTTGGCCACCGTGTGTGCGGCTGTGACTGCCGCCAATAATGAAGTACGGGGACTACCTGTCTTCGCTGGCGGGCATTCCATGAGCGGACGAATGGTTTCCATGGCGTGTGCCCAAGGGGCAATGGATCAACTGAAGGGGATTATATTTTTTGCCTTTCCGCTTTATTCAAGTAAACCAAGTACCGAACGTGCTGAGCATCTAAAGTCTGTTATTGCGCCGATGCTGTTTCTTTCAGGCCAACGCGATAAAATGGCCGACCTCAAATTATTACAACCAGTGGTGGAAGGATTGGAGCAGGCGGCTTTACACATCGTAGACACCGCCGACCACGGCTTCAAAATATTAAAACGAAGAAACACAGACGAACCGGTAATGGACGAATTGGCTCGCGTCTCGGCAAGTTGGATGTTAGAAAATATGTAGCTGATCAAACTGTTTTCGTTGGGTGAAAAGTATGACTGAAAGACCAGAGCGGTTTACTTTCAACTCGAAAGAACTTCAGAAACAGATCGTCACTGAGGGAGTAATTTGGGAGGGTGTCGTTTGGGAACTCAACGATCATTGCTGTGACCTTGTTATGTGGTTTAATACCGAACAAGAGGCATGTGCGGCTTTAGAGTTTGTTTGCGAATATGTCGAGCGACACGGGGACATCAATTTCATAGCCTTCCCCAATTCTTTGGATGATCCATTTGATTCTCGCTTATAAAGTGGAGTCCTCTTTTACAAAAAAGCGTGCATTTGGTCGTCAAACAGAGGGGGGAAATGCCCAAATTAATTGGTCTCAAGAAAGAAGCAGATAAGTGGATGTCAAAAAATGCTGGAATTGCACGAACCTTTGGTGAAACGATCCGAAAGGTTTATCCTTCTTTTCAAACTGCTACTTTTGCTGATGTACCTCTTGATAGGGCTTAAAGTTTTACCATTCCATGTATGAACGCATTGCATCTGGATAAGGCCATGGACATGGAACTCTATAAACTATCTGTCACCTGACTAGTGGGTTGCGACAAGGTGGGATACTGGACGATTTTCGTAATCCCGCCACAGCAGTCTTCACTTCATAAGGCATCAAAGGATTCCCAAGCAATGTTTGTGTTCCGTACTATGGCTTCTGGTGGTATACACCACACATTCCATCAAGGACAATTCGTCAATTCAAAGTTAACGAGCGAATACTAGAAAGGTGGGGAGGATGCCAAAAGCACAACTAACTGGGAAACAGAGTGATTTTCTTAAAATTGTGGTTGCCGCTGCGGGGAGGGGCGATCTCGAAGCCGTCTGTGAGTTAGTTGATGAGAAACCGAATTGGATTCACACGGTTGGATCTCACGGACGTACGATGCTATGGGAGGCATCATACCGAGGGAAAAAAGATGTCGTCCGATTTCTGGTAGAGCGCGGTGCAGATGTGCACATCTGCGGCTGTCATTATACGCCACATCGCGTCGAAATTAGCCCCTATTGTGTCGCCAAGTTGACGGGTCGAGACGCGGTAGCGAATTATCTGCAGGCAAACGGCGCTAGGGTTGACATCCATACCGCTGCCTATCTGGGCGATTACAAATCAGTTGTTGTTCTTCTGGACGCAGATCCATCACTTTTGAATCAAGGACATCCACAGCACGATATGGGGCGGGGCGATAAGCGGCATCTGGGTTTCTATACTGTGTCTGCGGCGTGGGCCACGCCGGTTTGTTATGCTATCGTCGGCGGTCATAGAGAAATAGTCGAACTGCTAATTTCACTGCCGTTGGAGGAAACCATGTAGATCTTGTGCAGTTCTTACTCGAAAATGGCACTGACCCCAACAAAACCCCTCAAGTTATGGCAGATCGTCATGAACTATTAGGATTGCTAAAATCATACGGTGTGATGCCTGCTGACATCAACACTTCGAACAAAATGGGTTGGCCACCGCTTGTCTACGCGAGCCGTGGAGACAAAGGGGAGCACCCAGAAGAGGTACAGAGGCTGTTGAACCTTGGTGCAAATGTGGATGTCCGGAACTACAAGGGAAAAACTGCGCTTCACTGTGCCGCCAAAGCGGGTTTTGTTCGAGTAATAGAGGTACTGCTTAAAAATAGAGTTGACGTCAATGCGACGGATAAGAACGGGGAAACGCCGCTGTTTGAGGCTATTAGATCAACGATCAAGAAAGTGGAGAAAAAGGTGGAAGTGACATCTCTGTTGCTCTCGAATGGTGCTTTGATTAATCACGGGAAAAGGCAAGAAGCTTCTGAGATTCTCAGGATGCTTGAATCACTTACTATAAGGTAGAAATACCAGGACGGCGACACATACAAGGCGTCGGATAATTTCCAAGCGGGAAAGCACAGACTCCAAGACAGCGTAACATGGCACTCCATCCTTCTGTTCGTCACAACCAGTTGGTTTCTGCAGATACTTTGATTATTTTCCCGGCTGATTGATATTATGAACTGCTAATGGCGGCTCCGACGTGAAAATGTGCTACTGGGAAAACCGGCTAGGATTTAGTCGCGGAGGGTGCTAATCTACCCCAGTTAAGGTTGCCGGGTAATTCTATTTCTTAATTTGTGCCCAGATAGTGCTGAGTTTAGCTGTCGATTCGACACCGAGTTCTGCCTCTAACCCTTTATTCATTAGGTTCTGAATATCAGCTTTTTGCAATGGGATATTGAAGATGATCATTTCATCAAACAGGCCTTCCCACTCTCGACCGCCACCGCTCCATGAACCGATGCGGCCAGGGCCAAATGCACCTGGGTGTGGTCCCCATTTACCTTCCGCATCAAGTTTCCCGTCAAAGTAGACTTGCATCGAGCCTTTTTTACTCGAGTATACAACAGCTAAATGATGCCACTGGTTGAGAATTTTTTTATCTGCGGCGAAGGGTGAGTTCCCCCAACCGGGATGGCGAACTGGATTATTGGAATGGATGGCCATCTCCATTTTGTTGTCTGGTCGAAATTGATAATGGACAAATCCTGAAGACCAGCCATCACGATTGAAGAAGCATCGCCATAGCCCAACTCTTCCCGTGGAATTGAACCATTTTAGGATGGTAAATTCCTCCAGCGGTTTGATTTCTGGAACGTTGACCCAAGCATCCTTGCCATTTAACTCGATGGCATTGCCGAATTTGCCCTTGACCCATTTGGCCCCACCAACGAGTTCGCCATTCTTGTTATTGCCAGACGAGTCGGTGGCAATTTTTCCCTTAGCCTCATTAAATAGCCACGCACCGACAATGGATTTCGAATCAATTTCAGCATAACCTGTGCCGGCGTCGAACCAAGTCGGACAGATTAAGCCAATGGTGATTAAACCGAGACAGATCGCATTAGAATGTGTCATTTTTCTCCTGTCTATGCTGAGTGATCTTTGGCATACAATAAAAAGGGTTGAGGGGGAAGAAGCCACCAGTTCCGCCTCAAAACAAATGTGTTTCCGAAAAAAATAAAGAAGGTATTCTGGCAGAAGTAAGGTTGTTTTCCATAGTGAATGTGTCCGTTTTTGACCACTTGCTCACAACCAAACGGTGAGCATTGAGGCAAGATATGAATCCCATTTTCAGCCTTAATTTTACTTTAATATCATTTGCCCCTAGGATACTACCGAAGTTGGAAATGTGGAAAGAGACTCTACGACACAATCTGATGCCTGTCAAGTGTTATTTTAAGCTCTTAATGGTAACCTACAATCTCCAGTTTAGAGCCATCAATTCCTCCGAAAATTAATCTAAAACTGGAAAAGATTGAGTTAAGTCAACTACTTTTCACCGATGATATGAGATTCTGGGAGTGACCTGAGCTTACAGATATATAGGGCTCATAATCAAGATAAGTTTATAGTTAAAACAACAAACGCAGGTTGGGCTCAAAATTACACTACAGTTTCAGGAGCTATATCAGGAGCTAAAACCATCAATACGTGTTATCGAGAGTCGAACAATGATGGTGGCAGCATGTATTATTATCGGGATGGAACATTAAAAGTAAGCGATACTAATAACGTAGGTCATGGAACACTAAATGTGGGAACGAGTATGAGTCTTAGCATTGGAGAACCATATGTTGGAATACACTCTGGATTAAAAGCAAGCATTGCTGAAATTCTGGTTTTTAATCCAGAATTAACTGGATCAGAACGTGCTACAATTGAGTCTTATTTGAATACGAAATAGTTAGTAGATGGTACTGCGGGATATCAGCAAAATGATACTCAAGTTCTGAATGAGTTCACAGTCTCTTCCAACAGGACTCTATCATTGATCCACGCTGACGGCAATTCTCAGAGTCTGGATTATACTGCTGGTAGTTCAGAAACCCTCAATTTTTCAGATTTGGTATTCAAGTTGACCTAGATAGTACCTACAATTCAGGCAGTGGGCTGGATGGTACAGATGTAGAGATTGCCGCCAGCCGTGATTTACGATAGGTGCTGATAACGACGCTAATCACCAGTTGCAACTGGTGATTAGCAGTGTCACAGCCACTGGCTTGAGAATCAATAACAGCGAGGTGGTGGATATCGATCAAGCCAGAGCGGCTATCACTTCACTGGATCATGCCACTGATATGGTCAATCAGGAACGAAGCTACTTAGGTTCGATGCAGAACCGCTTAGCTCTTACTACATCGAATCTAGCCAGCCAAACACAAAATATCGAAGCCTCACATTCCAACATCCAAGGCACCGACTTTGCTGCTGATGCCGCCGAATTAGCGAAACACTAGATACTGACACAGTCAGCTACGGCTATGTTGGCTCAAGCCAGTGCTTTACCACAGAACATCCCATCGCTCTTGCGATAAAGCCTTCCACTAAAAATCTGACTTACACGATGAGCCTTCACTTTGGGTGCTATGCACCCGATTGGCACAGCGAACCCACTGCTTTACCCCGATACGGTAATTGTGATACAATGCCTCAATGTAAATGCTGGTACTATCGACTCCTGATCTCGATCGATGGTTGCTGAGAAATAATCTTGAGGAGGACATATATGCCAAGAAAACCTGTTAAAAATGGATTTCAGAGACGGAATTTCCGACGAGGTGAACGTCGTCTGCGGGGTGATGAAGTCAAGCACTATCTGGCACTGGCTGATTCTGAGGACCCTCAAGATCGGATCAAAGCCATGGAAAACCTATGTCCCTGCCACGTCCGTAAACGAATTGATGTTGTATGGGAAGCTCTCTACCATGGACTTCAGGATAGCGAATTGAAAGTCCGTCAAGCCGCTTGGCACACACTGGACGATGGTGGTCGCCCCAACGATCCCAAGCTATATCCGATCATGGTTGAGATCGCCAACACCGAAACCGATCCCAAGCTGAAACAACAAGCAACCGAATTGGTGCAAGCAGTCCAAACAGTGGAGTACAAGAAACAGGACCTCTCCGGTCAACGCCACCATTACTTTACAGGCAAATGTGATTGGTGTGGCGATTCGACTGCAAAAGTGTGCCAACTCTACGACAACGAACTTGAAATTGGAGGCACGGTTCGTTTGGCTCAGGCCTGTGACGACTGCCGAAGCGAATACGGACTTTAATGACATTGCAAAGCGTCGGATGATTTTCAAACGGAAAGAACCAATGCCAAGACGGCGTAATATCGCATTACATCCCTCATCCAGAAGGGCATAGCCTGAGATAGACGGGCGGTTACTAGACGAATTGGTTGTCGTCATTGTATGCCTGCATAATTCATCAACCCCGATTACTGACGACGAACCCACCTATTTACCCCGTGGGTGGTTTGCTCCTCGTACTGATATGGTACAAATATGTCCATATTTGGAACTACGTTTCACCATCACTAAGGGTTTCGTGGCTTTAAATCTGCTCTTTCGTCACCGCAGAATCTCAGAATATTACCATCGGGATCGGTAACTAGCATCACCGTCCACCCCCAAGACCTCATTTTGGGTGGCTCAAGGATATTGGCACCCATTGCTTGAAACTCTTCGTATAAAGCAGACAGCATATTGGTTGGATCCAACTCAAGGTAAAGCTGCATACCAAAATCATAGGAATCATTTTTTTCTTCCACAAACACTTCAATTCCGTCACGGTGTAATCCAGCCATAGTCATCTTGCCAGTTTCATCCACATATTCCCATTCTTTAGTAAAACCTAATTTTTGGCAATAGTAGGCAATACTGGTTAGAATGTCCTGAACATTGATGCACGGTACTGATCGGAAGCTGATGTCTGTGGGGCGAGTTCCTCGTTTCTTGGGCACCTGATCTCTCCTTGAAAAGCATTCTACTTAAGGGCTTATTTCACTATATCACAAGCTAAGTGAATCCTGTACTCATACCTTTCCCTAGCATTCCTCGTACTATATCCATCCCACTTATAACTGGCCATACCTTTACCCAGCTAGGTATCATTTAATATATATAACTTCCCGTTGCAAAGGCCTAAACGGAAAGAAGGACAAGGTTTTTTTGCCAAGTTATCCTATAAAGTATCAAAAAAATGTCGTCGATAAAGTAGGAGGGTTTGACTGACATCCATGAAGTTTCTCCACTGTGATAATACAAGCCTGTGTGATGGTCGTCCAACCGAATAGTTATGGTGTTGTGAATATTAAAGATAGAGTTTACCCGTGGGTATGAGTCTGCTATTTTAATTCAAATGCGGAAGAGAAAATATGGAAAACTTTCTGAGAGCGATCGCCTCGATTAAAGAAAGCGACCTTGAAAGCTTGGCTGAGATTTTAAATGTGTTCCCGGAGATTTTGCAGAAAACAGATTCAAAGGAAAGGTCGCTGCTCAATTTGGCTTGCCTCATTGTCACTCAGGACGGTGCCATTCCGCCCAAAAGAGGTACCGTGGAACAACTGTCCGCTGTCGGGCTTATTATTGATGCGGGGGCTGACCCTTCGCAATCCGATCATATCGGCAGGTCCCCTTTACATGTAGCTGCAATTTCAAATCACTTTGATCTGGCCAAGATGCTATTGGAGGCAGGTGCCTTGATTGATGGTAAGCTGATGGGCGCCAAGGGCGGGTCTCCTTTGGCTCTGGCGTTATTCTACGCCAAATCTGAAATGGCGGAATTCTTGGCCAATCCGCCTGTTCCTTATAACCTTCGTACTGCATCGGCACTGGGACACAATATAGGCACCTTCTTTTCAGAACAAGAACTGATAGCTTAAGCATCTGAACAAGTCGATTTTTATCGTCCGATTCCCCAAATGGGAGAGAACTAACTCACACTAGGAACTGTTGGACGAGGCACTATCATGGTCGGCCAGAAACAACCAAGTGAAAGCTATGTCCCAATTAGTCAACTTTGGAGCCAATGTTAACAGCAATCCCTACTGTGGCACCCCCTTATTGTGGGCCATCTATAGTGACAGCATCTCCGCAGCCCGTTGGCTGTTAGACCACAGGGCAGACCCAGATCTCAAACACGATTTCGGTGGTTCAGGACATGGAGGGGGAGCAGTTGCCATGCATTTGGCTGCCCAATACAGGGCCATAAATTGCCTTCGCTTGTTGTTGGCGCGAGGAGCAGACCCACAAGTGACAGATGATCTTCACAATTCGACGCCCATGGGTTGGGCACGATTTGGAGAGAATCAGGATAGCATTAATGTTTTGCAAGAGTTTGGAGTTAAAGAGATGTAGCAAAACTTGGTGAATGCGGGGTGTTAATGAAAGCGATTGGAGCTAAAATGGACCTTAACCGCCAGAGTAAGTGGTTATTAATGCCAATTAGAGGATGAAAACAAGTTAAAACAATGGGATAAAACGGTTAAATCAAGGCTGCAGGAACCGCCGATAATAGCACAGTTAGGCGACTATGAAAAATCAAGATGTTTATCTTATTTTCGATGATTCCACTGACTTGTGTAATCTAGCATCTTCTCACCATGTGTGGGTAAGTAATTCTAAATTGAATACTCCTCAAATAGAATCTTTCTGGAAACTAAATAAAGGTTATTCCCAAGGGCATGGAATAACATCTTTCGATAAATGCGAACATATTGAAGAGGACATTTAGTGAATTGTTGCTTTCAGTAAGCGAACATCACTCTGGTAATGGCATTGAATATTTGAAATAAAACAATTAGAGTCTCTCCTTGGGTCAAAGTTGGATATTTCTGTCAATGGAGCCTTTTTCAAATTACAATCTGTCACCTAACAAATCTCTGCACTGGGGCCGCCACGGCGGTACATACAAAGCGTCGGATAATTTTCCAACGCAAAGAACAGATGTCAAGACAGCGTAGCGTAGCACTACACTCCACCATGCAACAGGACATAGCCTGAGATAGACGGGGTGGTCTCTAACCAACTTGTCTCTTGTTATTTGCGCACACGATTTGTTTAACCCAATTGATGTCAGTGGACCCACCGCTTTACCCGATGCGGCAATCGTGATATGATGCATTGCCTGAATTATGAAGTATTGGATGCAAAAGTCCCTATGTAGAATCTCGGCGATGAGTAACAACGGTCGTGGGTTGACAGCATCTACTGGGGAGATCTGCGGTGATGGTTATGGTATCAATTTCAATGTTAGCTAGGAATAGCCGTCAATTTAAAGGGAACCAGATTTCAAGTTCTACCTAAAACAACGAATAATAGAGCGTACCTTTTCTTGATTGGGTTGGTATCAACGCTTAAATCTGGATCATGAATGTCAATCTCTTTCAAACGGGTTCTAGAAGATAAATAAGATGAAAAAACATATTTCGCATGTGGTGATTATCGGGTGGATATGTTCGGTTGTTTTGGGACTTCACGGATGTTCAAATGCCGATGAGCTTTTGGGTATAACTGAAGTTATTAAGGAAGCGGAACATTTAGCTGGAACTGATCTTGTTTTGGCTAACACGGAGTTTGCCTTTGACTTGTTAGCCAAAATCCATCAGCAACAGCCAAACGAAAACATTTTTATTTCTCCATTCAGCATATCTCTCGCTTTAAGCATGACATTGAACGGTGCTGAAGGTAAAACCCAACTGGCAATGGCGAATACTTTGAAGTTAGATCTGATCAGCTTAGATGAAGCTAACCAAACCTACGCTAAGTTACGCAAGAGCCTGCAAGTTCTAGATACCAAGGTTGAACTTAGTATTGCTAATTCACTATGGTTGCGCCAAGGTGTTACATTCAAACCTGATTTTCTAGAACGAAACCAAAACTTTTTTGGGACCAAAGTCGCTGCGCTTGACTTTGATCAGCCACAATCAGTTGGAATTATTAACCGCTGGGTAAGCCAAAACACCAATAAAAATATTCCCAAAATAATCGATAGTATTAGTCCTCAGATGGTGATGTTGATAATCAACGCTATTCACTTCAAAGGCAGGTGGTCCAAAGAATTTGATAAATCCAAAACTAGAGAAAAAGACTTTCAGTTGCTAGGCGAAGGAACGAAACGTGTACCGATGATGCATCAGTCTGGTAAATATCTATACTATAGTGGAAGTAACTTTCAAGTGATTAATCTACCTTATGGGAGTGGTCGAATTGGGATGTATATTTTTCTGCCCAATTCTGATACGTTCCTAGGAGACTTCCTGACAAACTTGAACGCTGATAATTGGAAAGGTTGGATATCGAAGCTACATAAGTTAGAGGGAGATGTTGCTCTCCCTCGTTTGAAATTCACGTATGAAGCCAGTCTCAATCGTGTACTGAAAGTGCTTGGAATGGAGGTCGCCTTTGCTCCCAATATTGCTAATTTTGGAGGGATGCGTCCGGTTCCTCCAAATCTGTTCATTACTGAAGTAAAGCATAAGAGCTTCGTTGAAGTTAACGAAGAAGGGGCTGAAGCTGCTGCCGCAACTTCAGTTGAAATAGGGGTAACCTCTATTCCGCAGAAATTCAGTTTGATGGTTAATAGACCTTTTTTGTTTGTGATTCAGGATAATTGGACACAAACACTGCTGTTTATGGGGGCTGTGTTTGAGCCAGTGATAGAAGGATAAATTCCGGTTGATCCGGTTCGGGGCCTTTATGACGCTGCACTGCGCAAGAAATTGTTTCAAGTGAATCTTGACAATTTTAGCCGTAGTGATTAGCATCATTGTTATATTTTTATCGAGTTGGAAATCAGTCAGGAGGAAATAGTGAGAAGGCACACTTTAATAATTAGTTTAGCTGTTTTGGTTCTTAATTTCCAAGCTTTTGGTGCAGCTTGGTATATCGAAAATTTTAACAAATTTAAGAATGGTGACATTGTAGGCCAGGATGACTGGGAAATTGCTATGAACCAAAAAACTAGCCAAATCCAGAGCAAAGTCAAGCATGGTGATGTGGGAAAAAGTGTTTTAGTTTCAGAAAAAACAATGGTGTTGAGAAAATTCAAAGGTTCCAATGCCAGCATTCAGTATGTTTCGTTGTTTGCGAGGAAAGATGAAGGTCCAGGACCTTTAATGATTTATATTGGTGGGGATGCCGTAAAGTGGGGTGCTGCAGCCAAAATTGATATTAAGGCGGGCGGCATCATCACTGCCAACAAAGGAAATGCGGCTTTCCCAGAAGTGCTCAAGGGAAAGTTAGGCCAATGGCATCATTTCCGACTGGTTTTTGATTTTAAAAAGAAAAGCTATGACTTCTACGTTGATGGGAAAAAAGTTGTCAATGGCTTTGGATTCCGAGGTGAAGGAGGTAAAGGTGGTGTCAACCCAGCTCTAGGCTGAATTTTTTTTGGATGGGACCACCCAGAAGTGTTAACGGCATATATTGATGATATTGAGATGGGAGATGGTGAAGGCGAAAATGCAGGTTTGCCAAAAGCTGTCGATCATTCGGATAAACTTGTCTCCTACTCGGCGAGTATCAAAGCCTGGGAGTAACTTTACTTTCCTCTCTGAAATCTTTACCATAGTTTAGTCAATTCGTTGATAGCAACATTGGCTCTGAGTGTGGACTAATTTGCCCAATTTTGACCCTTTCAGATACGCCTATCTTGGCCCAAGCCAGTGCTTTGCCACAGAACATCCTGTCGCTCTTGAGATAAACACTTGAGGATCTGACTTACAAGGTGAGTCTTTACTTTTAGAGCCCTATACGCCACGGCGGCCCCCCCCTTGTGGGGGTATCATATAGTTACTGCCAAACATGGAAGTACATCCCACCATCCAGAAGGGTGTAGCCTGAAAAGGGGGTTAGTCCTAATTAACTCGCCTCTCGTCGTTGTAACCTGCACAATCTATCAGAACTAATTCCTACCAGCAACCCCCTTCCACGGCTTTACCTCGAATCGCAATCGTGATAGAATGCCTAAGCAAATCCAAAACCTGAGCCTTACAGGGCTACTGATATGGCCAACGTATTCGTCTCCTATTTGCGTTAGGGTATAATTTCCTCAGTTGTCCTTGCCATGCGTAAAATCATCCATATTGATCTCGACGCTTTCTATACTTCGGTTGAGCAACGGGATAACCCAGTGGTCGTCCTGAGTCCCGAGGGGTAGTGGCAGCAGCCAGTTATCAAGCCCGCCGCTTTGGTATCCACAGTGCTATGCCGATGAGGACGGCTCTTCGTCTCTGTCCCCAGCTGGTTATTCTACCCTTGCGGATGGAAGTTTATCGTCAACTATCAACTCAGATCCGTCAAATCTTCTTTCGGTACACTCACCTAGTCGAACCGGTGGCTTTAGACGAGTGCTATCTGGATGTTACTGACAATTTACAGTCCATCCCAACTGCTACTCAAACGGCTATGGCCATCAAGCAACAGATACGAGAACAAATGCAATTGACGGCTTCAGCTGGGGTGGCCAATAACAAGTTCCTGGCTAAGATTGCTTCCGATATGGAGAAGCCAGATGGTTTAACAGTTATCAAGCCACGTCAAGTAGAAGCCTTCTTACAGCATCTGCCGGTTAATAAGATGTGGGGTGTAGGTCCGATAACCAATAAACAATTGCAACAAATGCAGATCCAGACCATCGGCCAACTACGACAATTGTCACTAGCTGAATTGAGTCGGCAATGGGGCAAACTGGGAGTCCGCTTATACCACTTAGCACGAGGCCAAGATGATCAAGCAGTAGACCCATCGGATGACAGAAAGTCAGTAAGTCGGGAGACTACCTTTGCCGAAGACCTGTTTTCATTATCACGGATGGAGCAGGAGTTAGCTGAATTGAGTACCGAAGTGGCCGAGGTGCTGAGGCGAGAAGGACTAAGAGGACGACGAGTAACACTGAAGGTCCGTTATCCCAACTTTCAGATTCAGACACGGAGTCAGAGTCAGGCTAATGGGCTGGAAGAAGAGCAAATCAGGCAAATCAGCCAGGGATTGGTAGCGTGTCTAATTGGTGGCAGGAGAATCCATTACAGCTGCGCTTATTCGACTGAGTCAGTCGGCAGCGGCAGGTACGGACATGCAGGCTCAAGTCTCAGCCATCTCGCAGAATATCCTGTCGATTTTGAGATAGAGCCTTCCCTAAGAATCCGGCTGATACAACGAGCCTTCACTTTGGGTGTCATGCGCCCAATTGGCGTGAGCAATTCCTACCAGCGCCCCTGCCACTTTACCCCGAAACTGCAATCGTGATAGAATGCAAAAAGCAGTTCCTTGGGGTCGAATTCAGGCTAAAGATGTAAAGGGGCAACCTAAGGATACCCCCACTTTTTCAGCGATGGCAAACGGTCAAATCAAAGGTGTGTTAGTTGAGATGCTTGGTGAATATAAGGTACGTTCAGTTTTTATACTGCGATTAATCGCAGTATGATTCTGAGGTCTTTGTTACTGGAGATATCGCCAGTGAGATTGCTTACTGACATTAATGATGTTGGGAATGACATTTTGGATTATGTTAGGTGTAGGTCTCATTCAAGATCGACTTGCTAAAATTATGAATAGATTTCCATCCTTTTACCGGTTAAAATCGTTGGTGCCATGGGTGATGAGCGAACCTGCGAAAATGTGGCGGCACTCCGAGCCATAACCAGCACTGATGGCATGACAGCAGATTGTGCAAGAATTCCCCATGATATTCTGGCAAGTATCTTTAATCGCATTATTAATGAGGTTAGGGGTATTACCGTGTTGTTTATGATATTAGCTCAAAACCATCAAGTACCATCGAGTGGGAATAAAATAATTTGCAAAAATGTTGCTGATAAATTTGTTCCCCTATAAAATTCTTGATAAGCTTAAAACATAAATAAGGAGAGAATATGTATATACAAATTATTGACTTTAATATGGAAATTTCTGAGGAGGAGTTTGATCAAGCTGCTATCGAAGGAGCACCAATCTTTGCTGAGGTAGAAGGACTTATAGTTCAAAACATGTTGTTCAATCACGAAACACAAACGTATGGTGGCTGTTATATTGTGGGAAAGTAAAGAAGAAATGGAAGCCTACAAGGCTGGAGAGATTTTTCAATCAATTGTTGAGAATCCAGATTATCATAATGTAACTTCTAAAGAGTTTGCAGTTCATATGGAATCAAATAAGATTCAAGAACAATTAAAAAATTCATAAAAGTTTTCAACAATCTCTTTTTTTACTCCATCAGGTTAAAATATAAAGATGGAATCATCTTATAGATGAATGAAGTATTTCCAGTGAGATTAGTTCTTATACTTCCAACGTTGGTAGTATGAATTCTTTTGTTGAATTATAACGATGGTATGCAGAATAAAAAGGGGCGAACCATCACTTTTCGTGTTGATGATGGGGTAGTCGAGGGGGCTGCAGGGAAATGCCGGTAACGATTAGGTGAATTGTTACCAAACTGTTATAAAAGGCTGAAAATTAGCCTTGCGTTGGGAGGAGTATTTGCCCCGAGGTCCGCTTTTATGGGCAGGCAAGCTTGGTTACGAAAAATTACCATCGGAAGTTTGCTTTATGGGGACTGGCATCCCATAGTGCCCGCCAATCGGCCCAACCAGCTACCGTATGAGGAAACCGATGGCTTCGAACGATACACGAAATCGGCCGGTGCCATAATTCACCCAACGGTGTATTTGTCTGACTGTAACGGAAGTCAACCGACCAACGAATTGATTTCGTGCGGTTTATTAGTGATCGGTGAAAAACAAGGTTGTTAAAAATGACCAGGTCACCGACCTCCATCTTCAGAGAATCAATACCGGCATTTCCAGCTGTTGGATCATCAGTAGGACTTTTAAAGGCTTCACCTTCAATCCGCTGGTGAGGCTTCAACCCTAACTGATGGCTGCCTGGGACAAACTGCAGCGTCCCATTTTCCGGACAAACATCCACCAGTGGCATCCATACTGTCAAATGGGTGTAGTGTTCGGTGTCCGGCATATAGGCGCTGTCTTGGTGCCAAGGGAGGGTAGTTAGCTTTTCCTCCGGCAACTTGGGGCGAGCCCAGAAATCACCGTTGAATTGGGTTTCTCCTTCTGTTAACGATCCAACGACATCCAGCACTGCCGGATGTGTAATCAAATCAAACAGCGCTTGGCTGAAAACGGTAGTGTGCCATCCATAAACTTCGTTCTGTCCACCAAACTGCTGAAGAATTCGATGCCAACGGTCTTCAAAAGGGGCTTGTCGACATAAATCGGTAATCTTTCCTGCGGCATGGAAGCGATCCGCCTGCTGGTTGACAACACGCGAAATGACGTCAATCACAGGAACTAGGTCGGATGTGGATACAACCTGCCGCACTACCAGATACCCCTGATCCTGAAAGGTTTGTACCTGCGTTGAACTTAGAGAGCCGAAACTGTTTAACGGGTCAGGGGAACTGCAAGGGTTTGCCATCAGTTTTTCCTCCTTGAATATTGGACATTGATCCAACTTAGCACCAACTATCCGTGGTTGAGATGCTTGGGCTTAAACAACTTTAGTTGGTTATCTGTGGAGACATTACGATAGCAGCCCTCAAGGTGTTTGGCGGTGACGGGATCAGGCTTCCCCCAAAGCAAGACATAGTCTACATACTGAGCATAACTGCAAAGGTCAATTTCCTCAGGATGCCAGTGCAACACAACCACCCACTCTTTTTTAGGCAATGGTGGCTGAAAATGGTTCTTAAATTTGACTGGAAAGTAGTCATAATTTGTTTCGTAGTTGGCAACATTGATTCCGCCATTATCTAAACAATAATAGTTGCCGGCATTAACAAAAATCCCGATCCGGTGTGCATTACCCATTCCATCGAAGAACAATGGTAATAATACCTGATTTTTTTCAATTGTCCTTATCTTAGCGTTAAAGGCTCTCAATTCCTCATCTAATATTCGGCAATGGTAACTCAACTGTAAAACGTTAATCAAGGAAATCAGTATTAACCATCCACCAACACAGAATCGCCACCAGCGGTGACTGCTTTCTTTAATCAAAACTAGCGATAAGACACAAACCAACATTGCAATTCGATCATTGAGCCAACCACCAGGTCCAACTGACCATGGCAATACCAGATAAAAGAGCAGCAGGCACAGGCATATAACCAGAAATATTATCCGGTGGGAACAAGTTTTGGCATTTCTATCTGGCTGCATATCTCTTTTCTCCCAAACGGTATAAGCCAATAGAAAAATGAGGGTACCAGAAACCAGATAGGCCAAAATTGATTGTGACGCATCCCATGAAATCAGGATTTCCATCGATAACAGCTTCGTCAACAAAATGGGGAGCCTAGATAATCCTATTTTGGGCGTTTCACCGGAAAGGAGGTCGGAGGATGGCAGATAAACCAGCATCAAGCTACTGGCAGGTAGCAAGCAACATAAGTGGGTCAAAAGCAGTGGAATTCGTTTGTAATAATAGAGAATGATAAGGAGTCCCAATGAAATGAGAGCGAAACCATACGATATCAGATGAGAAAAATAGGTTCCAATCAAAATGAGATTCAGCAGAATAATAGTTTTAGCAGAAAGATTATCTTTGTGTCGCCACCAATAACCAAGAGCGAAAAAGTAAAAGGGCACACTCAGGGCAAAACTGTAAAATCCCATCAGAAAGAGATAATTATAGATGAAAGGGAAAACCATTAAGCAGACGGTTTTTCTTCCCGATTCGATAGAATTCAGGAAATAAATAACCGCTGCGGGGAAACAGATCACGTAAAGACTTAGAAATACCTTTTCTGCTAGTATCGAGGGAAAGATTAGTAAAAGACTAGCTAACAGAAAATGGGTAATCCAGTTGGGTAGAAGCTTCCATTGGATATCATAGAATTCATGAAATTGGTATGAGGAGTTCCAATATTCGCGAATTATCTGGGCATTATAGAGATGACTGGGGCCATCCTGAGTGGGGAAATAATGACAGATCCAAACCGGTATTAAGTGGAGTCCAATCAGGAAAAACAGGATTAGCTGACTGGGGCATGAAAAGAGGAACTTGGTGAATAGAGGATTACGGCAGAATAACACAAATAATTGACGGCGAATTGAGCCCCCAAGTCTAAGAAACAACAAATTAGTAAACTTGAAGGCTCAATTTATTCGCTATAATGATGATTGAGGCCGGCTTTTGATTTTTGCCCAAGTAAGAGAAAGTTTGTCCAAAGGAATTACAGAGGTTGTCTTCAAAGGCTGTTTCATTTCATCTATGGAAACAAGGCTATTCCAAAGTGTTACCTCATCGATAACCCCATTGAAGAATGATTCCCCATCGCCCTTACCACGAGCTCCAATAGCCAAAGGCAATCCGTCAGTGGGATGTAAAGAACCAGTGGCTGCCATTTCAGCTTCAGCCTTTCCATTTACCCAAAGCTTTGCCAGCTTACCATCATAGGTTCCGGCAATGTGATACCATTCGGTTGGTTTGATCTTGTAGTCACCGATACAACAAGCCAACTTATTGCCTTTTTGAGATACTTTTCGTGAATACCTTTTTCAATCACAGCTGTCCAAGCATTGACTTTAATTAACTTGATCCAGGCTGAAATCGACAGTTGATCGAAGTTGGCAATACTGGCATTATGCTCAATAGATACCCAATCCGAACTGCCATTCAGTTCTAGGGCCGTCTTAATTTTGCCCACAACTGACTTCGGTTTGCCCTGAATCTTACCGTGGTTATTATTACCGCTTAAATCTTTGCCCGAATCTCCTTGATCGAAACTCCAATAGCCAACTAGAGCACTAAACGAATAGTTGGTGATCATTAGGGATAAGAGCAAAATAAGGCTAAAAGTTATCACTGATTTTGGGCGATATTGATGGGAGTAAAACATTAAAATTTCTCCTTTTTTCTTTATATTATTCTGACTTGAATTTGTTCTGGTACTAGTTGGATAAGTCGAGGGAGCTATTATCTTCCTTTCAATTGAGCCCAAATAACAGCTAATCTCTTTGCTGGACTAACTGACAGGATCGGAGTATGCAGATCATCTAGTGTGACGGCTTCATTCCAAAGTGTCACCTCGTCGATCACGCCGTTGAACTTGTTATTGCCGTTGCGGCTGCCAATAGTCAGCGGTAATCCTTCGGTGGGGTGAAGAACTCCCTTGGCTGCCATCTGTGCCTCTTCCTTATCATCGACGATTAATTTAGCAATTTTGCCATCGTAGATACCAGCGATAAAGTACCATTTCTCTGGTTTGATCTTGTAGTCGCCGATACAACAAGCCAACTTATTGCCTTTTTGAGATACATAAAATGACAAGGTTGAGTCGGGTTCCAAAAAGAAGCCATAACTCCAGTTTTCATTGACTTTAATCAGTTTAATCCAGGCTGAAATGGATAATTGATCGAAGTTGGCAATGCTGTCGCTATGTTCGATCGACACCCAATCTGATGTACCGTTAAATTCCAGCGCCGTGTTAATTTTGCCCGCAACTGACTTCGGTTTGCCCTGAATCGTACCGTGGTTATTATTATCACTTAAATCTTTAGCTTTATTGGCGTCATTGAGATCCCAGTAGCCAACAAGCTCACCAAAAGAAAGTTCAGTTACGGTCGAACATAAGATAACAGCCAAAAAGAGAGTCAACAACCCCCTACGAGAGTTTAGGATTAGATCCACTAAATTCCTCCTGTTCTATTGTTCTAAGCATGAGGTGATGTTGGCCTTCTTGAGCCATTCACTTACATGAACTAAAATTACATGTTGACCCGAGAAAAAGCGCATTCATAAAATCCTGATCTTTTGCCTAGTTCACAAAAAGAGTTAGTAAATAAAAAAACGTTAAATGATATTGTATCGCGCCCTCAATATTCTGGCAACTTTAATTATACTCTTTAAGGGCTCGATATATTTATTGTTGCCAACTTTACCACTATAATAAGGATAGGTATGACCTCTAAAACAGAGATGACCGTCGTCAATAGTCGGTGACGCATCAAAATTATCATCCAATTTATTCTTTGCAATAATTTTGAGTTTTTTTATCGTGTTTTAAAACAACGAAGTTACCATTTCGACCAGTGATATACATGTGACCTCCAGCACCAACTGACAGCCGAGGAAAGAGGAGAAGTATGAGGTCTTGAACTGATCCTGCTAATGTGTTGCGGGTTCGATTTGTCACTCATCTGACACTTCGTAGGGTGAGAACAATCCAACGGAAACTTTCCCTTACCCCACAAGTCACGATACGCCACGGCGGTACATACATTACGTCGGATAATTTTCCAGCGCAAAAGATCAGCTTCAAAATCAGCGTAGCACTGCATTCCTTCCTGCGAGGGCCCCAAAGTCACACAACCATCCGCGCTGGTCTGAACTAGATTTCAGGCCGATGTGGGTGGGTTTGTTTTAACCTGCATTATAGGCTCGGCTCAGACTGATCCACCCGCTTTACCCCGATACGACAACTGTGATAGAATGCCAAAGTTAGTCCCTTGAGAGTTGAATTCGCGCTAAAGATGCAGCGTTCGTTCAGTATCTTAATCTGTCGAGGGAACAACCTAGGGGTCCCCCCGCTTTTTCAGCGATGGCAAACGATCTAATCAAGATTCCATTCACTCTGATAAGTTGCTAGGATAAACAATCGAAATTAACTGAACTTCAGTCAAAAAGAAGGAGAATTAACATGGTTCGAGACTCTATTGTATATGTCAGCGTCCTCCTTACAACGCTGATATTCATGATACAAAGTAACGCCAAAATTGACCCCAAATCCGCAGCGGGCGTCTGGC
>JYMV01039334.1_pt1 | contig 30480 bp, 35 predicted proteins | sample 338911 | NCBI WGS metagenome assembly JYMV01 (sample SAMN03354496, study PRJNA234377) | hydrothermal vent metagenome | biome: Deep sea; feature: Hydrothermal plumes at the Eastern Lau Spreading Center, Western Pacific Ocean; material: Seawater | place: Tonga | collected 2009 | depth 2000 m m
TACACCCCTGACCAAATGAGTAGTACCGCTTAATTGTAGGACAATTCTTATCGTTTTGCTGAATTAATATTTCGGATTGTACGAATATGGGAGTATACGATGGAAAATGGTGCCTGGGGCCGGAATTGCTAGGCCCTCTAATGAATTGAATCTGGGTTCACCCCCGTCCACCCCGCACGATCGCGGGGCTTCCGAGAGAATTTAGATAACTAGCTAAACAAACTTCCGCAAAACATACCCTCTGAATCGCCCCTAATTTGCTAGACACCTCTCTATTCGTCATTTTCTATGACTGAAAGGTGTCTAGCAAATTAGGGGCGTTTCAGAACTCCAATTGTGGCTGGGACTATTTTACGGGAGGGTTACCCAATAAATTGGATAGTCTAAAATTTCAATGCTATCGATAAAATCTTGGTTGCTCGTAAATTGATCAAGGAGCGATGCGCGCACGGGTGTAGCCTGGGTTGATTCAATCGTAGTTCGTTTGCTAAATCGGGATTGTGATGAAGTGGTGTTGTCGCCTGTTATCGTGGAATAGGTAGACCAATTATCTAAATAATTAGAATCAAAATTTAATTCAAGCCCGGTGCAGAGATCCGTCAGTGCTGTATCGCTGTGCTTGGCAAAGTCTTCATATTTAATATACCCCATCTGTTTTGCAAGCTTTGCAAACGCCAAATAGCCACGCATGAAATGTGCAATCGTCAGTTTTGGGTTGCCAATATACATTGATAGCTTAGACAGGCTAAGCCACTGATCAATTGGGTGGCGTACGGACGCGTAGCTGAGCACCGTAAATCGTTCGGAAAGCAGTTCAACATTTAGCAATCTGTAAGTGGGCGTGTCGGTAAATGGAATGCCGGTAAAATCAATGTGGGTCCAGTCCCGAATAACCAGTGTTTTTCCGGCTTCAGTGGCGCGATCATGAATGAGCTGTATCGCATCAACATAAGCATGGGGATGGCTGGCAATATTGTCTATGTCTTCCTTTGAAAACAGTTGGAACCATTTATGGGCCTGTTCTAGCGGGTTGTGCACTTTAGATCCAAACGGATGTATCTCGCTTAGGAGTGTGATCTCGTCCATACAACCCAGGCATCGACTTATTAGTGTGCCTCCAGTTCGGGCCAGCTGGTGGAATAGTCGAATAACAGGTTTTTCGGATGGGGCAGACAAATATCTCTCCAGGCTATTCGTGGCTTATAGAGGAGTACAACTAGCAGTACGTCCGTGACATTGGGGCATCCCTGCACGTCTGCCATCGCACCTCATTTCTTAAGAGGCGTTGATTGCTTCGATTTCTATCGTCGCGGGGGGTGAAGCATCACAGTGACGTTGCCACATCGACCGATAGCCCTGCTCTAGGTGTGCGCAAAAACGGGCCGGCTGGAATAGCGGTTGTTCAACTCTACCTTGTGCCAATTTGTTTTTGATTTCTGCCAACGCATCGGGGTCTTGTGCAAGCATCACAGCCCGATCTTCGAAGGCCTGAGTGTTGTCGCATACCATTTGTTCCAACCCAACATGGGTCGAGTGTGATGCACCAATTCGAGAGAAAAAGTTGTTTCCGGCGCGAGTTAATATCGGGAGGCCAGACCACAATGCATCAATCGCGGTCGTTGATGCGCTGTAGGTAAAAGTGTCAATGAACAAGTCTGCAAGGCTGTGCCGTGCAAGATGTTCGAGTTTGTCCGGTACGCGGGCAGCATAGACCAAACGATCTGGATTAATACCGCGTTTAGTCGCTTCGGCAGAAAAGTTGCGCTTTATCGAATCGTCTTTACCCGGACTCGAAAGCCAAATTTGACTGTCTGCTACGCGGCGAAGAATATTCATCCAACTATCAAACACTGCGCTATCTATCTTGTTTGGATTGTTAAAGGCACAAAATACGAATGCGGTCTCACTTAGCCCATAGTCGGAACGTTGTTTGCTGCATTCAGGAAGCAGCGGCGTTGGTGCGCAGTGATAAGATTCAGGCAGGCGCAGGATAGCTTCTCGATAGCTATCTTCATCACCAGGCGGAATAACAATTTTGTCTGCAATTACGTAATCAATAAATGACAGCCCAAGCCCACCACCGTGCCCGAGCCAATAGGCTTGTAACGGTGCCGGTTGCATCGCGGAAATCTGTATGCACTGCGGTGACATGTAGCCTGATAGATTGATCAAAATATCAATTTCATCTGCGATGATCTTTTTTCTTGCTTGTGGTAGTGACAATGCAGATAAATCAACGTAGTCATCACAATATTTTCGAATATGTTCAATGTAAATTTTGTCGGTGTCCGATTTCCGGGTCGCAGTTGAATAGGCGTTGATCGTAAATTGTTCATGATCATGCGTTTCGAATACGTCCCACAGCACGTGGCTTATGGGGTGATCTCCAAAGTCTCCTGAGAGATAGCCAATGCGAATTTTTCTATTGGAATCGAGATCAAGTTGCGGTGGCGATTGGTTTGAAACCGTATACAGTCGATTCAATTTATCCAGCAGTCCGCGGAGCAGCCCATCCGGGAGAGACAGCAAGGGGGCCAAATAGATCAGCGGCAAAAAATCTGTTTCGGCATCATTTTGAATGCAGCGTTGGGCCATCGCTTCAATGCTGCTCGCCATGTCTGTTACGGAAGCCAATTCACCGAGAGAAAGTTTTAGATCAATAAGATAGCAAAACACCGAAGTCAGACTTGGGTTTTGTTGCAAAGCTTGTTCGAAGTGTTCTTTCGCGATTTGATGTTGGCCGGTTCCTCGATAAGCGAGGCCAAGATTGACGCGCGCTTGCCAGTAGCTCGGGTCTAGCGCAAGCGACTTGTTGTAGTAGAGAATCGAATCTTCCAATTGCTGTCTTGCAAACAACACGTTAGCCAGACGGTAGTGGGGTTGTGAGTCCTGCGGAGAGACGATAATCGCCTTGCGAAAAAGATCCTCGGCCATGACATCTTTGCCCTGATTCTGTGCGATCTCACCACGCAATTGCAGTAATCCAGGATGATTGGGCAGTTTTCTAGCGAGCTTCGCACTCAGATCAGCAGCGGGTTTTAGTTCGCCATTCATATAATGCTGAATAGCGCGCTGAAGTTTTTTCTCTAGTTGATTCATAAGAATCTAGCTTACGATTGACGATAAAAAAACGAGTGAAACAATATTGTATCACGCGCTAAATTCGATTGGTTCGGGACGCATTATTATAAAGATGAGGCTGGGGGCAGACGCTGTATAATGAAGCTATAAAAGCGTGGATCGCACTAAGAATTAATCTAGCCATGGATAGGTATCCCTTTATCCCTAAGCACTTGACTGTATCTGATACTACGCCACATGTAGAAAACTAGCAGAGTATAGGAAGCATTAACGCTATTCCCTAGTTGCATCCACTGCCATTTGAACACCGTTAGACGCTCTTTTCATCCCGGTCACCCCAAAAACATCCCCAAACCGATGCGCACCACCTTGAAAAACCGCCTACTTTCGCCCATTTTCTCGCCAATAGCGCGTCGAAACCAGCCGATACCCTGTCGAGTCAGCTGTCGCTTCAACATATGACATTTTGTAACATTCTGATCGTTTAGCTAAACAGGCTGGCCTGTGGCGGTGCGCGACTGTTGGGGATCTGCACCTCGGAATCCATCGGCGCTTTCTTCTCTGCAAAACTGTTACCCAGTTCACATCTCTCTTTGTTATTTATACTACTATCCATCTAGAACACTTTAAATATTAAAACAGAAACAAACCTTATTACTACAATAGCGACTTATTATGAAATTAAAACAACTAGCATGCCTGGCCGCATTATCTATTCCTTTCTCGGTTCAGTCTGACACCCTCTCAGTATCCGTTGGTGGTGGCGCTTGGAATGAATCACCAATAGGTAATTTTCAAAAAACAATAGATTCTGCAGAAGTTAACGTAGGGGAAAACTTATTCTGGGACAGTGAATCGCAGGGGTATTTTTTCGTCACGTTTGAACATTTTGTACCTCTCATTCCGAATTTTCGCTTAATACGTACCAACCTGAATCACTCTGGAAGTGGAAATGCAACTTTCATCTTCGCCGGAAAAACCTTCACAGGCAATGTAAGCAATGATGTCTCAATTGAAACCACAGATTTAATTGCCTATTATGAAATACTGGATAATGTCGTTAGCCTGAACATCGGTTTGAATCTACGAAATTTAAAAGTTGACTACACCATTAATAATGGTGGCAACGTGACAGATTCTATAAGTGCAACTGTACCCATGCTGTACGCATTGGTTGGCGCTTCACCCTGGCCTGATTTAATTATCAGCGGTGAACTCAGTTATATTGCTTTTGATGGCAGCAGTGTTTCTGACTTTACTGCAAAGGTCGCATACACCACCGAACTTTTTGTTGGTGTTGAGGCTGGTTATCGTAAACAGAGTTTTGAGCTTGATGATATTTCAGGCACCAATGCTAATTTAGATTTCGATGGTGTTTTTGCTGGCGCTTACTTAAAATTCTAGGGAGCCTCTAAAAACTTTTTCACCACGAAGATGCAGAGAAAACTTTTTATAGTAGCTGTGCCACAGGTGCAGCTACTATAAAACTCTGCGCTTCTGCGGTGAAAATTTTCTGGGTTAACAACTATTTATCAATCGCATACATTGGCGGTTGGAGTGAATTCACCATTGTTTTATCTTTTCGAGCACGTCCTGCGCATGCCCTTCGGGAAAAACACCGTACTCGGCAAAACGTATAACGCACTATGCCCGTTTTTCTTACACCGTTTCTTTCTTTTTCCTGCCAAACGCCATAAGCCTCACACATTGCGCCTTCGGTGTCCGCCAGTAGCCCTACTTTTAAATTAAACTTATTGATAAAGTCCACATGGCTAGCGCAATCATCTTTACTCACACCAAAAATTACCGTATCGAGTTGCTCAAATTCATTAATAAATTGTGTAAACTGATTCGCCTCTATAGTGCAACCACGGGTTGCATCCTTCGGGTAAAAATATAAAACCACAGAGTATAGGAAGCATTAACGCTATTCCCTAGTTGCACCCACTGCCATTTGAACACCGTTAGACGCTCTTTTCATCCCGATACTCTGAGACCATGACGGTAGGCCAGCAGAATCATCGTGGCATCGCGGTGACCGTGTCTACCTGTCTTCTTGGCAGCTGTCATCAACTGGTCAACCTCTTTATTGGTCACATATTCACGGCTACGCACGTCACGGTTCTTCGGCCGAGTCGGTAACTTTCCCGTTTTCCATGGTTTGGACAGGTGAATAACATTGCTGATAACGTCAATTTTGCTGAACTCCTTTTTATCGACTTTCCCGAAAAGGATCATTAACGGGAAAGTTATTTGGACTCACTTACCGCAGATTCCAACTCAGACACCGTATGATCGAGCTCATCAAACAGAGGCGATCGTCCAGCCTTCGAGAACGCTGTGACTAATGCACGGTAATACCACAGGGTTCCTTCCCTACCACCATTAAACCGTGTCCACAGATCCTCTCCCTTAGTTCGATAGTCCATCAGGATGGATCGTGCGTTGTGCAGCTTGTCCGCCATCGAAACTAACTGGGTTGACGGCCCTGCTACAACAACGTGAGCAATGTACGCCTTCTTGCGATCAGCCCAGTCTGGTTTCTTTTTTTCAAACGTATCGCTGCAATCTTCAACGATGTCGGCGACCTGATCACCGAAGCGTTCACGGATCTCATTAAGCGTTGCCAGCCCACCCTGGTCTTCAGGGCCATCGTGAAGCAGCGCTGCTATAGCCTCGTCTTCATTGCCACCGTGCTCGATGACAATACTGGAAACTGCCAGCAGATGGCTCAGGTACGGTATATCACCGCCCTTTCGACACTGAGTGGCATGTAACTGTGCGGCATAAACTAGCCCCGCTTCATATCGAGCGGTAAGAATTTGTTCTGTCATAATTTACTCCGTTGTATTGTTGCTGATCGCGTTGCGCGACCGTGAGTACTGAGAGGTCTTTCTGAATGTGGCGTTCACTGCTTTTCGACACCACAACTATAGTGTATACTATGTATATACATTTATCAATACGGACTAATTCATTGGCTCCCAAGAAAACAGCAATACTCAACTTGCGTATCGACCCCACACTGAAAGAGGCCGCTAGAGAAGCCGCTATGCGCGAGCAACGCAGCGTAGGCAACCTCGTTGAAGTATTAATTCGCCGCCACTGTGAAGAAGCTGGTATTCCGATACCTGAACAGCAGAGCATGTTTGAAGACACCGACGATGAATGAGATGGCCCTGCGCGCATTAATTGAAGGTGGTGCAATCAAGCGCATTCGCCTAATCGCTAATGGCGCGGTTATTCACGCTGAGGTGGACACGCTTACCGGAACGCTAACGGCCAGCACCCAAAAAGGCTCAGTTCGTACCTGGAAGAGCATAGATGCTGCTGCACGGTGGAGTCATCGCCTGGGGCTTGGCTCAATCCAATTGGAACTGATGCGATGGCAGCCGAAACAAAAAGGCTTGGACTTATCGAGCTAACGGGGAAACACCTACTAGAAGGACTGTCACGTATGAAAGCATTTTTAATTGATCCCGCTGCCCGTACAGTCACGGCATACAATTTTTATGGCCATCAGGACGACATAGCCAAGGCCATTGAATGCAGCGACGTACACTCAATCCGAGTCACCAGCAATGAAACGTTGTACGTCGATGACAATGGGTTATTCAATGACGAGAAACTCGATCACCCCTGGGAGCTAGTAGGTTACGACTCACCACTGGTCGGGAAAGCCTTGCTCCTGGGTTGTGATGCAGCCGGCGATATAGTGCCGAGCAACTATGAGCGCATCAAGGAGATGGTGTTCTGGAGAACCGAGGCCGAAGCCAGCGTCATGTTTAGCTGGAGGTAACAACAACGGAGAACAACATGAAACAGGTATTTTATGAACTTATTAATAGCAAAATAGCTGGCGTTTACGAACACAAAAACGATCAGTCACCTAGATCACAGATTTTCATCGTACTTAAGGACAATTCTAAACTGGAAATAAGTGCGACGGATTTTTTGCACATTCGGCGGGTTGAGTCGTCGGGTGAACCTCATCAGTTGACGAAAGATGAAATCGACACGCAGGTATGGCTGGACCCGAAATACGAAGTGACTGAAGAAAAGATGGACCACTACCGCCTGTACGAGGCTAAGCGGAAGGTCGCAACCGCCACTTCCCCACTGCTGACCAAAGAAAGCCGCTCGGAATCGTCAATCAACCTTTCGCAGATGACAATTAACGGTCGTCCGGTTAAAACATTGGCGATGGATCCAAACTCACGCACACCGGTCGCGATATTGGATGAGGGTAAGGAGGTTTCTGCGGTAGAATTTGACGGCGAGATATGGACTCCGTCTAGTTTTGGCGAAGTATTCTTCAAAGCCGAAAATGTGTCATGTCAAGAATTTATGAGCCGCATCGATGAGTTGAAAAGCTCCTCGTAATCCTTACATCACACATCACCTAAACTGGCTCCTTAGCCGCCGCACCATCTCCACCAGCGACTGTCTGCGCTCAATTTCATTGCTGCTCTACGCCCATGCTTCAGGCTATTCATGCTCGCGGTACGCTTCCCATCCTCAGTCCTTGGGCCAGTTAGAGTGCTCCCATGGCTTCCACCGCTTAATAGCCTCTGATTGCTTCTGACGACCCGCGTCAGTCCATCCACTCATACCCGTTCCTCTGCAATAGTTCGCTTGGTTCTGCGATAAATGTTTTCAGGCCACAAGAGCCAGAATCAGGTCAGAATATTAGGCCGCATTTATTTTTTATTCGCGTACAAATATTTTCCACCTAACTCTTGTTGGTAACACTGGCCTTGCAGTAATTTACATACCACTCCCCCTAAACAGGGTAATACTGGTCAACGTGGTACAACTGGCAAGACTGGTCAGAAATGGTTATGGTTCGGCTGGCGATATTACCTTGTGCCTTAGCCAAATCAAGATCAGCTTCCATGCGCTTCGCCCATGCGGACGCATCAGATTTAAGTCGAAATGTTTTTGAAATTTGTTTGCCACCACGCATTGGCACGCGCGCTTTGTAAACAGCCCCACTTGAACGTGGAACTCTAGAAATAGTCGCCATTACATCACCTCATAATCAGTTTTAGTTTCGGAGATGTACCGGATCCTGTACCCGATCGTTCAGGACTTGAAATCCGATCATCTTTGCAATCCAGAAACTAATTCCAATTCAAGATGTTAAATGGGGCGATGGACGGGGCTCGAACCCGCGACCAGCGGAATCACAATCCACTGCTCTACCAACTGAGCTACCACCGCCATAAAATCTTCTGAGCCGTCCAATATGCGTTCAGACCATAATAGATGTATGGCGCGCCCGGCAGGACTCGAACCTGCAACCCCCGGCTTAGAAGGCCGGTGCTCTATCCGGTTGAGCTACGGGCGCGAGGTCTGAACTCACTGATGAAATCCCTGGAGACTTCGATAAATATTGGTCGGGGTGGAGGGATTCGAACCCCCGACCCATTGCTCCCAAAGCAATTGCGCTACCAGGCTGCGCTACACCCCGAAATTCTGTCCTCTGCCGATCTGGATTTCGATGAAATCTCGCCGATCACACAGGGAATCCGGCATGATACGCGGGGGACAATTCAGCGTCAATTCACGGTGCGCGGGGTATGCGTGGATTGGCGGTTGCGGGTATCATGGGCGCATGTCCACCCCTGCACCGGCCAACATGAGCGCAAAAATTCTCGATGGAAAGTCGATCGCCGCCGAGGTTCAGGAAAAAGTCCGGATTGCGGTGAAAAACCGGCTGGAAAACGGCCTGAAACAGCCGGGGCTTGCCGTGCTGCTGGTTGGCTCTGATCCCGCATCTGAAGTCTACGTGCGCAATAAGCGTAAATCCTGTGACGAGGTCGGGTTCCATTCAGTTGCCTTTGATATGCCCGCAGACACGTCTCAGGACGAGCTGTTGCAGCATATCGATGCGCTGAATGCAGACGACGATATCGATGGCATTCTCGTGCAGCTGCCATTACCCGAGCATATTGATCCCGAGAGGGTGATTGAGCGCATCGATCCCGGCAAGGACGTGGATGGATTTCATCCCTATAACGTCGGCCGTATGGCGCTGCGGTTGCCCACCATGCGCTCATGCACCCCGCGTGGCGTGATGACCATGCTGGAGCATACCGACATGGATCTCGCGGGCCTGGACGCGGTGGTGGTGGGTCAATCCAACATCGTTGGTCGACCGATGGCGATGGAGCTGCTCGCGGCTCGTTGTACCGTGACGATTTGTCATAGCCGAACCAAAAATCTGGCCGACAAGGTCGCGCGGGCGGATCTGCTTGTCGCTGCGGTTGGACGACCCGAGTTTATTCAGGGAGACTGGATCAAAGCCGGCGCGATTGTGATTGATGTCGGTATCAATCGACTTGAGGATGGACGATTGGTCGGTGATGTTGAGTTTGAACGGGCGTCACAGCGTGCGGCCTGGATTACGCCGGTTCCGGGTGGGGTTGGGCCGATGACGGTGGCGACCCTGTTGGCAAACACGCTTAACGCGGCAGAGCGGCGCGACTAGACCCGCTCCTACAGGTTGCGACGCCAGGTCGTAGTACCTGCGCTGTCTTCCAGCACGATCCCGGCTGCGTCCAACTCGTCCCGAATGCGATCCGCTTCTGCCCAATCCTTGTTGTCGCGTGCGGCACGTCGACCTTCGATCAGCGCGTCGATGTCATCATCAGACAATCCGTCGTTGCTGCTCTCGCCCTTTAACCAAGCTTCCGGACTCTCTTGCAGAATACCCAACCGCCCCGCCAGTGACTTCATCTCGGCCGCCAGAACAGCGGCGCCCGCAACATCCCCCGAGCGTAGCTTGTTCACATCACGCGCCAGCTCAAACAACACCGCCAGAGCCTCGGGGGTATTAAAATCATCATCCATCGCGGCGTTAAAACGAACCGTGTAATCCGACCCGTCACCCACATCGGCATCGGTGTTTAAGCCTTTCATCGACGTATACAAACGCATCAATGATCCGCGCGCGGCATCCAGTGGCGCATCCGAATAGTTCAACGGGCTACGATAATGACTGGTAAGAATAAAATAGCGGATTTCTTCTGCACGATAGCGTTCCAGCACTTCGCGGACGGTAAAAAAGTTACCCAGCGACTTCGACATCTTTTCTTCGTTGATGCGCACAAAGCCATTGTGCATCCAGACGTTGGCAAACTTGCAACCCGTCGCTGCCTCGGACTGTGCGATTTCATTTTCGTGATGCGGAAACTGCAAATCCATGCCACCCCCGTGAATATCAAAGTGGTCACCGAGGCAACGTGTCGACATCGCTGAGCACTCGATGTGCCATCCGGGTCGACCATCACCCCAAGGCGACGCCCAGCTCGGCTCGTCGGGTTTGGCGGCCTTCCACAGCACGAAATCCATCGGGTCACGCTTGCTGATATTGACTTCGACCCGCTCTCCCGCACGCAGATCCTCCAGTCGTTTACCGGACAACGCGCCATAGGACTCGAACGCAGACACTGAGTAGTAAACATCCTGATTGTCGCCAACATAGGCATACCCCTTGTCTATCAGGGTCCGAATCATATGAATGATGTCATCCATCGAATCGGTGGCACGCGGCTCCTGATCGGGGGCCATCACGCCGAGCGCGTCGCAGTCCTCATGCATCGCGGCGATAAAACGCTGGGTCAGCTCACCGATAGATTCATCGTTTTCATTGGCTCTTTGGATGATTTTGTCGTCAATATCAGTGATATTGCGGATATAGGTCAGGTCATAACCAGAGGCGCGCAGGTGCCGGGCAACGATGTCGAACACCACCAAAACCCGGGCATGGCCAAGATGGCAGTAGTCGTAAACCGTCATGCCACACACGTACATACGGGCCTTACCCGGCTCAATGGGGGTAAACGGCTGTTTTTGCCGGCCCAGAGTATTGTAGATAGTCAGCATGGGCGCAAGTTTATACGCTTTCGTTGCCTCAACAAACCCGTTATCATGCCGTTTTTCCAATGAATTTAGGTGATTAACGAAAATGTTTGGTCAATTACTTGCCCGCACCATGCCGATGTTGGCCCTAGTCTGGCTGGGCTTTGGCATCAGTGCCCATGCCGAGGAAGGCACAGCCGCAAAAACCGCCCCTTCCGCGATACTCATTGAAACCTCAATGGGCAATATTGAAGTTCAGTTAGACGCCGAAAAAGCGCCCATTACGGTCGACAACTTTCGCGCCTATATCACTGAGGGATTCTATGCCGGAACCCTGTTTCATCGTGTCATCCCCAACTTTATGATTCAGGGCGGCGGCATGGATGAGTCGTTCAGCAAAAAGACCACCCGTGATGCGATCAAGATCGAAGCCAACAATGGACTGAATAATGATCGCGGCACCATTGCCATGGCACGCACCAATGCACCGAATTCAGCCACGTCCCAGTTCTTTATCAACCTGATCGACAACGCCATGCTCAACCACACGGCTGAGAGTACGCGCGGCTGGGGTTATACCGTATTTGGCAAGGTCACCAAGGGCATGGACATCGTTGATGCCATCGCCAAAGTCGAGACCGGCGTTCATCAGGGACGACGTGATGTCCCCAAGACTCCGGTTGTCATTAAAAACATTTCATTGATTTAGTAACACGAGTTACCACAGGAGTTATTCATGGTCACGATGAACACCAGCTTTGGCGTCATCAAAATCGAGTTATACGCAGACAAGGCGCCCAAGACGGTCGCCAATTTTCTCGAATATGCCCGGGATGGCTTTTATGATGCTACGATTTTTCACCGCGTGATTTCCAATTTCATGATTCAGGGCGGCGGCTTCAATCCGGGACTGGAACACAAAGACACCCATGCTGCGATCGAGAACGAAGCCAGCAATGGCCTGTCAAACGAAATCGGAACGCTGGCAATGGCGCGTACCAGCGACCCGCATTCCGCGACCGCACAATTTTTCATCAACGTCTCGGACAACAAGTTTCTCGACTTCACCGCTGAAACGGCACAAGGATGGGGTTACTGTGTGTTTGCCAAAGTCACCGAGGGAATGGACGTGGTCGAAAAGATCAAGGCTGTTCCCACCGGCAACTCTCATGGGCATGGTGATGTTCCAACCAGTGATGTGATCATCGAAAGCATTGTGGTTGACGACTAGGCTAGACCATCATCGCCAAGCAAACCCTTTTTATATCAGACCTCCATCTGTGTGAGGAACGCCCTCACACACTGACCTTGTTCGAGACCTTCATGCGCGACCGCGCACCCGGTATCGATGCCCTGTACATCCTCGGTGACCTGTTCGAGGCCTGGGTTGGCGACGACGATCGCTGCGAGGCCAACGAGCGCATCGAGGCCAGCATCAAATCGTTAGTTGATGCCGGTACCGCGGTTTTTTTTATGCACGGTAATCGCGACTTCCTGATTGCTCAGGCTTTTAGTGAACGCACTGGCGCCTCCCTGCTAACCGACCCGTCCGTAATCAACCTCTATGGACAAGCGACCCTGCTGATGCACGGCGACAGCCTGTGTACCGATGACCTCAAGCATCAAGAGTACCGCGCGACCGCCTATACCGAACAAGGCAAGGCACAACTGTTGGCACACCCACTGGATGCGCGACTGGCCATGGCCAATGCGGCACGCAAAAAGAGTCAGGCCAATAAAGAACTAACCCCAGCTGCGATCATGGATGTTAATTTGGATGCGGTGAGTGATGCGATGCGCGAACATCAGGTCAGCCATCTGATACACGGTCATACGCACCGCCATGCACACCATGAATTTGATCTCGACGGCAACACGGCACACCGCTACGTTTTACGCGAGTGGGTCACCGAGGGCGCGACGTTGGTCTGTAGCGAATCTGGTTGTGTAGAGGAAGTCATCGAGTAGCCGCGTCACAGCGAGTCTTTTACAACCGTCTGAGACACCATACGCGGCACGGCTTTACAAAAACTCCAACTCATTCTCCGAAAACCCGGCCCGCAACCGCGCCTCACGATGCATCGGCCCGGAACGCTTACCCGCCAACCCATACTCCTCCAGTAAATCCGCAAAGACCTGATCGGAATTCAGTCCGCGCTGATCACAAAAATAACGAAACCAACGTGACCCCGCCTCAACATGCGCGACCTCATCAGCCAATATGACTTCCAGTATCGCCGCCGTATCGCGATCACCCAGCGCATCCAGACGTTTGATCATTCCCGGTGCAACATCGAGACCACGTGCCTCGAATACCCTCGGTATCAACGCCATTCTCACCATCGGATCATGCGCACTGCGCCTTGCTGCATCCCACAGACCGTCATGTGCATCAAAATCGCCGTACGACCAGCCCAACTCGGACAGGCGCACCGACAACAAACGAAAGTGACGCGCCTCATCGGCGGCAACCGACAACCAGTCGGCGTAAAACTCGTCGGGCAAACCACGAAAGCGGTAGACTGCATCCAAGGCCAAATTAATCGCATTAAATTCGATGTGTGCAAGGGCATGAACAAAGGCACCTACCCCTTCGGGACTGGATAACTTTCGCTGCGGTAACGCTCGCGGATCAACCAACACGGGTTTATCGGGCCGCCCCGGATACTCGACGTCTGTAAACGCATGATCGTCGGCGACCTCAAGCTGGCCGTGCTGCCACAACGACATCAGTTCAGCCGTCGACGCTAGCTTCGATTCCACCTCGAAACAAACCAGACACTGCAGGGTTTCAACAAACAAGCTACGCATCGACATGCTCGACTACCACCATTACCAGATCCATGACGTTGGTTCCCGTTGGGCCCGTGTTCACCAGATCACCTGACAGTGCAAGAAAACCTCCAGAATCAAATCGCCTGATCGCGTTGTCGACGTTCCCACCATGTGCATGGCCTCGTGCTACCGTACCGCCATCCACTATCGTTCCCGTGTCATCGCTATTGCCATCGCTGCCATCGGTGCCCACACACATCAGCGTGATGCCCGCCCTGCCTTTCATGTGTTGAGCCAACAATAGGCCCAGATGCTGATTACGACCCCCACGCCCCGGGGTGTCCGGCAACTGCACTGTGGTTTCGCCACCCCATAAATACAAGCCTGGATCAGCGTTCAGAACCACGCCAGCGATATGCCCTGCGGCGGTCTCGACGTCACCACCCAACATCTCGGGAGCAACCGTCACAGTAAAGCCCTGCTTGGTTGCATAGGCGACTATCGCTTCGACGGCATCGCCGTTACGGGCGATAATACTTGTCTCCACCAAACCGTTAGGCGCGTCGGTATTCGCCGCACACAATGACTGCAACCACTCCGGCACCGCGGTCAGATCAACCCGAGCATCACTCGGTGGTGTCAACAGACCCGATCCGATCATACCCGGATCGTCACCCATCACATCGGAGATCAGCAACACGCGACAAACACGACCACGCAGATTGGCAAGCAACTTGCCACCCTTGATCTTCGACAGGCACCGACGCACTTGATTGATGGTTTGGATCGGCAGACCACTGCCCAGCAACCAGTGGTTGGCACGTTGCAGGTCAGACAGTATTACGCCATCCGCCAAGACCTCAACCAGTGCCGATGCACCACCGGACAGAAGAAAAACGAACTCGGCGGTGGCGGGAGCCTGCTCCAGAAAGTGGACCAGTGCATCCCCTGCCGCAAGGCTGCGCTGATCCGGCAGCGGATGGCTACTGATAAGCGTTTGAACCGAGGCGAACGAGTTTAGTGGCGCGGCACAGTCATCACGACCGATTAGCAACAGCGCCTTACCTTGATGGCCCGCGATACCGAACGCATCGTCCGCACCCAGCGCCATCGAGCAGGCCGCCTTACCAATCGCGACCACATAGAGATTGTCCGCCGCAACCGGCGCATCCGACAAATGACTTGCCACACAGCGTCGACCATTCACCGCCGACAGGCCTGCCTGCAGGCAACGGTTCAGGAGTTCTCTGGTTGTCGAATGAGGCTCGACTATAGACTTACGCTCTTCTCTAGCTCTTGGAGCAACTTGGCTGGAGGCATATAGCCCGGCACGGATTTGCCCGACTCAAAATAAATGGCGGGGGTTCCCTCAACACCAACCTTCTTACCGAGCGAATAATGCATCGCAATCGGATTTTCACAGCTCGTGGTCTTTACCGAACGCCCCCCCTTCGCCTGCGTCATCGCCTTCTGCTGATCTGCGGAGCACCAGACGGACTCCGCCTTGACCCATGATTCCCCCTTGGGACCACTGCGTGGAAACAGCATATAGCGAATGGCAATACCGAGGTCGTTATACTGCGCCACTTGTCCGTGCAACTTGCGGCAATAGCCACAGTCGATATCGGTAAATACCGTGACCGTGTGTTTGGGGTTTTTGGGAGAAAACAGGATGACATCATCATCCGATACCTTGGCCAGCGTATCCGCACGCATCTTGTCGCGACGCGGCTCAGTCAGATTCTTGCCAGTGAGCATATCGATGAGTTCGCCACGCACGACATAACGCCCATCTTCGGTCATGTACAACAACTGTCCACCAAAAATGACCTCGTACAGACCCTGAATCGGGGTCTCAAGCACGCTGTCGGGCTTCTCGTCGGCCAACATCTGAGTGACCCTCGCCTCGACCTCCTCAAGCGTCGACGCGGCGCTGACCAGCAGTGGTAACAGGGCGGCCATCAGGCCTGCCAGTAATCGTCTGAAAAATCGCACAAAAACGCCTCGAAATCGCTAGTGACCGCGTATATGACCACGGATCATCCATAAAGATCCCCATAATACACGAACATTATCCCCTGGGGTGATGGGCCTCATGCAGGGTTTTCAGGCGTTCTCGCGCCACATGGGTGTAAATCTGCGTGGTGGACAAATCGCTGTGGCCCAGCAGCATTTGCACCACGCGCAGATCGGCTCCGTGATTAATCAAATGGGTGGCGAAGGCGTGACGTAGCGTATGCGGAGATAAATCCCCGCGTATCCCCGCGCGCGCCGCGTGCTTGCGAATCAAATGCCAAAAGGCCTGGCGCGTCATGCCCTGCCCCCGGTTGGTTAAAAATATCGTCGATACCGCGTGATCGCGAATAAAATCCGGGCGCACGTCACCCACGTAGTCGACCACCCTTTCGAGCGCCTCCTCACCCATCGGCACCAGACGTTCCTTATTACCTTTGCCAATCAGGCGCACAACGCCTTGGCGCAGATTGATCTGCTCCAGTGTCAGCGACACGAGTTCCGATACGCGCAAGCCGCTCGCATACAGCAACTCCAACATGGCTCGATCACGCAAGCCCAACGCCGTAGTCGTATCCGGTGCGATGAGCAATTGCTCAACATCGTGTTCCGACAACGTCATGGGCAAGGTATGTCCCAATTTCGGGGATTCGATATCGATGGTCGGGTCTATCGCAATGACCCCATGATGGACTTGATACTGATAGAAGCGTCGCAAAGATGACAAAATTCGCGACAGTGTACGTGCGGACACGCCCTCGATGCTGCGCTCAGCCAGATAGCCTAACAAGAGCGTGCGCGAGGCCAGCAATAGATCACTGGATTGCCTGCTCAACCAGATCGCGGTCAATCTCAAGTCACTGCGATAGGCGTTAAGAGTGTTCGCGCTGAGGCCACGTTCCATCCACATGGCATCGAGAAAATGCTCAATGATGGCGTCGGACTCAGACATTAGCCCATTGTATTTGGCAGCTCTCGTGCAGCAACAACCACCGTTTTCGCTGCAACACGTCGCCCTCAACCGCGCCGGCATAGCCTCCATTGCCATTAACGGAAACCACTCGATGACAAGGTCGTACGATCGGAACCGGATTCCACCGACAGGCATTGCCCACCGCACGCGCGCCACTGTGAACCTGTTGGGCAAGCTGGGTATAGGTCAACGTAGAGGCGGGTGGTATGTGTGCCAGCGCGTTCCAGACCCGGCGTTGAAACTCGGTTCCCTGCAAGTTTAGCGGTATCTCAAACGTATGCATCGGGTTATTAAAATAGGCCTCGAGTTCATGTTGAACCTCGCGCGCAAACCCACTCGCCGATCGGGGGTGTGGTGAAGTCTGGTCAATAAAGCGAAGCGCACACAACTGGTCGCCCTCGGTAGTTAACTCGAGCAGACCCAGCGGGCTGTCAATCACGACCATCCTGGTGAGATCAAAGTGTTTCATACACACTCTCACGCGCGACTTGCAAACGAATCGATTCAGGCACCATCAGGTAAGGCACCCGCGCGGTACCGCGATACAACAAAGCCCGCAGTGCGTGGCCGTCGATATCATCAGGGATAGTCGAATTTAGCCGCCGATGCGCCTCCTCACGGAAGCGCTCATCCGCACTCGAGAGCGCCACGACCGCAAGCATATAACGAGCCTGACCGGAATCATCTGCCGCTGCAAGCCACGCGGCATCATCGCCAATCAGTAGTTGATGTTGATTACCCAAACGCTGTCCCGCCTGAACGTAGGCATCCCACAGATCATCTGCCGTAATAAGTGTGTGTGCAAGCATCGGCGCAGCGGATTTGGTGGATACCAACGCCTGTTCCAGCGCCCGTAGACGCTCATCGTGCATACCCGCACTGTCCGCAACGGTCGCCAAAACTTGCCAGCCGTACTGCCGAACATCGGCATCCAGATTGATGTCGGCCAACAAGGCCGAAATCCCGGCCCACACGCCCTCGGTCGAACCCTGTTCTGACAACAGATTGGCGATCTGCAATAACACCACATCGTCCAATGCCTGGCTGCTGGACAACACATCTGCCGCGCGTGGGTAACGCGCCGTCAACAACAATGCGCGTATGTAAAGCGCGGTTAGCTCAACGTCCTCGGCGTGACCATCTTGACGTAATTTGCGTGCGGCAACATAGGCATCGTCGGCCGATTGATCCAGCAGATAACTGCGAATCACCATGACTCTCAGCTGCGTCAGTTGCTCAACCGATAGCGAATGGTCGTTCCAGATCAAGCCGCGCAGTGTGAGCCGGGCACGCGTACCTTGCCCTAACTGCAAATGGGCCTGCGCCTGCCGGACGTGAGCATCAAACAGAAAATCAGCGGACAGCTGGATACCGTACAGATCCACACGATCGACTGCCTGCGCCCAACGACCCGCCTTCTCGAAGGCGCTGAGACGAATCGCCTCCCAGGCTTCCCAACCGATCATGTCCTGCGCCAGTGCTGGTTGCGAACGTTCGATCAATGATAATGTGTCGCGCAGATCCGCCGCCTGACACCAGGGGGTCATGGAAACCAACAGAACCCATACACGCACTTTATTCAACTTATAGAAACCTCTGACTCACTCAACCGCGTCATGACAACGAAGTCTCATTGGTGCCCGCAACAAACTCCCTCTCCCACTACGGTTGCCGATATCTCAACAGGTCTACAGCTTCAACTCAACCCTGGGCGTGGCATCCCGTTCGGGCCCGATCGCCGGGTGGCAGACAAACAGGCGTTCTGCCGACACGCCGTGTCGTTCGATCATCTCGGTTTTAACGGCCAGCGCTCGACCACGCGCCAGTTCAAGCAGCGCTGCATCAGTCAGCGCCTCGGGTTCTTTACCTTTGTTCTCCGACTCAATCTGGCGCTCGGCCTCGCTGGCCATGCCACAGAGTTTTAACGTCAACTGGGGGCGAGCGCCGAGCAATTTGGCCAGCTTGGGGATGTAATCTTGGGCTTGCGGACCCAGAGCCAGACTGCCCGCGTCAAACTCGATGGCCTGAAGTGCTGCCGATTCGGCTTGTTTCTGTGCATCCTGAATCAGATTGGTCGCTGCGAGAATCGCGCCATAGGGCTGCAATGCGAACTTCAAATAGGTCATGGACGCGCTGGCAATGGCCTTGCCGATCGCTTGACGGATCACTGAGCTGACATCAAACTCCGGATTCTCCATATCGCCGCTGATCGGAATATCCATACTGATGTTGTCATCACCGTCACGCAGCATCGCAAGACCGGTGTCCAGTGGCACTGGGGCATCGATCTGAATCGGGTTACCCTCTTCATCCAGCGCTGCCTCAACCGTTAGCTGTGATAGCTTGATCGACTGACTGCCCTCAAAGCGGCCCTGCTTGATGGTTAAATCCAACGTTGTATTGATCTGCCCGCTGGTCAATACATAACCCAGTACATCGCGGGTATAGGAGGACATCGGCGGTAATTCCAACGCCGAGATTTCGGTCTTTAACTCAAGCGCCAGAGGCTGGCTGAACGCGGCCAGTTTGCCTTGGGTGCTTAACGTAGAGTGTTCACCGATCGTGCCCTTGATATCCAGACTCGCCGCTCGCTCTGGCTGCTCACTGTCCAGCGCACCGAGTCTTAACGAGTCGATAGCCAGCGTCTGTTCAAACGCCGGGGTGACAGACTGGTCCGAAAACCGGATGCGACCATGCTCGATGTGGATATCGGCCCAGCGCGTGCGCAGCGATGCTGCATCAGCATCTATGGCTTTATCATTCGACTCCGCGGTTTGCATAGGCATACCCTGTAGTTGACCGTCCTCGGCACGCCGTACATTCACTCTCAATTGACTCAGGACGAGGCTACCCAAGTCCAGACCGTCCACACTATCGAACTGTAATCGCGACGATGTCAGTTTTTGCAATTCGATCAACGCGGGCCCATCACCCGACGCCAATGCCAACTGTTGAATCGACAGGGGGCCATCCACCGAGTATTTCAGATTCGCTTCATCTTCGATGTGAATGGAGGAGTTTATATCCCACTCGATAGCTGCGACAGAGAGAATTTCACTAGCGTGTTTCCATTCAAGTTGCGAGAGACTCAGCAAACCGGTTTGCGCCAACTCAGTAAGACCGGCCTCATTGCGGACAACGGTTCCACGCAACTGCGCGTCAACCTGTCCATCGAATAATTGCCCAGAGAGCTTGGCCAGTGGTGTGATATCAATCGCGTCGAGTGCCATCTGCCAGTCGACATTCAACTCAGGGGCAAATGGCTGCAAGGTTGCATCCACGCTCAGCGGCCTATTATTGAGGTCGGCTCGCAACGAGATGCTGGTCTGATTATCTGGAGACCATTGCACCAGATTGGCGAGGCTGAACGTCGAGATCGACAGCAAGCGCTGAAATTCCGGACGTTGATAATTAACCACTGTGTCGGTTATATGCAGAGAGTCTAGCGCCAACTGCCATTCCGAACCACTAACCGACTCCCCTGAAGCGACGGATGGAATCAACAGACCGGCCACACGTAACTGATCCTCGATCTGCACGATACTGAGCGATGCACCCTGAATCCCAATCGATTCAATTTGAATCCGGTTTTTAAACAGCGGTAACCAGTCAACTCGTAGCGACAATTTCTGGATCTCGAGAACGCTATCGCCATCCAGACCCACACTGACACCGAGTACCCGAAACTTGCCCAGAAAGGGATTAAAATCGACATCCTCGATCACGACCGGGTGCAAACCCTGGTCGGACATCCAGCGCAGCGCCACGTATTTAATAATGATCGGCTTAACCGTCACCACAAAGGTAACCAAAACGAGAAAAATGATCAGTCCGCGTACGCCGCGCGATGTTCGGTCCATTAACACGATTTGTCCTTACTTCTTCTTAGCCAAAAAAAACGCCATGCATCGCATGGCGTTTTTATACCCATAAACCATCGCTGTTTATTTGCGATCGCGAATACGCTCTTTAATTCGAGCTGCCTTACCACGCAGATCACGCAGATAGTACAACTTGGAACGTCGCACGGCGCCACTGCGCTTAACGGTGATGCTCGCAATCATCGGGCTATAGGTCTGAAAGACTCGTTCCACACCCTCACCATGTGAAATCTTGCGCACCGTAAACGCGGAGTTCAAACCACGATTCCGTACCGCAATACACACACCTTCAAATGCCTGTAGGCGCTCGCGCTCGCCTTCCTTTACCTTCACCTGTACGACGAGCGTATCACCCGCGCGAAACTCTGGAATCTCTGCCGTCATTTGCTCGGCGTCGAGTTGTTCGATTAAATTAGCCATTGCTCAGTTTCCTTTAGGATCCAGCGACCCATGCTCTTCTATATATTCATTCAACAGGCTCTGTTGTTCCGCAGACAATGCCTGTTCCGACAATAATTCTGGCCGTCTCTGCCAGGTTCGCCCCAATGACTGCTTGGCGCGCCAGCGACTAATCGCGGCATGGTTTCCACCCAGCAATACATCCGGCACACTCAGCCCATCCATCTCCCGCGGACGAGTGTAGTGCGGACAATCCAGCAAGCCGTCAACGAACGAGTCTTCCTGAGCCGAATCTTCATCACCGAGCGCACCGGGAATCAAACGCATCACCGCATCAATCACCACCATGGCGGGCAGTTCACCACCACTGAGGACGTAGTCCCCGATCGACCATTCCGCGTCGATTTCGAGTTCCATCAGGCGCTCATCAATCCCTTCATAACGACCCGAGACCAGGATAATCCGTTCTCGAGCGTATAATTCCTCGACGCCTTGCTGATCCAGCGGTCGTCCTTGCGGACTCATGCAGATCACATGGGCATCGCCATCGCCGTCTGCCTTGGCAGCCTGTATCGCGGCGCGCAACGGCTCAACCATCATCACCATGCCCGGACCACCACCAAACGGTCGATCATCCACGGTGCGGTGCCGGTCGCTGGTGAAATCCCGTGGATTCCACGTTTGCAAATCAAACAGACCGTTATCCAGTGCGCGTCCGGCAACGCCTGAACCAACCAATGATGTCACCAACTCCGGAAACAACGTGATGACATCAAAGCGCATCGCTAGTCCTCTGGGTCCCAATCGACGGTTAGCACGCCGGCTTCCAGATCGACCGAGATCACAAAATGATCCAGTACAAACGGGATCAAGCGTTCACGATCTCCGTGAACCACCAACACATCGTTGGCGCCGGTCTCCATCAGGCTATCGACCTTACCAAGATCAACGCCTTGGGTAGTCACCACCTTGAGACCTTCAAGGTCGGACCAAAAATATTCGCCTTCCTGCGGCGGCTCAAACTGTGAGCGACTCACTCCGATATCGCAGTTGATCAGTACCCGCACCTCGTCTCGATCGTGAAAACCATCAACATGGGCGACAACGCCCTTGCCGTGTTTCTGTCCATCGAGCAATTCATACTGTTGCCAGCCATCTCGCGTCTTCAGATACCAAGGGCGGTAACCCAAGATGCCTTCTCGTGGCTGCGTGTCGGAAAAGATGCGAACCCATCCCTTTACACCATAAACGCCGGAGACTCTTCCGATGACGACCAGGTCATCGGGTATATCGTTTGCCATGCCGGGTTACCCCGAGCAGTCAGACTTAAGCAGCCGCTACCGCCTTACCTGCCTTTTTGGCCAGTTGTGCAACACGATCACTCAGTTGGGCACCGCGGCCTTTCCAGAAATCGATGCGCTCCAGATCAATGCGCAGCGTTTCCGCATTGCCTTTCGCAACCGGGTTAAAAAACCCCAGACGCTCAATGTAACGACCATCCCGCTTCATGCGGCTGTCAGTGACGACGATGTGATAAAACGGACGCTTTTTGGCGCCGCCCCGAGATAAACGAATTGTGACCATGAAAATCTGACCTTCAATAAGAAGAATGCGCAACTAAACCGAGCATTTTACGAGAATTTTCGGAAAAAGAAAGGGCTAATGAAAAAGACCCTCACCTTGGCCCTCTCCCAGGGGGAGAGGGGGGTTAGAATGGCATCCCGCCGGGTGGGGGCATCCCGCCGGGTGGGAACTTGCCGCCCATGCCCCGCATCATGTTCTTCATGCCACCTTTGGACATTCTTTTCATCATTTTCTGCATCTGCATAAACTGCTTGAGGAGCCGGTTTACCGCCTGAACCTGGGTGCCTGAGCCCGCCGCGATGCGTTTTTTTCGGGATCCCTTGATGACTTGAGGAAATTGGCGCTCGTGCAGCGTCATCGAATTGATAATCGCGATCATCGGCACGAACTGGCCATCATTGACCTGGGCCTTGACCTTATCGGGGATCCCACTCATGCCGGGCATCAGCTCCATCAGCTTGCCCACGCCGCCCATATTGGACATTTGCAGCATTTGCTCACGGAAATCCTCCAGATCGAAGCCCTTGCCCTTTTTTAGCTTGTTCGCCAGCTTTTCCGCTTTTTTGTGATCGACCTTGCGCTCGACTTCTTCGATCAGGCTGAGGACATCGCCCATGCCCAAAATACGTGACGCCAAGCGGTCGGGATAAAACGGCTCCAATGCCGTGGTCTTCTCACCCACGCCAATGAACTTAATGGGCTTGCCGGTGATCTGGCGTATCGACAGCGCGGCACCACCGCGGGCATCGCCATCAGTCTTGGTCAACACCACACCGGTTAGTGGCAAGGCCTCATTGAACGCCTTTGCCGTGTTGGCGGCATCCTGGCCTGTCATGCTGTCCACCACAAACAGGGTTTCAACCGGGTTGACCGCGCGGTGCAAGGCCTTGATCTCGGCCATCATTGCGTCGTCGACATGCAGACGACCTGCCGTATCAACAATCACCACATCCTTGAACTGGCGTCGTGCGTGTTCGATCGCTGCATTCGCGATGTCGACCGGCTTCTGACTGGTATCGGATGGAAAAAATTCGGCGCCCACTTCCGCCGCCAGGGTTTTTAACTGCTCGATCGCCGCGGGACGGTACACGTCACAGCTGACGACCAGCACAGATTTCTTTTCGCGCTCACTGAGATAACGTGCGAGCTTGGCGGTACTGGTGGTTTTACCCGAACCCTGCAGACCCGCAACCAGCACCACGGCGGGAGGCGCCGCCGTCAGGTCAAGTGTCTGGTTCTGTTCGCCCATGACCTTGACCAACTGGTCGTGTACGACCTTAATAAAGGCCTGACCGGGACTCAGACTGGATAACACCTCCTTGCCCATCGCCTGTTCGCGAACCTGCTCAACAAAGTCCTTGACCACGGGCAACGCGACGTCGGCCTCGAGCAGGGTGCGACGCACCTCGCGCAGGGTGTCCTTGATGTTATCTTCAGTCAGACGACCCTGATCGCGAATATTTTTCAGTACCCGCCCAAGGCGTTCACTCAAACTATCAAACATGGGTTAACTCGCTCATCAACAAGAAGCCTGTAGTGTACCCTATCTATTAGGATTCCCCTCACCCTAGCCCTCTCCCGCAGGGGGAGGGGATTTATTAATGTGCTATTCCCCCGTTACCTGTGCGATCATCAGACCTGCCTATGAATACGATGATTATCAGCGCCCTGTGCATCCTGTTATACCTGTCGACCAGCTGGCTACTGGGCCTGCGGGTCGCGCGTGGCAGTGAGGCAAGCGCTGAACCCAAGCTGGGGCTGATTGCGCTCGGTTTCGGTGCACTAATCTTGCACGCCAGTATCAGTTACAACGCCATCGTCCTGTCCAACGGTCTTGACCTGAGTCTGTTTAATGCCGCTTCGCTCATCACGTTGATCGCGACGCTGATGTTTTTGCTGACTGTCATCCGCACCCCAATCGAACCCCTCGGGATCATGATCCTGCCGTGCTCCGCGCTGACGATTGCGTTGGCGACCTGGTTTCCATCGCAAACCGCACTGATCGTAACCGGTGAATGGCAATTGAAACTGCATATTATTACCTCGCTGATTGCGTACAGTCTGTTCTGTCTGGCGGCGGTTCAGGCTGGCCTGTTGGCAATTCAGGAAAAGCGCTTGCACGCCCGTCACCCCGGCGGCTTCCTGCGCGCTTTACCGCCACTGCAGAGCATGGAGACCCTGCTGTTTGAAATCATATGGGTCGGCTTTGTACTACTCACCATTGGCCTGTTAACCGGGTTCTTTTTCCTCAGTGATATGTTCGCACAGCACATCGTGCACAAGACCTTTCTGTCGATCTGTGCCTGGCTGATTTTTGGCACCTTGCTGTGGGGGCGTGCCACACATGGCTGGCGTGGTCGTACAGCAACGCGTTGGACCCTGTCCGGTTTTGTCGCCCTGCTGCTCGCTTATCTAGGCTCAAAACTGGTTTTGGAACTGATCATCGCCTGATTCTCGCTTAAGGGTTTCCCCTCTAACGCCGTCATTTTACTTGACAGGTGACCCCCTGATACCTCGAAATAGACTTAGCTCGGTAACATAGGCCTCCCAGATTGAGTGATATTCCCTTAAGTACGTTATTTATCGTGCTGTTTTTCCTGATATTTTTATCCTCCATGTTCTCCGGATCAGAAACAGCACTGATGACGCTGAACCGTTATCGAATGCGCCACAAGGCGCAAATGGGGCACCGCGGTGCGCGGGCGGCCGAGCATCTGCTGACGCGTCCAGACCGACTCATCGGCCTGATTCTGCTCGGCAATAACTTCACCAATATTCTGGCCTCATCGATTGCCACACTGATCGCACTGCGGCTCGGTGGCGAGGAGGCGGTGGCGATCGCCGCGGGTCTGCTTACCTTCGTGATACTGATTTTCGCCGAGGTTGCGCCAAAAACCTTCGCCGCCGCGCAGCCAGAACGCATCGCCTACCCTGCTGCGCTGATTTACAAACCGTTGTTGAAAATTGCCTACCCCATAGTGTGGCTGGTCAACCTGATCGCGAATGGCTTGCTAGGCCGTTTCGGTATTTCACACCAAGATGTCGAGAGTGGCGCACTGAACCGCGATGAACTTCGAACCGCCGTGATCGAAGCCGGCGCACGGATTCCCGAGCGTCACCAAAGTATGCTGCTGAATATCTTTGATCTCGAAGATGCCACCGTTGAAGACATCATGGTGCCACGCAACGAGGTGTTTGCGATTAACCTGCTGGATGACAAGGATGACCTGCCCAAACAGATTACATCGGTGCGCTTTACCCAGGTTCCTGTCTACGAAGATCACATCGACAACATCATTGGGGTGATGCCGATGCGCAAGGCGCTGCTCGCCTTGCAACAGGGTGGGCTCGATGTCGATGCGATTCGCCAGATGCTGGTGCAACCCTACTATGTACCCGAGGGAACACCGCTCAATCGTCAGCTGCTCAACTTCCAGCGCCAATCAGAGTACATGGGGCTAATCGTGGATGAGTATGGTGACCTGCAAGGCATGGTGACGCTGGCCGACATTCTGGAGGAAATCGTGGGTGAGTTTACCCACGATTTTGGACTCACCTCACGCGAGGTTCATCCGCAACACGATGGCAGCTTTCTGGTCGACGGTGGGGCCAATTTGCGCGACCTGAACCGGTCGATGTCGTGGCAACTACCCATTGACGGACCGAAGACCCTGAGCGGCCTGATCATCGAGTATCTCGAGGCCATTCCCGAACCGGGAACCAGCCTGCTGTTGGCGGGTTATCCGGTGGAAATCGTCAAGGTGAAAGACAACGTGGTCAAAACTGCACGCCTGATACCCGGTGCGAGACGCGCCGATATCACCGAAAATTCGCCCGTTCCCTAGGTATAGCGAACCCGCTCCAAAATCCAAAATATTCGTGGCGGAACCGCGACTTCGAGCTATACTTTTGCCCAAAGTGGCCGATATTATCAAGGATATGGCACTTATCCGGCTTACATTGAACTTCCGCGACCAACCCCTGCAGACATTCGAGCTGTCACAGGCAGAGATTACTATCGGTCGCGATGACCGTTGCGACATCCAGATTGATAGTCTTGCCGTCGCGCCCCACCACGCCTCAATCCTGACCAACCAGAGTGAGGCGTCGCTGGTGACTCAGGATAGTGAGTTTGAGACACGACTCAATGAGCGCAAGATCACTGACACGGCCCTCAAGGCGGGCGATCGCATCGGTATTGGCAAATACAGTCTGAGTTGTGATTATCTGGGTTCTGCCTCGCAGGCCACACCGATCAACGACCATGCCGCACCCAACATCAAGGCCTGTTTTCTGCAGATGATGAACGGCTCAGAGTTGGGTCGTCTGGTACCGCTGGATCGAGCCATGGTTAAGATCAGCACGCCCGAGGGGCATGTGATCGCTATTGTTCATCGCGAAGGCGGGTATTTTGTGTCTCAACTCAAAGGCGGCGAGGCACCGGTAGTCAATGGCGAATCCATTGGTGACCACAGCCAACAGCTCGAAGATGGCAATACCATTGAGATAGGCAGTAAACGTCTGCAATTCTTTGTTCAGTAGGACTGATAACGGGGGAATGATCATGAGCGCAAATGCAACTTCTGAAGAAAAACGTCGGTTTCATCGGGTATTGTTTGATATCCCCTGCACCATTCACAATCAATCCGGTTCCTGGGACACCCGCGTCATCGACTTTTCGTTAAATGGCGCGCTGGTTCAAACCCCAGACGGCTGGACGGGCAATGTCGATGATGTCTTCGAGCTAAGCACTCCGCTCGACTCCGGCGACCGAGTCATTCGCATGGAGGTCGCCGTATCACATAGCGAAGACGCCCATCTTGGCCTTCACTGCACCCACATCGACGTCGACAGCATCTCTCACTTACGTCGCTTGGTTGAGCTCAATCTCGGTGACATGTCGTTACTGGAACGTGACCTGAGCGCATTGGTGTCACCCTAGCTCGTTTCAAAACACTGCATCCAACACTTGTGACAAACGCGAAACGGCTTGCACTTCGATCCCGTCGATCGACTCTTTCGGCGCATTGCCCTTGGGGATAATCGCCTTCTTGAATCCATGCTTGGCGGCCTGACGCAAACGATCCAGACCACCGGGAACGGGCCTTACCTCACCGGCCAGACCCACTTCGCCAAATACCACCAGACCTGACGGCAGTGCGCGGCTGCGAAAACTCGACAACACCGATAGGATCACCGCAAGGTCTGCACCCGTTTCGGTAATACGGACACCCCCCACCACGTTTGCATAGACATCCTGATCGAACATCGCAATACCCCCGTGGCGATGCAGCACCGCCAGCAGCATCGATAGACGATTCTGCTCCAGACCCAAGGTCACACGACGCGGATTACCGAGATGGCTTTCGTCTACAAGTGCTTGCACCTCAACCAACAAGGGGCGACTGCCCTCGCGCGTCACCATAATGGCACTACCGGGCGTATCTTCGTCGTGCCGCGACAGAAAAATAGCCGACGGGTTGGTGACCTCACGCAGCCCGATATCGGCCATCGCAAACACACCGATCTCGTTGGCCGCACCGAAACGGTTCTTTACCGCACGCACAACTCGAAACTGGGTTCCGGTATCGCCTTCAAAATACAATACCGTATCCACCATATGCTCAAGCACACGTGGACCGGCCAATGTCCCTTCCTTGGTAACGTGGCCGACCAGAAACAATGCCGTACCCGTCTGCTTCGCATAACGCACCAATTGCGCAGCACTCTCGCGCACCTGCGATACTGAACCTGGTGCCGACTGCAATGCGGAACTGTATACGGTCTGCACCGAATCGATCACCAACACGTCGGGTTTAAGGATTTGCGCTTGGGCAATGATATCGTCGACGCTGGTCTCGGCCAGCACATTGAGTTCGCCGGCTTCGAGCCCAAGACGCTGCGCACGCAAGCGAACCTGTGGCAGCGACTCCTCACCGGTCACGTATAACGCGGTGGCACTCTGACTCAGATGCACCAGAGTCTGTAGCAACAGGGTCGATTTACCCACCCCCGGGTCACCACCAATCAACACCACGGAACCGGATACCAACCCGCCACCCAGTACGCGATCAAATTCACCCATACCGGTGGTTGTACGGATCTCAGCATCGACGGTAATCTCGGACAGTGCCTTCACCCCCAGCACCGCCGTGCCGCCGGTATAGCCGACAAACCGACTCGACTTGGCGCTCGCTTTGGTGGATCGTGCTACGGCTTCTTCCAGCGTATTCCACTCGCCACAGTCCGAGCACTGCCCCGACCACTGTCCATGACTCGCACCGCAATCGCGGCACGCATAAACTACTTTCTTTTTCGTTGCGGTTACCATGTCTCGTTCTCAAACAATATCTGTGATGAATCCCGTCTCCCGGAGGGAGAAGGAACAAAAACTTTCTTTGTTACCATTAATCAACAAATTCATACTGGACGCGCGCGGTCACACCGCATAACAAATCATACGCAATGGTCCCGGCACACTGTGCGATTTCATCGACCGGCAAATCCCGCCCCCACAGTACGGCCGACGAACCGATGTCGGCGTCACTGATATCACTCAGATCAACTGTGATCATATCCATCGACACCCGACCGACTAGCGGCGCGCGCTGGCCAGCCACCCATACCGGCGTACCGCTGGGTGCGTGACGGGGATAACCGTCGGCGTAGCCAGCGGCAACCACGCCAATTCGTTGCACCCGATCGCACACGTAGGCTGCACCATAACCTACCGTATCGCCGGCTTGTAAATCATGGATCGCGATCAACTCGCTGTGCAATTCCATGACTGGCTGCAGATCAAGCATGTCGGCACTGATATCCAGCAGCGGTGACGCGCCATACAACATAATGCCGGGACGAACCCAGTCACGATGCGCGTCAGGCCAAGCTACAATACCCGCTGAATTGGCCAGCGAGGTAGGATAGGTCAGGGTATCGGTGACAGAATCAAACTGTTGTAACTGGTGTCGCGTGGCTTCACTGCCCGACTCATCGGCACAGGCGAAATGACTCATCAACACGATGTCATCGGTAATTGCCCGCAACCGCGACAGTGCATCCTTCACATCTCGGGGCGCAAAGCCCAACCGATGCATCCCGGTATCCACTTTCAACCAGAGTGGCATCGCCTGATTCGCTTGCTCGAACAACACCAGTTGGTGAGGCGCATGAACCACACAGGCAAGATCTAGGTCACGCGCCTGCGCCAACGCTAAATCGTCATGAACACCTTCAAGCAACAAGAGCGGTTTATCACACCCCGCATCACGCAACGCGCTGGCTTCTTCGATACGTGCGACCGCAAAGGCGTCGGCACCTGACAGTGCGGTAGCGACTTCGCACAGTCCATGGCCATAGGCATTGGCTTTAATAACCGCCATGACCTTGGCATCGGGACAAAAATCGTGAACGCGCGCAAGATTATGGCGCAAGGCAGAAAGATCAATACGCGCTCGAACACCCGTAGATGATGCCGTCGCTCTCACTGCATCAATAATCGGGGCCTGAATAGGCATCCATGGTGAAATTTTCAAACCGGGTGTACTGACCCAAAAACGTCAACCGACAGGTTCCGATGGGCCCATTACGTTGCTTAGAAATAATGATCTCGGCGATACCCTTGTCGGCGCTATCCTCGTTGTAGACCTCATCGCGGTAGATGAAAATGACCAGATCGGCGTCCTGCTCAATACTGCCCGACTCACGAAGATCCGACATCACTGGACGCTTGTTCGGGCGCTGCTCCAGATTTCGATTCAATTGAGACAGCGCGACGACTGGACAATTGAGTTCGCGCGCCAGTGATTTCAATGAACGTGAGATTTCTGAAATTTCAGCCGTACGATTATCCGTGGCCGATGAGGTCTGCATCAGCTGCAGGTAATCAATAATGATGCAACCAAGTTG
>JYMV01035723.1_pt1 | contig 30472 bp, 22 predicted proteins | sample 338911 | NCBI WGS metagenome assembly JYMV01 (sample SAMN03354496, study PRJNA234377) | hydrothermal vent metagenome | biome: Deep sea; feature: Hydrothermal plumes at the Eastern Lau Spreading Center, Western Pacific Ocean; material: Seawater | place: Tonga | collected 2009 | depth 2000 m m
GTATATTTGGTATTAAACATTGGTGTGTTTTAAATTCTTTAATTAAAAACGGCCTCATCTAGTTTAAATGGTGGCAACGAAAAGCAGGAATATTAAAAAGACTATATCGTTGTGCTTACTGTCTTTTTTTGCATTGTTTAGCAAAGGTCAAACTCCGAATTGGAGTGAAGATATTGCACTTATTTTATATGATAATTGTACCGTATGTCATAATGATTTTGGTATTGCGCCATTTTCCTTGGTAACCTATCAGGATGCTTATCAAAATACTCCTTTTGTATTATCAGAAATTAATTCAGGTTATATGCCACCATGGCCACCTGACACAAATTATAGCCGGTTTTCCCATGAGAGAGTTCTGACACAAGAAGAAATAGATGCAATTGTAGCTTGGGTAAACACCAATATGCCAGAAGGTGATACATCGTTGGCTCCTCCCATTCCAACCTACAATACAGGTGGAATGCTGGGAACACCCGACCTTCAGCTCACAATACCTGTTTACACCAGCAAAGCAAATGGTTTTGATGACTATGTATGCATTTCACTACCTGCAGGGATTTTAACGGACAAAATAATTCGTGCAATAGAAGTTGTTCCAGGAAATAAGAAAATTGTTCATCATGCACTTGTTTATCTGGATACAACCGCGAGTTTCCAGACAGACACCAGTGGCTTTTGTGGAGGCCCCTCCTTTGCGAGGCTGTTAGGTGGTTATGTGCCGGGGGCAACTCCTATAATATTTCCAGATGATGGTATGGGGTTTAGAACAGGTGTCAGCTTGCCGGCAGGCTCTAATATTGTTCTGGCTATGCACTATCCTGATGGTAGTGCCGGTCAACTTGATGCAACTTCTGTAAATTTTTTCTTTTATCCAACAGGAACTTCAAATTTCCGAGAGGTTTATGCTGAACCAGTATTGCAAGATTGGTCATTTTGTATTGATCCTGATACCATCCAAACTATTTATGATCAATTTCCTCCCTCAGGTAGTCTAGGACAGGATGTTTCCGTGATAAGCACGATGCCCCATATGCACCTTCTTGGGAAATCAATAGGGGCTTATGCGGTAACTAATGCAAATGACACGATTCCCTTTATAAATATTAGTAATTGGGATTTTGATTGGCAAGGATTCTATTTCTTCAAAAATGCAGTAAAACTTCCGGCTGGAAGTGTAATTTATGGATATGGAGAGTATGATAATACTAGTAACAACCCATTTAACCCAAATACTCCTCCAATTACTGTTTGTGCAGGTGATGCAACTTCCGATGAAATGTTTATCATTTATTTCCATTACCTGATGTACCAACAAGGTGACGAATTGATTAACCTTGATAGCCTTCTTACTAATTTTACGGTTGACATTCCAGAAAATAATTTAGATATGGATAAAGCCCTAAAGTCATTTCCAAACCCTTTCTGTGAAAATTCAAAATTGACATATTCAATTTCAAAATCAGGACATGTAAAGCTTACAATACTTGACAGGACTGGTCGTATTATTCGAACGCTGGTAAACAAACATCAAGCAAAAGGCAATTATAGTCAATCCTGGGATGGAAAAGATGATTTTGGCAAGGCTGGAGCAGGACTGTATTTCTATCGCCTAGAATCTAATGGATTGGCTAAAACAAACAAGCTGATTTATCTTAAATAAATTAATACCTTTAAACTATGAAACCAATTATTTTTCTATTTAAGGCCACATTATGTGTGGTTCTGTTTATTTCTCCTATCTGTACTTATTCACAAGATACATGGAGTGATATTCATGCGATATTTCAAACAAGCTGTGATGGAAACTCTTGTCATAGCTCATCTGCACCAAATCCATTAAAATTAATTGGAACATCATCTGCAGTATATAACAATATAATTAATGTTACTCCTTTAAACTTAGATGCTTCAGCAAAAGGATATAAACTTATAGATCCAGGACACCCCCATTTGAGCTTCTTGTTAAAAAAAATCAATAATGGAGTTGACCCAGATAATGATATCGACGCTCTGGCACAAGGAGACATGATGCCTTCCACAGGACCAGCCTTAACGGATGAGCAAATAGAACTTATTAATGCGTGGATTCTACATGGTGCACCTGAAACTGGCAATGTAGTTGACCAACAGATAATAACTAACTATTATAGTGGCTTGGGTCTTGCCCAGGGCACACCACCAGCAGCCCCAGATTCATCTGAAGGCTTTCAAATACATCTGGGGCCTTTATTTCTTGCACCTGGTGATGAAAAAGAGTTCTTCAAGAAACTCAAGCTTCCCAACATTGCTGATTCAATGGAAATTACCCGGATTGAATCATTTATAGACGCAGAATCACACCATTATATCATTTACAAATTTGACAACCAAGTTGCTGCTGATGCCATTTTAAAAAATGGGTTAAGAGAAGTTGTGGGATTGGCTGATGCTTTTGTTAATGGTACAAGCATGGTTACTGCTTGGCAAAACTCCTCTGATGTAGTGCTGCCAAATAATACTGCATATTTTTGGGAAGGGAATCCAACCCTTGACCTTAATCTACATATTAGAAATTATTCCATTGACTCAGTCCTTAAAACATCTGTTTACAGCAATGTCTATTTGCAACCCAAACAAAACACCACAATAGAAATGATTTCAGACCTGACCCTTTATTCTACTGCTCCGTTAAGTTTGTGGCCCTGTAACACCGGAAACCCATTCTGTATTCCTGCTGATGGTATGGACCACACTTTTACTAGCGATGTTACAAGTCAGAACCTGATTGCCGGCCCTAATGATAGCATGTACATTTGGTTGTTGTCTTCGCATACGCATAAATTCGGTGTAGGCTACAACATATATACAAGAAATACTGGTGGGGGCATTAAACAACAGGTTTATGATGGGTTTTATAACTTCGATTATACTGCCTACCAGGGTTATTATGATTATGAGGATCCGTCAGTTAGATATTTTGACCCAGATACTTTTGTAATTGCTGCTCAAGATGGGCTCATTCATGAGGCTACATTTAATAATGACAGTTCTATTGAAGTGAGTTTTGGTTTAACCACCAATGACGAAATGATGCTAATGTTCCTGCAATATACATTGGAGCCACCTAGTGCCGTTGTCCAAACTGCGATAAGCGACAGAAAAGAATTCTCTGTAAATGTAATGCCAAATCCTTCTATCAGCAGTTCGGAGATTTTATTTGTTAGAGATTATGTCAGAAAGAACGAACTGATTGTATTATATAATTTACTGGGTGAAGAAATTATTACTCAAGCATTCCCTTTAGGAGAGAAAAAACTGTACCTAGAAAAGAATCTGCTTAGTCCTGGTATATATATATACAAATCCATGGCAGGAAACATATTGCTACATTCAGGGAAGCTAATTGTGAATTAGTTTTATTTCCCAAGGGCAACTATTTGAATAAACATTTCCATTAGGATACTTTTGTATCTTTGGATTGATGGGAAATTTATTACTCCCTGTTATGTTTAGCTTTCCTATGGCCCAAGAGATTTTTCGTTCAGAAAAAATAACAAAGAAGTATGCTGACCATCTGGCTTTGGATGAGGTAAGCATCTCTGTAGAAAGCCAAAGTATTTTTGGGCTCCTGGGGCCAAATGGAGCTGGCAAAACCTCATTAATCAGAATTATCAATCAAATAACAGCACCTGATTATGGTTCGGCCTATTTTGAAGGATCTCCTCTTAACAGCAAACATATAGAACATATTGGATATCTCCCTGAAGAAAGGGGTTTGTATATGAAAATGAAAGTGGGGGAACAGGCACTTTACTTTGCACAACTTAAAGGATTATCTAGGAAAGATGCACTCATGAAACTAAAAGTTTGGTTTGAAAAATTTGAGATCCAGGCTTGGTGGGATAAAAAAGTAGAAGAGCTATCAAAAGGCATGCAGCAAAAAATTCAATTTGTCATAACGGTTATACATGAGCCCAAGCTCCTAATTTTTGATGAGCCTTTTTCAGGATTTGATCCTATCAATACTGATCTGATCAAAAAAGAAATTCTGGACCTCAGAGATAAAGGAGCCACAATAATTTTTTCAACCCACAATATGGAATCAGTTGAGGAGCTATGTGATCACATAGCCCTTTTAAATAATGCCAGAAAAATTTTGGATGGCCCACTTAATGAAATACGCAATTCCCATAAGTCCAACTTGGTTAAAATTGGATTTAATGGGAATCTTGACAATCTAAAAAAGGGGCTAAACGGCAATTCATTAATTGAAAGTACTAAAGGAGATAATCATTGGGTTGTAAAAATCAAATTAGCAGAAAAAACATCACTTAATGACTTACTCCAAGGTATTATTCCACAAATAGAAGTTGTTTATTGTTCAGAAGAAGTCCCTTCTATTAGGGATATCTTTATTGAAAAAGTAAAGGAACCCAGAAACAGTTGAATTTATTAACGCTTAATAGCACAAATAAAAAGCACATTGTCTAAAATCCCTCTAATAATTAAACGCGAATACTTTTCTAGGGTTAGGAAGAAGTCCTTTATTGTTATGTCAATCCTTGGGCCTTTATTAATTGCTGGCTTGATGATCATGGTAATCTGGATGGGAATGGCTGAAAATGAAAACCAAAAACTCATTGTAGTTGATGACCTAAAGCCTGCTTTTGCTCCTCTAAAAACCAAAAGCAATATAAACATACGGTTTGACTATAGCGACATGGAATTATCAGAGGCAAAAAAACTATTGTATAATTCTGATTATACTGGCATTCTTTATATTCCACATAATATTTTACATGCAAATACTGCGCAGCTTTTCTTCTTAAAACAACCTAGTGTAATGGTGCAAAGAAGCATTGAAAATAAAGTAGAAAGCATTGTGGAGGTGCTTAAGCTTAAAAAATATAAAATTAAAAAGGAAGACTTTTATAATGTCAAAACAAACTTTAGGCTCAACCCTATTCTATATAAAGAATCAGGAAAGGAAGAAGTGATTAACAAGGAAAATGCATATGTTGGTTTTGCCTTTGGTTTTTTTATTTACATGTTCATTTTCTTATATGGGGTCCAGGTAATGAGGGGAGTTATAGAAGAAAAAACCAGTAGAATTGTAGAGGTAATCATTTCTTCTGTTAAGCCTTTTGAATTAATGATGGGGAAAATTATCGGTATTGCTATGGTTGGGATCACGCAACTCCTAATATGGATTGCTTTAACTGTAGGTATTGTAACTATTGGGCAATCCGTCTTTTTTGCCTCTAATTATGATGCCGCAGATATTGTAGAAACCATGCAGATGACCAGCGAAATGAAAAAACAAGTTGAAACAGAAACTTCATTTTCTACCAAAGAACTTATTGACAAAAACAATCTCATTTTCAGAATCAACTGGCCTTTAATGATCGGGATGTTTATGTTCTATTTTCTTGGAGGTTATCTGTTATATAGCGCCTTATTTGCCGCTATTGGATCTGCAGTGGATAGCGAAACAGATACCCAGCAATTTATGCTTCCGGTTAGCATGCCCCTGGTTTTAGCCTATATCATGTCAGTATTCATTATTGAAAACCCTGAGGGACCTGCAGCTTTTTGGTTTTCTATTATTCCCTTTACCTCTCCGGTTGTAATGATGGTTAGGATTGCAATGGGAATAAATGAAGGAGCAATTTGGGAGGTGGTTTTATCTATGGTTCTACTAATTGGCACATTTATCTTTGTAGTTTGGTTGGCTGGACGAATTTATCGTACGGGAATCTTAATGTATGGAAAAAAAGTCAGCTATAAAGAACTGTGGAAATGGCTTTTCTATAAGTCTTAAATAATATTTGATTCTGTAAGAAGGCATGCAAAGAATCGCCATCATTGATTTGGGCACCAATACCTTCAATCTGCTTGTTGTGGAGTATGCTAAAAATGAAAAACCAAAAGTCATTTTTAAAAACAAAATTCCAGCTAAACTTGGTGCCGGCGGCTTTACAGAAAAGAAAATAAAGCCTAAAGCTTTTCAGCGTGGCTTGGATGCTTTGCATATTCACAAGGACTCAATTAATGAATTCGGCGTATTTTCAGTTCATGCTTTTGGCACATCTGCCCTGCGCGATGCTTCCAATAGTAATAAATTTTTAAAAGCGGTGTTGAAAGAAACCGGCATTAAGGTCAATATAATATCTGGTGAAAAGGAGGCAGAATTAATTTACAATGGCGTCAGCAAAGCAATAGACATTGGCCCTAAGCCTCAACTTATTATGGATATTGGCGGTGGCAGTACTGAGTTTATTATTGCGGACAGAAAACAGATATTATGGAAACACTCTTTTGACCTTGGCATTTCTAGAATTTGGGAAAGCTTAGCTCCTTCAGACCCTTTACATGAAAGAGACATTAAAGCCTTAGGAAAGGTTCTTGATATTGGACTTAAATTACTGTTTTCTGCATTAAAACAATTTCCTGTTGAAGGGTTAATTGGTTCATCGGGATCGCTTGAATCGCTTGCTAAATTAATCCTAGTTTTAAAAGGTCGTGAATATGATTTCGCTAAGAACACATGCTATTCATTCAAGCTGAATGAATTGCAAATGATCCACAATATGCTTATAAAATCCACTAAGAAAGAACGAAAAAAAATGAAAGGTCTTGTAAAGTATCGGTTAGACACAATTCCCCTGGCATCGGTATTTGTCATGTATATAATAAGCCGCTTAAAGATAAAAGAGATACGTTTATCAACATATGCCCTTAGAGAGGGTGTAATGAGCGAAATGATAAACATGGCATAGTTTCTGTCAAGAAGAAAGGCAATTAACTATATTAGCAATTTATTCTTTTAGATTATGTCAAAGATTTTGGTAATAGATGATGAGAAAAGTATCCGTAGCTCCCTACGGGATATCCTCGAGTATGAAAAATACAGCGTTGAAGAGGCTGAAGATGGTGTTGAGGCACTAAAAATGATAAAAGGAGGTAATTATGATGCCGTTCTTTGCGATATTAAAATGCCCAAAATGGATGGCATTGAGGTCCTCGACAAAATTATCTCTGAAGGTTACGATTTCCCTGTAGTAATGATCTCTGGTCATGGAAATATAGATACTGCCGTTGATGCCATTAAAAAAGGTGCATTTGATTATATCTCCAAGCCATTGGATCTAAATCGCCTGCTAATTACCATGAGGAATGCCTTGGATCGTTCCTCGCTTGTAACAGAGGCTAAAGTGTTAAAGAAAAAGATCTCAAAGACCTATGATATGATTGGGAATTCAAAAGCAATCTCTGAGATCAAAGAAATGATAGAAAAGGTGGCTCCTACCAATGCTAGGGTGATGATTACAGGAGAGAATGGAACGGGAAAAGAGCTGGTTGCCAGATGGCTGCATGAAAAAAGCGAATGTTCTTCAGGACCTTTTGTAGAGGTAAATTGTGCTGCAATTCCCTCAGAATTGATTGAAAGCGAACTATTTGGCCACGAAAAAGGGGCATTTACTTCTGCTATTAAACAACGTAAAGGAAACTTTGAGCAAGCAGAAGGGGGAACTCTCTTTTTAGATGAAATCGGAGATATGAGTCTGTCAGCACAATCCAAGGTACTTAGAGCCTTGCAGGAAAACAAGATTATGCGGGTTGGCGGAGAAAAAGGCATTAAAGTAAATGTAAGAGTAGTTGCAGCTACCAATAAAGATGTAAAGAAAGAAATTGAAATGGGTAATTTCAGAGAAGACCTTTATCATAGACTGGGGGTTATTTTAATTCACGTTCCGTCTTTAAATGACCGAAAAGAGGACATCCCTCAGTTAACTGAACACTTTACAGAACAAATATGCTCAGATTATGGCATGCCAATTAAGTCAATTACCAAAGATGCAATGGCTGAATTAAAAAAAATCAGCTGGACAGGTAATATCAGAGAATTGAGAAATGTAATTGAACGTTTAATTATTCTATGTGACACAAAAATTACTGGAAAAGATGTTTTGAACTATGTGAAAAAGTAAAAATCTTCATATTAGGCTACCTGATTTCTGCCCCAAATTCCTTCTTGAATACTTTTATCAACTTATTCATTACCTGGTCCACCTCCACGTCTGTAAGTGTTTTATGAACATCTTGAAGAGTAAAACTGATTGCATAAGACTTTTTATCTTTACCTATATTATCTTCTTCATATACATCAAATAAATTCACTTTTGTTAACAGGGTTTTATCCGTTTTCCATGCCATGCTTTCAATTTCCGAATATTGAACCTGCCTGTCAATCAGCAAAGCCAAATCACGTCGTACAGCAGGGTATTTTTTAAGCTCTTTATACTTGATTTTATTCACCCTTAACAAGCTTTCTATATTATCCCAATTCATGGTAGCATAATACACTTTGTTCTTAATATCAAACTTATCCAATATAGTGCGGTTTACCTCTACAACTTTTGCAACCTTCTTTTTTAATATCTCATAAGCCTGCCCAGCAAAATGGTCTGTGGTTAAAGAAACTGCTGTAATGCCAGGTTTGTCAATCCCTAGTTTTGAGATGATCTTATGAACAAGCCCTTTCAAATAAAAATAGTCTGTGTCGTCCTTTGCAGAATTCCATTGCTCTTGATCTTTCCTGCCGCTGATTAATATTGCTAGTTGTTTTTGCTCTCTATACTCATCCTTTGCCTTTGCAAAATATGTTTTGCCAAATTCAAACAACTTTACATCTGGAATTTGGTGGTTCTGGTTTCTTGCTATTACCTCTAAGCCACTATACAACAGCGTTTTTCTTAACACATCAAGTTCGGTATTTAGGGGATTCATCACCTTTATCAAACCCTCATCATTATCATAATAGGATGAACGAGAAATGGAATTGTTTATAATTTCCGTCAAGCCTGTGTCGCAAAGCAATTGCGAAATCCTTTCTGCTACATCTTTTTCAGGTGTGACATTTGTTGAATATGAAAACTGCGTAGATGCTGGCATTTTAACATTATTGTAACCATAAATACGTAGGATCTCTTCTATCAAATCTGCCTCTCTTTGAACATCCGCTCTATATGGTGGCACGGAAATTACAAGACCTGAATCTGATTCGTCATCAATCTTCATCTCCAAAGAAGTTATAATATTTTTTATAGTATCCCTATTTATCTTCTGCCCTATTAAACTATCACAATTATCATAGCTCATCGTTATTTTAAAATCTTCGCACTCCTTGGGGTATATGTCTATAATCTCAGAAGAAATGCTGCCACCACATATTTCCTTAATAAGCATAGCAGCTCTCTTTAATGCATATATCGTATTATTAGGGTCTGCACCTCTTTCAAAGCGAAAGGACGCATTGGTGTTCAAATCATGTCTTTTTGCTGTTCTTCTTATCGTGGTTGGATCAAAATATGCACTTTCAAGGAAAATGTCTGTCGTCTCATTAATCACCCCTGACTTGCTCCCTCCAAAAACGCCTGCGATACACATGCCAGCAGAATCATTGCAAATCATAAGGTCATCCTTGGATAGTTTTCTCTCCAGGCCATCAAGCGTTTCGAACTTGGTCCCTTCTTTTAGTTTTTTGACAATTACTTTGTGCCCTGATACCTCATTTATGTCAAAAGCATGAAGCGGTTGCCCAGTTTCAAACAAAACGTAATTGGTAATATCAACAATGTTATTTATTGGGCTCTGCCCAATGGCCTGTAGTCTGTTCTGAAGCCATGTGGGTGACTCTCCTACACTCACCCCAGAAATGGTTACGCCGCTATATCGTGGACAGGCATTAGTATCTTCAACCTCAACAATAAAAGGCATGTTGTTGTTGTCCGTTTTAAATCCATCAACAGAAGGTTTCTTTAAAGTTTTGTCTTGACCTAAATTTGCAAAGACTGCTACAAGGTCTCTTGCAACGCCAATATGAGAAGCCGCGTCAATCCGGTTAGGTGTTAAGCCTATATCGAATATGGTGTCTGCTATAATCTCAAAATAATCACATGCCAAAGTGCCAATTCTAGTGTTTGGCTCAAGCACCATGATTCCATCATGCTCATGACCCAAGCCTATCTCGTCTTCGGCACAAATCATCCCTTCAGAATTTACACCTCTTATTTTTGCCCTTTTAATTTTAAAGGGATCGCCCTTTATAGGGTAAATTGTAGTTCCAAGCTTTGCTACAACTACTTTTTGGCCAATTGCAAGGTTTGGAGCACCGCAAACTATTGATGAGGATCCTGGCTCACCAATATCAACTAAAGCAATTGTAAGTTTATCCGCATTGGGGTGCTTGTCTTTAGATTTTACCTCGCCAACTACCAAGCCCTTTAATCCACCTTTAATAGAATCAAAATGTTCTATCCCTTCCACCTCAAGTCCACAATCAGTCAACAAAACTGAAAGTTCTTGTGGATCAAGATTTATGTCTAAATACTCCTTAAGCCAAGAATAGCTAATCTTCATAATCGAGCCCCTTATCCAGAATTAGACAAAAATAATCAAAGCTTAAAGATATTTAACAAAAGGAATTGCTTATTGACAAAAACCTTTATATATCAGACATTCATAAAGACCATGAAATAGATTTTAACTACTTTCGTTAACACCAAAGAAATTCATATTTAATACGTGAAAATCGCTGTAAATTGCCGCCTTTTAATTAAAAACCGATTGGATGGAATAGGTTGGTTTTCCTATGAAACACTCAAGAGAATTACCAGCAATCATCCTGAGCACAAATTTTACTTCCTCTTTGACAGGCCATTCTCTGAAGAGTTTGTTTTTAATAACAACATAACACCGCTCAATATTGGGTTTCCTGCTCGACATCCAATCCTGTTTTATCTTTGGTTTGAGCATGCAATTCCTAATGTGCTTGAAAACTTAAATCCTGATGTCTTTCTTTCTACAGATGGGTATTTATCACTAAAAACAAAAGTTGATTCTCTTCCGGTCATACATGACCTCAACTTTGAGCACTTTCCGAAACAATTACCTTACCTGACAAGAGAATACTATAAGCGATTTTTTCCTGCTTTTGCAAAAAAAGCAAAGCGTATTGCTACTGTTTCAAACTATTCTAAGCAAGACATTCATGAAACCTATGGCATAGAAAATGAATATATTGATGTAGTGTATAATGGTGCAAATGCATCCTACAAGCCATGCTCAGAAGAAAACAAACGAAAAACCAGAGAGAAATATTCAGATGGCAAGCCTTATTTCCTTTTCATAGGCACCCTACAACCCCGTAAGAATCTTGCCAATTTATTTCTTGCTTTTGACCAGTTTAAAAACAACACAAGTAATGATATTAAGCTAATGATTATTGGTGAAAAAAAGTGGTGGACCAAAGAAATAAGAAACGCATATGAAAAAATGGAAAACAGAATGGATGTGATCTTTAAAGGACATACTGCCCCAAGTGAATTAAAGCTAATCATTCCATCTGCACTTGCCTTGACTTATGTTTCGTTTTTTGAAGGTTTCGGAATTCCAATTGTTGAAGCGATGCGCTCAGGAACTCCCGTGATTACCTCAAAATCTTCTTCCATGCCTGAAGTTGCTGGAGATGCGGCATTATTATCAGACCCTTTTTCGGTAAATTCAATTGCTCAAAACATGATTGTTATAGCATCAGATATAGAGCTCCGGAAAAACCTAATTGCAAAAGGACTAGAAAGGGCAAAAAAATATACCTGGGACATCACTGCAGAAAAGCTATGGCATAGTATTGAAAAAACAATTGCCTTATAAAGATGCTAAAAATATGCCATACTGCCAATAAAATTGAAGCAGGATGCGATGAAGCAGGCCGTGGCTGCCTGGCTGGCCCCGTTTTCGCAGCAGCCGTAATCTTGCCAGTTGATTTTTCAAACTCCTTATTAAATGATTCTAAAAAACTATCAAAAAAACATCGCTCCTTGCTGCGACCAATTATTGAAAATGAAGCAATTGCGTGGTCTGTTGCCATGGTTGATAATTGCGAAATAGATGAGCTTAATATTTTAAAGGCCTCCATAACCTGTATGCATCGTGCCCTTAATCAACTAAAAAAAAGACCGAATCTTCTTCTAATAGATGGCAACCGCTTTTTTTCTTACAATAATATGCTACATCATTGCATTATTAGAGGAGATGGAATTTATGCTTCGATTGCAGCTGCATCTGTTCTTGCCAAAACGCACAGAGATGAGTATATGAAGAACCTTCATCAAGAATTTCCGAATTATCATTGGAATCAAAATATGGGCTACCCTACAAAAAAACACAGATTGGCTCTGCTAGAACATGGAACAACAAAACACCATAGAATGAGTTTTAAATTATTACCCTGACCAACTAAATTTAGATTAATGAAATTGCTCAAACATCTGTAATTTTATGCGCTAATTTATTAAAGGTGTATGGGAAAGAGTTTTTTAATCTTCCTTTTTATTGCAATTGTCCTTGGTGGAGGTTTTGCCGGATATTTATTCTACAGCAAGCTAAAAACGACACCTAACAAGGCAATTAATGCCATTCCAAGTAATGCTGCGCTTATTATTGAGAGCCAAGACTTTCAGAATGCTTGGACGAAGCTAAATGAAACTACGCTGTTTTGGAGAAATTTAGACAGTGTGGATTTTATTAAAACACTGAATAATAACACCAACTTTTTAGACTCTCTGTTTTCATCTGAAAGTAAAGTGGCAATGCTGGTAAAAAAGAGTCCAGCATATATCTCAGCTCACCCAGTTGGCGCTAACGATTACAGCTTCCTTTTTCTCATAAGTTTAAAAAATATCCGACAAATTTCTGAATTTCAAAAGGTGGTTGCCAAAACCTCATCAAGATCGAAGATCAATACAAGGGTTTATGATAACGTTTCAATTACGGAGATAATATTAAGCAAGGTGGAAAGATTTTCTTACGCCTTTTCAAAAGGAATCTTTATCGGTTCTTTCAGCTCAATGTTGGTAGAAGATGCCATAAGACAGTTAAACTCTGGCTCTTCGCTAATGTTAATGGAGAAAAACCCTGGGTTTTCAAAAGTTCATAGTACTGCTGGAGAAAAATCATCTGTAAACCTATATGTCAATTTTGATCACTTCCCAGATTATTTATCAAAATTTGTACGACAAAAAAAACACCTGAATATTATGCCTCTCTCATTCCTGGCAAACTGGAGCGCCTTGGACATTACCTTAAGACCCAAAGCTTTGATACTTAATGGCCTTACCCTTGCAAGTGATTCATCAGGAAAGTTCTTAAACATCCTTTTTGAACACCAACCACAAGAAATATCAATGACTGATATTTTGCCAGACAATACTGCCACATTTATTTACCTGGGAGTTGAAAATTTTAGCACTTACTACAAAACATACCTCGACTACCTTGATCAAAATAATTTGCTTTACGACTATCATAAAAATCTAAATAGTGTCAATAAACTAAATGGAGTTAATCTGGAAAAAGAACTTATATCATTAATAGGCGAGGAAATAGCTTTGGTAACAACAGGAAATATTAGCTCCCCTGACCCAAACACCAATTCATTAACCGATTATTTTGTTTTGCGCTTAAGGGATCCGGATGATGGTTTTCGTCAAATTATGGGCCTAGCCAGAAAAGTAAGAGGTCATTTGGGTACAACAAGTGCAGATAGTCTTGAAAAATATCGCAATCACATCATTGGATTTCTTGATATTGGCTCTGTCTTTAATACGCTACTAGGTAGCTGTTATAATGCCATAAGCAAAAACTACTTTACCCTTATAGATGATTATGTTGTTTTTGCTAATAGTGCTAGTGATTTAAAATCCTTTATTGGCTCAAATCTTGCAGAAAGAACTTTGCAAAGGGATATTCATTATCAGACTTTTGCTGAGAATATTTCATCAAAAACAAATTGTTTTGTTTATTGTAATATCCCAATTTCTTTAAAAACGGGTTGGCTTCAATCTTCTTTTAATGAAGAGTTGGTAAAAATCCTAAAATCTAACCAAAAGGCTTTGCAAGAATTTGAAGCATTGGGAATTCAATTTAAGGTGAGTTCAATGCCTGTCCGAAATAAAGATAAAATGCTTTATACGAATATCTTTTTAAGCTATAATCCAGATTATAAGGAAAAAACCCAGCTGTTTAAGCATACTCGCTTAATTGCTCCAATAAATCGAAAACCCTGGATTGTTCAAAACCACTATACAAAAAATCACGAAATCTTTATACAAGATGAGTCCAATAATGTCTATCTGGTTGACAAATCAGGAAACATCCTTTGGCAAAGGACCATTAATGGGCAGATTATTGGAGAAGTCCACCAGATAGATATTTATAAAAACAACAAGCTGCAGCTACTTTTTAACACGAAATCTCATCTTTATTTATTAGATCGAAAAGGCAGGGACGTTGAAAGCTATCCGGTTAAACTTGCTGCAGAAGCAACAAATGGCATGGTTGTATTTGACTATGATAAAAACAAAAACTACAGGATCCTTCTTGCTTGTCAAGATATGAAGCTATATAACTTTGATAAATTTGGAAAGAAAGTACAAGGCTGGGAATTTAAATCCACTAACGATCTTGTTTATGCCCCCATTTCCCACATGAGCTTTGCTGAGAAAGACTATCTGGTTTTTGTTGATGCTAAAGGGAAAATTTATGCTGTTGACAGGCGAGGAAACTTTAGGTTTGAACTTAAAAGCCAGTTTCCTTATTTATATAATGATCACTATATAGTAAATAAAGGTAATTCTTTAAAAAATACGGAGCTTATTGCAACAGACTCTTCTGGTACAATTTATATGATTTCACTAAACGACAAAATAGACAGCTTAAACTTTGATAAATATTCCAGGCCCCCTTTCTTTGATTATGCAGATTTTGATGGGGATGGTGTTAAGGATTATCTACTTATGGGCCAAGAAGAACTCCTCGTTTACAACAAAGAAAAAACACTTATTTTTAATAGGTCTTTTGATAATAATATTATATTTCCAACAATTAGCTGCTCAATTGATGGGAACATTGTTAAAACTGGAGTCGTGTCAGATAGGACTGAAGAAATATTTATATTCAATCAAGATGGCACTCTAGCTGATGGGTTTCCTCTTTATGGCAACACCCCATATAGCATAATCCAGGAAAATGGCCAAACAAACCTGATTGTTGGAGCACCGAACAAAACTTTATATATTTATACGATAGAATAATATGGCAACCAACCTAATAATTTACGTCTAAGTAGTATAATTAAAGCAGAATTCATCTTATTTATGAAAAATACACCATTAAATTATCAGGGGTTTTTGCTTTTGGCATTTTTAACTCTATCTGCCTGCATCAAAGAAGAATTTGATATGGACAAATTAGTTGCCCCTAAAGACTGGAGTCCAGAGATTGCAATTCCATTGGTTCACAGCAAACTAGGTATTAACGAAATCCTGGCTCAAGGTGACAATAGTATAAATAATAGTGTCTCCGAAGAACCAGATGGGCTGATATTATTGGTTTATAGGGACACTTTGTTTTCTGTAAAGGCACCAAATTACGTCAGCTTTCCAGTTGGAATAGGAATTTTAAATGACTATACCATATCTGACACGCTAACCCTCCCAATTGACTCTATTGGCCTCAACCTTGAGATCTACAACAATTTAATAAACGGCAATTTTGTTTTTGAAGACCCAAAATTAGACGTAATTATTACTAACTCTATTGGCATTCCATTGGGAATTAATTTGATGGTCCTTGAAGCATGGTCTCCTATAAATGGGACAACACTTATAGAACTTGACAATCTTACTGCCCCAACAATACCATTAAATCCAAGCCCAGGTTATCCACTTGTGCCAGGCAATTCTGAAGTAACTATTTATTCTTATGATAAAACGAATAGTAATCTTAATTCAATACTTGCGAATGCGCCAAAGTACATAAGATATTCAGCACAAGGTATTACAAACGTTCCACCAACCACTCCAAACTTTATTACAGACTCTAGTAGGTTTAACGTAGAAATTAAACTGGAACTTCCGCTCTATGGTTCTATAAGCTTTTTAACGTTGGGCGACACCATGCCTTTTCAGCTAGACATTAGTGATCCGTCAGGAGAAGATATTATTGTTTCTGAAGCGGTATTTGTTATAAATACATATAATGATTTCCCCGTAGATGTAAGCTTGCAGTTACTTTTCATTGACTCTAATCAAATAATCATAGATTCACTCTATTATACCGGTGCTGAAAAGATATTGTCCTCCGGTTTGCTCGGTCCTCCACCAGAGCTAAGAACGTATAAACGATCCCATAGGGTAACTGAAATTAAGGTAACTGAAAGTCGTCTAGAAAAGATTGCTCAATCGACACATGTTATCCTTAAAGGACAGCTTACCTCTACTAATGGAGGTGTTCCACTAGTAAAGGTGTATTCTGACTATGAATTAGAAGTTAAATTGGCTGTTAGGGCAAAGATGAAACTTGGAAGTGGTTAACGACATTGCTTCCCATTGGTTATTTGATGAATTACATAAAATACCTTAAACACATTTTCCCTCCTTCAAAGCTAGCTAAAACATTCACCTGGTTTATGTTCTTATTGGGTGGCTTGGTACTGCCCAAGGTATCAAATGCCCAGTTTGATGGAACGTTATATAATATGCGTACCATACCCCAATTTAATTATTTAAACCCTAGTGCAAACACAAACTATCGCTTCTACATTGGACTGCCTGCTCTTTCATCCATATATGCCGGAGTTCATAACAATGGGTTTGTTATTAATGACCTAATTAAAAAAAGAGCTGATGACTCTGTCTATTTTGATTTGAACGAAGCTATTGACGCTATGGGTGATGCTAATTTACTTGGCCTTAATCTTGCCATAGATTGGCTGTCGTTTGGATTTAAAAAAGACAAGAATTTGTTCTTTTTCAATATAACTGAAAAATTGACTCTTAGAATGAGGTATCCAAAAGATCTTTTTGTTTTGGCATGGGAAGGTAATGCAGGGTTTATTGATAAGACGGTCGACCTTTCAAAGTCTGCACTTCGGCTTACAGAATATCAGGAATATGGACTTGGGATGGCAAGAGAGATAAACGAAACTCTGATTATTGGTGCAAAAATTAAGCTCTTATCAGGATTAATTAATACTTCAACTACTGTCAGTAAATTAAATCTATATACAGCACCCAGCACATATGAGTTAACGGGAAATTCTGATATCGTTATCAAAACATCTGTTCCACCTGATGAAATCAATCGGATCAGCCAGATTTTTTCTTTTGAAAATTTAGGATTGGCTCTCGATTTAGGAGCCACATATAAGCTTAATGATAAATTCAGTTTTTCTGGCAGCATAGTAGACTTAGGATATATTCATTGGAAGAGAAATCCAATAACTTATTCAAACGACATTGATAATGTAACATTTAAGGGGAACGCACTCAATACGTTCACTGATTCAAACAGCACTGAGCCATTTGAAACAGTTTTTGATTCTATGCGTTTCAGTTTTGAAAACGCGGAAGAAAGTTATAATTCATATAAAGACGGATTGTCTCCAAGAATCTATTTAGGTGGAAATTATGTACTTAATGAAGCGAATCAAGTTGGATTATTGTTTCACGGCGAGTACTTCAAAAAATCTTTTTATCCTACCCTGACGGCCTCTTACAACTACGTGCTCAAAAAATGGATCGGTGCTTCAGCAAGTTATTCAATTATGAATGGCAGCTATTTTAATTTGGGGCTGGGCCTTTCAATTAACCTTGGCGCTTTTCAAATATATGCAGTAAGCGACAATTTTAGTTCTCTTTTTAATCTGGCAAAAATCAATGGTGCCGTTGTGCCTTATAAAGCAAACACATTGCATTTGCATATGGGTATCAATCTTACCTTCCAGGAAAAAGAAGCAGACAAGGACGAGGATGGAATTATAGACAAAAAAGATGATTGTCCTGATATAGCAGGCCCTAAAGAATTCAATGGATGCCCAGATCGTGATGGAGATAAAATTGTAGATAATCTTGATGATTGCCCAGATGACCCGGGATTGGCTGAATTTAATGGATGCCCTGATAGGGACGAGGATAAAATTATTGACAAAGAAGATGATTGTCCTGATTTACCTGGTGATATTGAAAACAAGGGTTGTCCTGCAAAGCTGCACTTGCTTGATGATGCGAGTAATCATGTTTTGACCACACTGTTAAATGAAGAAGGATTTTTTGTTTATGAAGCCCTGCCTGTAAAAAACAAATATGTCTTTAAGTTGGAGGTAGCCAATGCCCAACTGATTCCAGAAGTTCACGTGCTTCAATCAACTGATGATAATGTGATAACAGCGCTTAGAGATGAGGCTGGGCTTTATATATATGAGGTTCAGAACAAAAAAGAAATAACCCTTTATTTGATAAATCCAATGGGTGATACGCTTATGATGGCAACAAAAAATGATGAGGGCTACTTTGTGTTTGAACCATTACCTGCAGACCAACGTCATCTATTCTTGCTTGATGGAAATGAAACAGATCTGCTAGATGAATTACTGATCTTATTGATTGGTGATGATGGTAACGAAAGGGTTATTACCGCTTCAAGAGATGCAACTAATATGCTTAGGTATGAGTACATTCCACCTATTGATAATTCCGATCTTGACTTATTAGAAGAAGTAGATGTTCCCATTATTCTTATGGAGGAAGAAAAAGAAATTATTAACACTGCAGTTAATCATTTAGAATTCAATTTTGGCAGTGCTGTTATTAGTTTTGGCTCTTATAGCTATCTTGATGAATTAAGCAATTTATTGAATAACAACCCTGAATGGAGAATCAAATTATCTGGACATACAGACAATGTTGGATCCGAATCTTTAAATTTATTGCTGTCCAAAAAGAGGGCAGAAGCTATTCGTGAAGTCTTGATAAACAGGAGTGTGTCTTCTGATAGGATCATTGTCAAATACTATGGAGAAACCCAGCCAATTACAGGAAATGATACAGAGGAGGGAAGACAGCGTAACAGAAGAGTTGATATGCTAATGATTGAAAAGGAAGATTCCCCTAATCAATCAAATACAGGAATTGCATTTGAAGGGGAAACGGGAATTTGGTTTAAAGTACAGGTAATGGCATCGGCAAATAAAGTCCCAATAAATGACACTAATTTTAAGGGAGTAAAGGATGTCCATGAATATGTAGGTAACGGATTATTTAAATATACAGTAGGCAAGTCAAACAATTTTGATCAAATCTACAATGTAATACTCAAAGCACTTAAAGAAAAAGGCTTTAAGGAGGCATTTATAGTTGCTTTTAAGGATGGAAAACGCATTCCTGTTGCAGATGCATTAAAATTATTGAATGACTAAAAGCCAATTGATTTCGATATCTTGCCTTCTCTTGCTTTTATTGCCACCAATCAATGTATCCAACATTATTCTACTGAGCTATAGTTATAGAATTGCCCTAATACTATGAGTCAATTTCGTTATATAAGAAACTCGGAAATTAATAGATTAAAATGGGATAGATGTATCTCTGTCTCTATTAACAAGCGTGTTTATGCCCTTTCTTGGTATTTAGATGTTGTTTCAGAAAACTGGGGGGGCTTGGTATATGGCGATTATCAAGCTGTTTTTCCAATTGTTTACAAAAAAATCGGCTTTTTTAAAAAATGTTACCCGCCTTTTTTCTGTCAGCAGTTGGGGCTTTTTTATCAAAAAGAAGAAAATGACAAAGGCACTTTAAACTTATTGGCTAATTGCTTGAACTATCTAAACCAAAAAATTAAATCATATGAGTTTTGTTCCACCTCAGAGTTTATGGGTGTTTTTTCAAACATCAAGTCTGATAATCTAGAAATTACAATGCCCACCCCTTTAAGCATAAATGTTACTCGAAAAAATTTAGTGCTCAATCTCAGTTTAAAATACTCGGAAATCGCTGGCTCTTATAGTACAAATACTATACGGAATTTAAAGCGTGCAAATAAAGCTAGTCTGTTCATCAAAGATTATTCAAATCCACAAGACGTATTGTACTTTTTTAAAAAAAATATTGAGAAGATAGCTAATTTAAAGTCCAAGGATTTCTTAATGTTATCTGATCTAATGGACTCATCTATGGAAAAGGGAATAGGCAAGATAATAGGAGTCTTAAATCCTGATAAAATGCTTATTGCATGTGCATTCATTATTTCTCATTTGAAAAGAGATATTCTCATTTATAACACAGCCGACAAAAGTTACAAAGAGTGCCATGGCATGACCTATTTAATCGATTTCTATATTAGAAATAATGCCGAAAGTGATAGGGTTTTAGATTTTGAGGGATCTAATTTGCCTGGAGTATATCGTTTTTATCATGGATTTGGCGCAATTGAAAACAATTATCTTTTAATAAAATCGAAACATCCAGGTTTATTCAGATATACTTCATTTTAACATGGGCTCTATCAAATATTATACAATATTTGGAGGCTTATATAGAAAGAAACTTTAAGAAATTGGCATTGAAAGCAATACTATAGGGTATTTGGCATCACCCCTCTTAGCCATAACTTCTGGCCAGGATTAGGTATGGAGCCTTCACCCATCCTATTCATTTTAAATAAACTTCGGAGTTTGACTGCATATTTTTGGGAAATATCATACATGTCCTCACCATATCTTACAATATGATAATCATACCCTCTTTTAGCCTTATTTCTTTTGGGCTGCAAATACAGTACCTGGCCTGATCTAAGTTTGTCATTTTTATTAAGGTCGTTGTATTTATAAAGTTGCCAAAGCATCATATCTAGATTATTAGCAATTTTAAAATAGGTATCCCCCTCTCGAACAAAGATATATTTGACCCTATTGTGAACCATCACTTTTCTTCCTTTAAGAATTGGTTTATTAGCCAAAACTTCAGGCTCCGGCTTTAATGAGGGCATTTCTTTAGCTTTATCATAGTCATAGAGTTTGTGTTTTTCGATTAAGCTGATCAAGAGTTGTGGATACTTTGGGTTGGTAGCATATCCCGCTTTTTTAAGCCCTTTTGACCAACCCTTATAGTCGGTTCTCTTTAAGTGAAAAAGAGAGGCATACCGGGACCTGCCACTTAAAAAGGCAGAATGATCGCTATATGAATCCAAAACACTGGGGTATTTTCTAAAACATTCATTCCTAGTGTCATCGTCTTGAATAAACGTAAGCCCTTCCCAGCCTCTATGACATTTGATCCCAAAATGATTGTTTGCATAGACAGCAAGAGGACTATTGCCATTTGCTGATTCAAGCATTCCCTGTGCAAGAGTAATGCTTGCCGGAATACCATGCATTAACATCTCCCGAATAGCCTCCTCTTTATAGTGCTCAACATACTCCCCTGCTGTAAGCTTGTATTCTGCCGGTTGTGAGTATACTTGCGCTCCAAACTCAATTAAAATAAGGGACAATATGTAAATGCGTTTTTTCAATAGATTCTTCATATACGACTAACCCCATCCTTTGTTTCATCAGACAGGATAATGTATAGTTATTGATAAGATACAAAAATAAACCCTCTTCAGTTGTAAAAACTTCAGAAAAGACCATTTTATTCACATAGGAATGTTAGTCCAGAAGCACTGTTCTCTCTTTTCAAATTTTTATCTTTATGCAATAATCAGAAATTGGGTTCGTTTTTATCCAACAATAGGCAGCCTCATAATTAAATTACTCAATCATCCAGAAGAAATGTTGTCCCATTCTAAAACCAAAGCAAAGGCCTTTATTGGCATACTTGGATTAATGTTTAATGTTGGGCTTGCTTATCCATCCTTTTCACAGCATTTAGAAATTGATAACCCTAAAACCAGGCTCTACAATTTTCCAGATCAAGCAAGTCCAGAAGCAATACATTTAAAATGGCATCCTTTGGCTTTTAGCCAATTTACAGAAAAAATTATAACTTATTACCTCTTTTTTGATGGGTGCAAGTATGATGATTACAGCACAGAACTTCCTGTTTATTTTAAAAAGGTTGGACTCAGTTCCAACACAATAGGATTTGCTGCAGAATTAATCAATCCGGTTTACCAAAGCTTGCCCTCTTCAGAACTTGCCAATTTAAAAGACCTGAACAACCTGGGACCAGAAATAAAAATTAAATCAATAATAAATTATCATAGAAAAAAACCATATGGAATGGTTTCTTTTATCCCCATCAGAAAAAATAAAAGTACAGGAATTTATGAAAAGCTAACCTCGTTCGAATTAAAAACAAGTTATGAAGAGGGCTCTGTCAGTAAAACAAAGGCTAAAAAATCCCAACAGTATGTAACCAATTCGGTATTAGCAACAGGCGATTGGCATAAGATTTCACTAAGTCAAAGTGGTATTTATAAGCTTACATATTCTATGATGAAAGACATGGGTATCGCAATAGATGCAATAAACCCTCAAAATATAAGGATCTTTGGTAATGGGGGTGGTATGCTGCCTAAACTTAACTCAGTTATAAGGCCTGACGATCTATTGGAAAATGCCATTCAGGTTGTTGGAGAAACAGATGGCAGCTTTGATCCCAATGATTATATTTTATTTTATGGAGAATCTCCTCACCAATGGACCTACAATTCTTCTGAGGGGAGATACCATCATCAAGTCCACGATTATTCTGATGCTAATTACTACTTCTTAACAACTACAGGAGGAACAGGGTCACCAAAAAGGATAAGCTCACAGGCCTCCTTGTTAACAGAAAACACTATTGTCTCTTCATTTGATGATTATGCATTTCACGAGGAGTACCTTTATAACCTAATAATCTCTGGCAGAGAATGGTTTGGAGAACATTTTGACAACAACGCTCTATCTTATAGCTTCCCATTTAGTTTTCCCAATATTACAGATTCCGTGTATTTAAAAGTCTCTCTTGCAGGGAGGGTCTTGTCTCCCAATAATGGCTCTTTTACTTTAAAAGCTAACAACAATACCCTAACAGGCTTAAATTTAAATGCCGGCAATGTTGGAAATGGCAACTACCTTAGTCCAAAAGCAAAATTAGTAACCGACGCAGTTACCTTTAACTCAGTAAGCTCCACGATTAATATTGATATTGCGTTTAATAACACCGAATCTTCGTCTGAGGGCTGGGTAAACTACCTTGAGCTCAATACCCGACGTATTCTAAACATGTCTGGCAATCAAATGTTATTCAGAGATGCCCGATCTGTAGGAAGCGGAAATCTTTCACAGTTTATTCTAAATGATGTCAATAGTTCTGCGACGATTTGGGAAGTTACCGACCCATCAAATATTGTATCTCAACAATACAACCTTGCTGGCTCCACATTGGATTTTATTTTACAAACCGATTCTTTAAGAGAGTTCTTGGTTTTTAATGGCAATTCTTTTTTGACCCCTAATAATGAAGGTGTCATTGCAAATCAAAACATTCATGGAACAATTGGACAACCTGACTTTGTAATAGTAACCCATCCAAATTTTATCAATGAGGCTAATTCGCTAGCCAGCTTTCATGAAAATACAGACAGCCTTGACGCCGCAGTAGTTAAAACAACCCAAGTTTATAATGAGTTTTCATCAGGAGCTCAAGATGTTACAGCTATCAAATCCTTGATGAGAATGTTATACGAAAGAGCAGCTGACTCTACAGAATTACCCAGGTATTTGTTGCTTTTTGGTGATGGCTCCTATGACAACAAGAATCAAATAAATAACAACACCAATTATGTGGTTACGTACCAATCCGCGAATTCAACAGATCCGGTGGCATCTTATGTGTCAGATGACTATTTTGGTTTGTTGGATGCAAATGAAAGCGACTTAGCTTCTGATGATCTTGATATCGGAATTGGAAGGCTCCCCGTTAAAACTGTTTCTGAAGCACAGGATGTCTTAAATAAAATATTTCACTATGAGGATGTTTCAACGATGAAATCCTGGAGAAATGAATTATGTTTTATTGCTGACGATGGAGATGGAAATATTCACATTAACGATGCTGACGATATTGCAACCATGATAGATACTACTTATGCTGATTATGATATTGACAAAATTTATTTGGATGCATATAATCAGGAATCTACATCAGCTGGCCAACGATACCCAGACGTAACAGATGCAATTAATAGAAAAATGGAAAGTGGAGTCCTTATTTTAAGTTATACAGGACATGGTGGAGAGTTGGGATGGGCCCATGAGCGCATTTTAGAAAATCATGATATAAATAGCTGGTCTAATTTCGATAATATGCCTTTATTCTTAACAGCAACATGTGAGTTTAGCCGATTTGATGATCCTGATAGAACTGCTGCTGGAGAATTTGTTTTTTTAAATCCTGCTGGAGGGGCAATTGCAATGCTTACAACCGTTCGTTTGGTTACTTCAGGTCAAAACAAAACCCTTTCAACAAATTTCTATAAAGTTGTTTTTGAACCAATAAATGGAGCAATGCCAAGGTTGGGTGATATTTGCATGAAAACTAAGAACCTGTCGGGGAATGGTCAAAATAGTAGGAAATTTGTATTAATAGGCAATCCAGCTCAACGGCTAGCCTATCCAAAACATCTAATTGTTACAGACTCTATAAACCATGGAGTAGTTTCTGGCCTCAATGATACACTAAAAGCATTGAGTAAAGTGACTATTAGCGGACATATAGAGCGAAAAAGTGGCGGAAAATTTTCCTCATTTAATGGCACAATATACCCAACTGTTTATGACAAGGCTTCACCTGTTGCAACCTTGGGAAACGATCCTGAAAGCAATATAAAAACCTTTATGCTACAAAAAAACGCCCTCTTCAGAGGTAAGGCAAGTGTTATAAATGGAGTATTTGATTTCACATTTATTGTACCTAAAGACATTGCATATCAACCAGGTTTTGGCAGAATTAGCTATTACGCTGAAAATGGAGAAACTGATGCCAATGGACCATATGAAGACTTTGTGATCGGCGGCACATCTTCTAATATTGAACCAGACAACACGGGGCCTGAAGTGCGCTTATTTTTAAATGATACCAACTTTGTTGATGGTGGCCTTACTGATGAGAATCCCATGCTTTTGGCTTTTATAGCAGATGAGCATGGTATCAACACAACTGGCAATGGAATTGGTCATGATATAGTAGCCATATTAGATGAGGAATCTGATAACCCTATTGTTCTAAATGAGGAGTATGAGGCAGACCGTGACAGCTACAAGAGCGGTTCTCTCCAATATCCTTTTTCCAATCTCTCTGAAGGAACCCATAAACTTAGCTTAAAGGTGTGGGATGTTTACAACAACTCCTCTCAGGTGTTCACTGATTTTATAGTGGCAAAGTCTGCAAATCTTGCATTAAGCCATGTGCTTAACTATCCTAATCCATTTACTACATATACAGAATTCTGGTTTGAACATAATCGCCCTGGAGAATATTTGGATGTTCAAATCCAGGTATTTACAATATCCGGCAGATTAATCAAAACCATAAACACCAATATTATCACACAAGGGTTTAGGCCTAATCCCAATCAATGGCCGTCTCTACAATGGGATGGGAAAGATGATTTTGGCGATAAAATTGGACGAGGCGTTTATGTGTATCATTTAAAAGTGCGAACCCCTGAGGGTGAAATGGCAAATAAGTATGAAAAGCTGGTAATCCTTAATTAAACAATAATAAAAAGGTTGTGCCGTTTATTAAAAACCATTTATCTTTATCTGAAACCAAAATTTAATGTAATCGTATATATTCTATATTTGCAGTAATATCAGGAAGTAACAACCCAAAATGAACTTTAATAGAAATAAAATCCGATTAAATACTGTTGTATTGGGTGCTGCCTTATGTGTCTCAACACTTCCTGTTTTCCCTCAAATAGCAACCAACCAGCTTGCGGGTGGCCAGGTTAACACTATTACAACCGCTGTGCCATTATTGATGATCTCACCAGATGCAAGAGCTGGCGCTATGGGAGATGCTGGAGTTGCTTCCTCCCCTGATGCCAATTCAATTCATTGGAATCCGGCAAAATTGGCGTTTATTGAAAATGACATAGGATTCTCGGTTTCATATACACCATGGTTGAGAGCATTGGTTCCCGATATTAACCTTGCCTATCTTTCCGGATATAAAAAGATTGACAAAGACCAGACTATCGGTGCAACATTACTATACTTTTCCTTAGGAAATATCGTATTTACCAATATGGTTGGAGAAGTTACAGGAGAGTTTAACCCCAATGAATTTGCTCTTGACCTTGCATATTCCAGAAAATTAGGAGATAACATTTCAGGGGGCTTGGCATTACGCTATATCTACTCAAATCTAACAGGTGGATATTATATTGAAAGTGCAGGAGAATCAAGGCCAGGGCGATCAATTGCTGCAGACGTTTCTGTCTTTTATCAAAATGAGGTGACCCTGGGAGAAAAAGAGGGTAAGCTTGGTTTAGGATTAAATATTTCAAACGTCGGAGCAAAAATTTCCTATACACAAACTGCTGACCAAGATTTTATTCCAATTAATCTAAGGATTGGCAGTTCCCTTACTATTGATATTGATAAGTATAACTCCATTGCCTTTTTAGGGGACCTTAATAAACTATTGGTACCTACACCGCCACTTTATATGACCGACAATGATGGCGCTCCTATTTTAGACGGTGATGGTAACCAAATAATTGAGTATGGGAAAGACCCTAACCGATCTGTGGTAAATGGCATGTTTGGTTCATTCAATGATGCACCTGGTGTTATTGTAAATACCGAAACTGGGGAGCGAAGTGTGTTTAAAGAAGAAATGCGAGAATTCACCTATTCTGCTGGAGCGGAATACTGGTATGATAAGCAATTTGCTATTAGGGCGGGATACTTCCATGAACACGCCACAAAAGGTGCAAGAAAGTATTTCACTTTAGGAGCTGGGTTAAAGTATAATGTGTTTGGGTTGGATTTTGCCTATCTAATTCCTACGGAAACAAGACATCCACTTGAAAATACTTTGCGTTTCACACTTGTCTTTGACTTTGAGGGATTCAAAAAGCAGGGAAATGAAGAATCAGAAGAAGAACGACCTTTCTCAGAATAGTATTTCTGTTTTTCTTATCTTGGCCTTGTACTAATCTAACGATTTTGACGCATGAATTACAGAGTGGGATTTGGTTATGATGTCCACCAACTAAAAGATTACGAGGACTTTATCCTTGGCGGAATCGCTTTAAACCACGTTAAAGGAACTATTGGACATTCTGATGCTGATGTTCTTATCCATGCCATCTGTGATGCTCTTTTGGGGGCAACTAATCTTGGTGATATTGGTTCACATTTTCCTGATACCGCAGAAGAGTTCAAAAACATCGATAGTAAAATACTTTTACAACGGGTGATAACCTTAATAAAAAACAGCGGATATCGTATTGGAAATATTGATTGCACCATTTGTCTTGAAAAACCTAAGCTAGCGCCCTATATGGAACAAATTACATCTAGTCTTTCAGGTATCATGGATATAGAAAAAAACAAAGTCTCAGTTAAAGCAACAACCAGTGAAAAAATGGGCTATATAGGCAGAGAAGAGGGTGTTGCTGTTTATGCCATTGCACTTGTTTATTCTAACCTTTCTTGATCCTTTTTCCTTTTCTTGATCAGCCTACCTTTAAGATTGTGGGAGAATCTCACTCCGATAATGTAAGAATAGTCTGGATTTGTCACATTCATTTCCCTTTGTATCCTGTAAAACAAGGAAAGCTCATTACGGTTTTTAAGGTTATAATCAATTCCGACAGTGTAACGTATCTTGTTAAATACTGCTTTTTCGACAAAATAATACAGCTCTGACGCAATAAATGGCATAAACCGCCTGTCAAGATCAATCTTTATTTCTAATTTATTTCGCTCATTGTTTTCTCGTATGAAGCCATTTTCTTCTTGCCCCACCTCTGTATAAAAACGATTTCTATAGATAAATATTAATGGTTTTGCTTTATAGGTATAGCGAAGATCCGCGTAAAACCTGTGGGAAATCCAATAAACACCATTATTTCTACCTCTGTTAATAAATCGGTAATTGCCCGATATTTTCAAGCTCTTATTAAGCCGGCAAGAAACACCTAAATCAGTAAATACGCTTTTAACTGAGCTTATATTGTTATTAATCCGAACTTGCTCCTCTAAGTTTGCCGAGATCTTTTTTGTGATTTTTTTACTTATTGATATTCCTGTCCAAAGCTCTGCATCATTGATCTGGCCTGAAATAATATTACAACAGAATAACAAGCTTAAAATTGCGCCAAAATGCTTCATGTATTTTGTCATTTTAATCATCTATAAATTAATCTGGAATAATCTGAGACTCTCCTTCTTCTTCAATTGAGGAGTAGCTTTTATTGGGATCATCATAATAAAAAACACGAACTCTTGCGGTATCCCTTAAAAAATCTATCCTTCCAATTTCAGTTCTGTGAATATCCAACCCCGTTCTCTCCCTAAGATCTTCCAATAATTTGCCATGATTCTCGGGTTTGATCAAATTTATCTTTTCAAGAATAACCGTTTTTCTAGATTCATGTTTTAGCAGCCATATTTTTTCAAGCCCATAGGTAATCGCCACTATCGCCAAATTGGTAAATACCAGCTCTGCATAGCTGATTTTTTTGTTTGCCAGTCCATTAATTGCAGAAATGCCAATTACCACAAACAAATAGGTCATCTCCTTAATTGGAATTGGATCTGTTCTATATCTGATAATTCCAAAAATAGCAAAGAGGCCAAGCGCAAAACCAAGCCCCAGTTTCACATTTGAAAGAAGCTGGCATAAAAAGAATACGATTACACTAAACAGCAAATAGGTAAACAAATAATCTTTCCGCCGGGTAATTGGATAATAAATAGAGCGAACTATGGTAGCCGTAATAATCAGGTTAAAGAAAAACCTAATCAGTAACTCCCAAAAATCACTGGCGTCAATTAACCTAATTCCAAACAATTTGTTTAATAGTATCACTTCATGCACGAATTCCATAATTAATTTTATTTATAGTTAATGTCTTTTCCTTAAATCTATTGTATTTAAAATCCTCTTGAAATTGATTGCTTTTCAAATTCCCATTAAGCAAAACAGAGCCTATACAGTACTTGCTCATGCGCATTGGTTTAATGCTACATTTTCTCATTGCCTGAATAAAATCTGACTTAACATTGTATTTTTCTTGTTTAACTTCAGCGATGATCAATTCTGGCACATCTGCTTTAGCATTCTCATTGCTAAAACCCAAGTCCAGGTCAAGTGTTATTCGCTCTTTTGCTTCCTTTTGAACAAGGGTAATCCTATTGAATGCATTCCAAAGTTTAGGTGATAGTTCAGAAGAAGAAATGTTAGTATATTTCTGAATAAATGCTATTGATTCATCAGATAAATTAGCAGATATTTTCTTTTTCCTGATCCTGTTCTTAATTGTTCTACCCTTATTGTTTTTAAATTTAATTTCCAGGAAGCATATTTTAGAATCTACATATTCTCGCATTCGAACTTTGTGTCGATTTAGCTTCCCATTGTGGTGTTGTGTGTAAAATTTTAATTGTTCCGTATCAAAATACATCGTATTGTAGAAACTTGTTTTCTTTCCTTCTATTTCTAAAATCCTATATTTATCTGACAGTTCATTAAGTATTTCAAGAATTAAAGAGGAGGAAAACACATATTTCGTATCAGTTCGATTCATCAACTTAACACTGTCCATGTCTCCGAGAGAAATGCTTCGGAAGGAAGAAAGCGTATTGTATAAATCTTTCATAATTTCAAAAATCCGGCTCTTTTAATCAGATTAGAATCGGTAAAGTTAGTTAATTCTCTGTTTTGTTTGTCTGCATTAAAATCCTTCTGTATAAATTGTACGGTTATTATTGCCAAATAGCCCATTTTATCATTGCTCTATTAATCTCGAATTTACTTTATTAAAATTCGCTTACTTTTATCTGTCATCTAAGGGGGTTGAAAATAAAATGATTTTAGCTGATATTTGCCTACCTTTATATCATCAAGATTACACAAATGAGTAAAATGATTACAGTATCTATTGAAATTGAAGAGTTTGATTCTATGAGCCAGCTAGCAGAAGAAGACGAAGTGCTAATGGCTAGGGCTATTGATTCTGCAGCATCAGCATATGCACCTTATTCAAATTTCCATGTTGGTGCAGCAGTTCTTTTGAAAAATGGAGAGACTGTTACTGGAAACAATCAGGAAAATGTTGCATACCCCTCTGGATTATGTGCTGAAAGAGTGGCTTTGTTTACAGCTGGAGCACATTTCCCTGATGTCCCAATAAAAACAATTGCCATTACCGCTCAATCAGAAAGTTTTGATATTTCTGAGCCTTTAGCTCCTTGTGGGGCTTGCCGGCAAGTAATGGTGGAATATGAAAAAAAATATACGGGAAAAATCAGAGTAATTCTAAAAGGAGAAACAGGAAAGATCTGGGTTGTGCAGTCTATCAATGATATTTTGCCGTTTTCTTTTAGTTCTGATAAATTAAAGAGCTTATAATGCGACTTGACTAT
>JYMV01043914.1_pt1 | contig 30428 bp, 21 predicted proteins | sample 338911 | NCBI WGS metagenome assembly JYMV01 (sample SAMN03354496, study PRJNA234377) | hydrothermal vent metagenome | biome: Deep sea; feature: Hydrothermal plumes at the Eastern Lau Spreading Center, Western Pacific Ocean; material: Seawater | place: Tonga | collected 2009 | depth 2000 m m
TCTAACTAGATAAAAAAGGAAAAAGGCCAGAACAATGATCCAGCCTTTTTCTGTGAAAAGCTGTTTTAACCCTCCCTTTCGATAAATTTCCAGCCAGGGCTGGATGAAGGGGGGCTTCAAAAATGACATTAATTCTTACCTGGCGTGATCTTTTTAAATTGCAGGTTTTCATATTTTTCCAACATTGTGCTACCAGCCGCCTGCTGGAAACGAAATGCAAATTCAAGAGCTTCATAAAATGGACGGTTTGCATATTCACCGTGCGAATAAAATTCGTCAACCCACTTCACCATTTCATAGATATCAACATGTTCTAGGTGATCAAAAATGCCGTAGATTAATTCAGCCCTATTATCGTAATACCATTCGGTAATACCCCCATAGCCTATATCATTCTTCAGTTCATTATGTGTTTCATAAACCTGTACGAGATAGGAAAATAAAAATATTTCCTTTTCTTCGATGGTTAGGGTTTTCCAGTAGGTAACAACTGGCGACAATGGCACTTCCTTGGTTTGTGCCGTCAAAACACATGCAAAAAAAATGATGGCTAGCCACTTTTTCATAATTGCCTCTTTTCTGGATACAATTCTAAAATATCTGCCTAAAGTATACGATGTCCTTAAAACCTTGGACAATGTTAAACCGCTTCAGGTTCAACCCAGTCATTATGCCGGCGAATCAGGTCAATCAAGGCCTCTACTGCTCCTTCAGATGGAATATTTCTTTGGATTATTTCTTGCCCTTTGTACAGCGATATTTTATCAACTCCTGTTCCCACGTAACCATAATCTGCATCAGCCATTTCACCAGGCCCATTGACAATACAACCCATTATCCCAATCTTAACACCTTTTAAATGATCAGTTCTTGCCCTTATCTTAGAAGTGGTTTCCTGTAGATCGAACAGCGTTCGTCCGCAGGATGGACATGAGATATACTCTGTTTTGGAAATCCGAGTTCGGGAAGCCTGTAGGATACCAAATAATGTTTCATTCATTAATCCAGCATCCAGAGTTGACTGCGCCCAGATACCATCCCCAAAACCATCCATTTGAAGACCGCCAAAATCTATAGCACTGTAAATCATAAATAGGTCTTTTGTCGTGGCTGAATATTTTCTCCGAATTAAAACTGGTGCGGTGATTTCCCTACGCATTAATTCCACAAATAACTTTCGTTGTTCCGCCAAACTATAGAAATGGTTGGTATCCGCAACAATAACAATGGTTGGATCATCCTCAAGAGCAGCAAGTGTTGCTTGAGTAACATCATTCAGAGTGAGAGTAACAAAATTCAAAACATCTGAAGGATTTACCGCATCTAGATAATTTTGTACCGTAAACATAGGAAAATGATCTGGCAACCCAGACCAACTCTCTGCATCCTGGATGACTGCTAATGTTCCCGGAAGTTCAAAATCAATCTTTCCAACACCCACATAAAGATAATCAGCTGCCTGTTCGGATAATTGCCACTTATCAGCAGATATTGAATAATTATAGCCAAAAGGTGCTAAATGTTCAGGGTTTATATTCTTTATGTTGGATAGATCTCCAACAACTCTCGGTACATTATCACCACCGATATTCGTTATTTGATTCGTTTTCCGTCTTTCTCGGAAATATGGATCGTAAGGTATTTCTTCAATGGGCTCAATAAATTGATGTTCAATTCCATTGGCATAGCGTTCAACCAGCAACTGTGCTACTGGAATTTCTTCTTCAGGTTCCTCGGTGAGTGATACACGAATCGTATCACCCAAACCATCCTCAAGGAGGGTTCCTATTCCCACAGCCGATTTAAGGCGTCCATCTTCTCCTTCTCCTGCTTCCGTGACTCCCAGATGCAATGGGTAATTCATCTCCTCCGCATTCATCATATTTACCGACAGCCGATAAGCCTGAACCATAACTTGTGTATTGCTGGCCTTCATGGAGAGCACGATATCATGAAAATCTACATCCCTGCAAATCCGTATGAACTCCATCGCCGATTCTACCATACCCAGCGGTGTATCTCCATACCTGCTTAAGATACGGTCTGATAGCGATCCGTGATTGGTTCCAATCCGAATAGCTGTGCCGTATTCTTTACACACCAGAACTAAAGGAAGAAATCGATCTCTTATCCGCTCCAGTTCATCATCATAGGATTTATCTGTGTATTCATGGGTAACAAATTTTTTCCTATCTGCAAAGTTCCCAGGATTAATGCGTACTTTTTCAACGATTCGGGCAGCAACTTCCGCAGCATTTGGAGTATAATGGATATCTGCGACCAAAGGAGTTTTGTATCCCTGGGATCGTAAACCATTACTGATAATTCTCAGGTTTTCTGCCTCTTTAATACTGGGTGCAGTGATACGAACAATCTCACACCCTGCCTTAATCATCCGAATTGACTGCTCAATGGTTGCATCTGTATTCATCGTGTTAGTGGTTGTCATTGACTGAATACGAATAGGATTGTCAGCGCCGATACCAACATCACCTATCTTAACTTCGCGGGTAATCCAGCGGGAATAGGACGTCAGACTAGGACAGTAATTTTGAATTTCCATAGATCAATGGATTTTGTAAGGTGTCTCTAAATATTGATTTGCTTCTTCAATGGCAAATGAAAAATTATCTAGAGCGAGGCAATTTGTATAATAAGTTCTTGCCGATTCACGATCCCCCCTAATGTCCATAATCTTACCTTTCAGCAAATATGCGAAACCCAGAATTATATCCAATTCACCAGCATAATGCTTGATAGTCCTATGTACCAGATTCAAGGATAGTTTCAAATCACCATCATTAAAAGCTAAAAGTGCTTTTTCATAATCAAGATAGGGATCATACCAGTTTTGCTGACGTGGAGACAAATCATTTCGCTTAATATCTAAAACACCAATCAAGTCTTGAGCAGCTAAATATTGTTTTGATCGTATCAGAGCCTCCAAGTACAAAAGGTTGAAGTAATAATTCTCTGGAAAATGCGTTACGAGTTTAATTGTTAAAGGTAACGCTAATTCTGATTCGTCTTCCACCCACAAATACAGGAATGACATGATACCAGAAGCTTCAATCCAAGCCCATTCGCTGTGGTCAGCCGCTTGTGACATCCGTGTGAGGCCTGACGACTTGGACGCATTTAAACCAAAAAGTTCCACTGCCCAGCGAATAGCGATATTGCTCATACCAGCATAATATTCCACAATTCCAATCGGGAGTTGTGCGTCAAAGAGTTTTGGGTTTTCGCGAGCTATATCATCGATGATGGAAATTCCTTGGTAAGCCTGAACAAGTACTGATAACCATTCTTTTTTCCCAAGGCTGGACCGAGCTCGCAACCCTTTTGTCGAACCCAGATATAACTGATAAACAGGGTCATTTGGATAATTTTTCACTAAAGATTCATAGAGCGGTTGAACCTGATCCAGGCTTTTTTCCAAGGTATCGTAGCTGGCAAGGACCGGATCCAAACCCTGGCTACAATAATATTTTGCAGCAGCCCATATAAAATGGACTCCTGGATGATCAGGATATGTTTCGCGCGCTTGAGTTAGAATCTTAATTGAATGATCAAATTCATAATTATAAAACGCATGGACACCTTTTCTGACTTCACTGTCGCCGGGATATAAATTGGCTGACCAGGATATACGAAGGACACATAATAAACAAATTAATGATCTGTGCATAGGGGTAAAATTAACGGAGGAATGGTATAAATCAGGATTCTTGCCTGAACAGGATCAACCAGCCGCGTGATTCATTATTATCGGGCTGGACTGCCATGCTTTTTTCCCAGGAAGAACGGGCCATTTGTCTTTCGTCCATATTCCAATAGGTAATACCCATGCCTAAATAAGCATCTGCATCATTGGGATTCAATTCCAAAACTTCCTGGTATGCTGCCAAAGACTCACGATACATCCGTTTTCCACGGTAATATTTTCCTAAGGTTGCCATTGAGCCTGGAAGCCATAGACCTGTATCAGAGTTAATTGACAATGCATTTTTGAAGGATTGCCTACCCATTGTTGGATTACCCAAACGATTATATTCTATTGCCAGGACGTAGTAGGTCTGCGGCAGCAGTACTCGAACCAATCCATGGTCTGGACGATAATGTAAGAGATCTTCCCAAGACGCAGCCGCTCGACCCCATTCATTGGCCTTAAAATAACTCAGACCCTGCATATATCTTGATTCTACGTCCTCCGGATCTAAGTAGATAACATCGCTAAAAGACAAAGCGGCATACACATACTTCCCGAGATCGAAATAAATATTAGCGAGAGAGAGATGGGGCGCCTTTTCCCTGGCATTAAGTTTAATCGCACGCTGGAAGGATGCTTTGGCTTCTTCCACATTACCCAGCGATAGATGAGTTTCACCAATCAGTTGAACAAAGCCGTGATGTGTAGGGAATTTCTGGTTTCCTTCTTCTGAAAGTCTTAAGGCGTCAGCAAACTTACCTTCACTGATCCGTTGGCGAATAATGGTTAATTTTTGAGCTGGACCATCCGGAACCCTTTCTGATGACATACCCAATATATCCTGGCTTAATGCTCGCTGGTCTGGCGTATTCGTGTACATAGCCATTGCATCAATAGTTCCCTTATGATCCGGGTCCAGTTCAAGAGCTTCCTCAAAGGAATGTTTGGCTTTTTCATACTCACCCAGGGTTGCATAAAAGGAACCAAGGTAAAAATGCGCATCAGGGTTGGTTGGATTTTTGGTGACTTCTCTCAGATAGACGTCTTTAGCACCTTCCCAATCGCTAATAGACTCGTAATGGAGTCCCAACTGCCGCTGCAAGTAAATATTCTCCGGGCTATTGCGAGCATCCATTTCATAATCGCCCGTTGTCAAAAATGGTTTGGAATCAAGCCGGACAACTTTTTTATGTGGTTTTTCCTGATAAAGATAGCGGGTGGCTTTTGCCATTACCTTATTGGAAGCTGCGAGCTGCCCAGTTAAGATAAACAATTCGTCTGCATAAGCGGCGGTATTGATCCGGGGACCTTTCTTAACGGGTAGAGGACTCTGGACTGGTTCGGCAGAAACTGTCTTTTTAGGCTTTTTCTTTTTAGATGATTTTTTCTTTTTACCTTTCCTCTTCTTCTTTTTCTTTTTAGATGACTTTTTCTTCTTACCCTTACTCTTCTTCTTCTTCACTGAAGATGACTTTTTCTTCTTTTGTGCTGCTTCAGCGAATCCAGAGTAGACGGATCCTGCGGTCGACAAAGGTATACTGCCGAACAGAAATAGACATATAAGCAGCCGGGATATAAATTTCATCATGTGGGCTGTAACTCGGATTACGGACGGAATTTACAAAACTACACCAATCTTCCAAGCATTATTTATGCAGGAACAACTCCGGTGGGTTTTGAATTAAATTTGGCTATGCGGTGACATATTAAAGTGTTTTCTACTCTGCAACAATCAGAATCTGGTATTATCCTCCAACTTTACAGCATTTCGGCAATGTTTCGTAAGCTATAGGATCTGCTTTGTTATCATTCGCCTGATAGCCAATGGCTGTAATGGCTTTTTCGATGCTTGTCAGATCGACTTTCTGATTATCAAATGTTATTTCACCAACCTTTTTTTCAACATCAATTTTGACAATCTTTATACCTTCAAGATCATTCAGCGCATTTTTAATGTTGTCTTCGCACATACCGCACATAATAGTAGGCAGGTTTATTTCTGCGCGGCTTTTACTGCAGGCAATTACTCCAACGGATAAAATAACTGTAAGAATTATCGATGTGAATTTCATTATTGAACTCCTTTTTATTTTCATTACTTGACTAACTTGATCAATTTTTTAAACCTACTGCCAACCGCTTGTTTTTGCAAATAAAACAGCAGTAATTCAACAGTGGTTAGTTTTGCACCTACATCTCGAATGCGTTCCAACCCCACATTCTTATTAATATCATAGCGTGAAGATACGGCATCTGCAACAACCTCCACATCATATCCATTTCGCACCAAATCGTTGGCAGTCTGGTATATGCAGATATGGGTTTCAATACCGGCAAGTATTAAAGTATCAAAATCAATTTCACCGAGGGTAAGGCGAAACGTATCATCATCCATACAGGAAAAGGTCGTTTTCTCAATACAGGAATGTTTTAGAAGAAATTGAGATAACGGTTTGATAGTCGGTCCAAGCTTGTCTGGTGTTTGCTCGGTATAGACGATGGGCTGTTCGAATAATTGGAATCCCTGAACCAGAATGGATAGTTGTTTCTCCAACACATTTCTTTCATGTATAACAGGAAACAGTTTTTCCTGAACATCAATAATGACCAATAATGGATTCTGCATGATCAAATCGCACCAAAGTGACGGTGAACAAGCACTTCCCAGTCATCGACAGTTTCACCTGTTCTTACAAGAGAAATAGCAGAAAAATTCAATTTTTCCGGTATGGGAATCCTTTCGGCATAGTGTAAGAGTTCATCCGATTCATAGTTACCATAGGCAAGGCTTAAATGTGGATCAAATGCATATCGCCGGTACGACAAAAGATTGTCTTTGCAAATTGAGAACATGGATTTCATTCTGTCATTAATTCGTAAAGAAAAGTATAGACATTTCCATTTCGAATTTCCTGTTTTAATACGTTTTACTTTCGTCGAAAACTCGGCATGTTTGGTGGCAATATGACTAATGAGTGGTTCTATTTCATATGGATCGCACTTCAGCCTGCCGTATAAAGTACAGTGGGGTTCATAAACAGGAAATTGAAGTTTCCTGGCCAGTTTATTAATGATCTGACGGCACTGTCTACGGCTGTCTCGCTCCGGTATAAGCCACACCGAAAAAGGTTCTATCATTGATCCAGGATTTTTTGGATATCATCCACCATACGGCGCAATTCAATAACATCCTTTTCTTTCTTTGTTTGTTTTTTTGTTTTTTGCATTTCAATGGCTTTCTTCGCACGGAGAACATTCACAGTGAGAACGGGATCTGACTCTTTGACACCATCAAGCGCAGCAAAATGAGACTTGTTGCCGTGTTTGCCTAATTGGTTAATTGCCTCGCGGCGAGCAAAGCGGTCCTTATCACCTAAAAAATCAATAAAAAGATCAACAGTTTTTGGTTTAGTTTTCACATAAGCGCCTAGTTCCTTAATTGCCGATGGTCGTGCCTCCCAACTCAATCCGCCATATGATGCCAATTCCTGAAGGCGGCTATAGTTTTGGTCAGTTTTAACTGTACTAAAATAAACCAATGCAGATTTACGAACCGTATCATTATGCGATTCCGTATTTAATAATCCATCTACATACATTTTTGCACTGGAAGAATCCACTGAAACCAAAGTTTTAAACGCATCCGCAATAACATAATAATTTGTATCTGCCCGTATAACGGATTGTAAAAAGCTACTGACACCAGCATTACCTTTATAATTTTTTAAAACAGTTAAAAGTGCTCTTTTAACCCGACTGTCATGCTCCTCATTAATCCAAATATAGTCCTCGAATTGTATCTTTGGTTTTAATTTACCAAATGCAATTGCAGCTTCTTTACGAACTCCCCAGAAGGGATCCGTTTTAGCTGCCTCCAAAAGTATATACTCAACAACTTTCCTACCTTTTTTCTTAGATAATTCATGCGCAGCCCAGATCCGATCCAATACATTGGATGCGTTTTGCAATTGGTATTTGAGGTCCGTCACTGATTTGTCCATCTTGAGTTTGCTGGGAATCCTCATACCAGAGTTGAATATCACCATTTTTGGTCTGAAGGTGCAGGGAAGATCGAAAACGGTTTCCTGATCTTCAACCCATACAGTATGTTCTGTAACCTCGCCATTATCGATTAGAACCCTAACAGGCATTTTAAATAAGTTTGACTTTTTTAGATCCTGTGTTTGGCGGACATGGAGTTTTAGGGTTTTAGTACGCTGGTTATAAGACCAGCTTACGTTGTATTCTGGAAAACCTGGTTCATAAACCCATTGTTTGAAAAACCAGTCTAAATTTTGCCCAGTTATTTCTTCGATAGCTTTTTTCAGATCAGTAGTTTCCACGTTTTTCATTTTATTTTCATTTGTATAATGACGGATAGCTCGCCAAAAGCCCTCTTCACCCAAAACATCCTCTATCATATTCAAAATCAGGCTGCCTTTTGCATAAACATGGGAATCAAATAACTCCATAGGTACAAAATATTCAAAATGGACAGTTGGCCGACGATTTCTTTTATCATTTCCATGGTACCCTCGAATCTCGCCAAGTCTGATATAATCCCCCTCATCCAGTCCCAAATTATGAGTCTGATATAAGCGAGAGAAAAACGTGGCAAAACCTTCATTGAGCCAGATATTAGCCCAGTTACGCGTAGTAATCATGTCACCATACCACTGGTGAGCCAATTCATGAGCTACCAAGCCGTCACTGCTATGATCTGGTACTGCTCTGGCATCATGCATGGTGCGGTCAGTATTATGGGTCAATGTAATATTTTCCATGCCACCGAACATAAAATCCGAAACGATCACTTGATCATACTTCTCAAAAGGATAATCGACACCGGTTACATTATTAAAATATTTAACCATATCGGGTGTTTTGCCAAATGATCTCAGGGCTTCATTTTGATTCTCAGGGTAGACCCAGTAATTGATGGGCAGATCACCCCATTTATCTTCTACTTTTACATAATTACCCACTGCGAATGATATTAGATAGCTTACCATAGGAAAATTCTCCCGCCAGTGAAACGTTTGAGTACCGTCATCATTAACCACTTGCGATACTAATTCACCATTAGAGATCGCTTCGAATTCACTGTCCACGGTTAAAATAGTTTCAAAAGTTGCACGATCATTGGGATAATCGTACAGCGGTACCCAATGATGGTTATCTGTTTCCTCGCCTTGGGTCCAAGCTTGAGCGCGCCTATCTGGATATGTGGAATCAGGTTTGAAAAAATAAAGCCCCGTACGTGGCGTAGCCGTATAGTTCATTGTTACTTTTAAAGTATCGGCCCAACCGTAGGGTTTTCGCAGATCCAGATGCACCTGATTTTCGCTCTGAAAAAACGGAATATCTTTTTTATCCAGCCTTACACGGCGGATAACCATATCCTCTGCATCCATATTTAAATGGGATAAGGAAGAAACTAATGGACTGAATGTATGGGTCACCTTTCCCACTACTTGCTCAGCTGTGAAATCCACGCGGATATCAATACGAGTATGGAGAATATCTACAACCCGATTTCGAGTAGAATTCCTTGGCGGATGATCAGCACACAATACCGAAATAAATATTAAAATGATTGCCGTTTTATCCATGATGCCCTTATTGCTTACAGTGGGAAATTATAATAACACAGATTACTTCGCCATTTATCATTTATGATTCAATAAAGATAATTAATATAGAATTTCTATTGTAGTTCGACAAATTTTGAATTTGACCTGAATTAGCTTATTGCCAGCCAAATTTATTTCCTAGTAAACTTCTTGCTCATGGAAAACCGGTTCAATGACCTCTCTGCTAAAGAATGGCTGCCTTTCCAGAAATCATTTTCCATTTTCAAAGATAAAAAATCATTGATCAGGGATAATCTTCTATTTTTCACGAAACCATCTTTATCCCCAACCCCAATTGTAACAGCAAAGGGCTCCAGTAATTTTGAAAGAATGGTCAAAACCCAAGCTAAGAATATCAAGATTAGTTATAGCGATGAAAAAGATATATCCAGTTTAGATTTAATATGCATGGACATTACTCATCAACTGAACAAAGCGGATAATTTTGAATCAGTAAATAAAATTCTGGACCATTCAGTGCAATGGATCAAAGAAACATCTTCATCATTAAACCTGAGAAAATTTATATGGATCCTTGCTCAAAATGTATTTATTGATGGAGTGTTTTTTCCAGCTGCCTGGGAATTGTCTAACCGAATGGTGAAGATACTGTGTCAAAAGGATGAAAAAATTATTTGTCTGCCAGACCAAACGGGCACACTGGTTTCACTTTACTTCCGTAAGGACCACAGGATAGGTGACCGAACCACAGCTTTATGCTCATCATTACAAACCGCATGGATTAAAATGAAGCATATTCCCGGAGTGCATAAAATTCCAGAATGGTTTATCTTGAAACCAAAGCCCCGGAAAAAACAGGAAATACAGCATCCGGCAAAATACCCTGAAGAATTGGTTCGCTTGTATCTGGAAAATTATACAAAGCCCAATAACATTATTTTTGATCCTATGACAGGAACTGGTACAACCCAGGTTGAAGCATTGAAATTGAACCGTGAAGCATATGGTATCGAGCTTAGTTCCATGTTCCACCACATCGCCTCTGAGCGGTGCACGCAAATAGATACAGATCTTAATTGGGAAATAGTGGAGGGTGATGCCCGAAAAATCAAAAATATTCAATTCCCCAAATTTGATTATGTTATTACCTCGCCTCCTTATTGGGATATGCTGAACATGAAAGGCGCTGAGACCCAAGCTAATCGTCATTATAAGGGATTAAAAACTAATTATTCAGATGATAAAAACGATCTAGGTAACCTTAGCGATTACAAAGATTTTATAGCTGTTTTATCCAATATCTATATCGATACCATAAAGTGCATCAAACCGGGCGGGTATATGACCATCGTAGTGAAAAATGTGAAAAAAAAGGGAGAGCACTATCCCCTTGCTTTTGACCTGACCGAACAGCTTTTACCGCATGTACCGCTGGTACATGTAGCCTTCTGGTGCCAGGATGACCTGAAAATTGCGCCATACGGATATAAACATACCTGGGTCAGTAACACATTCCACCACTATTGCCTAACCTTTAAGAAACCTGCTTGATCAAACCAGAAAACTTCCCGACCGAATCGAGTCGTAAAGGTGAGGATTAAGCGAGCTGAAAGAAGATAAATTCTTAAGAGATGCAACCCGGTTAATAATTCTAGTACTTATGGCTTTATTGTTTGTAGTAAAGGGCTGTTTTCGCTTGAATGATAACCAATCCTTGTTTTGTGCAAAACCAGTGATGACAAGTTCCGGGTGGAAATGGATATCCGATAGATATTTTTTACCATCACCGAAACCAGATAATTTGTTCCAAAACCAATTTTCATCAAAGGGTGGCGTATTCAATTGATTTTTTGATTAACCGGTCATACAAACGGTTTTCTAATTGAACACGAATCAAATCTTTTGAATCCATAGTGAAAATTAATGATATAAAATATCCGTAAACAAAAAGGAGCATTTCTGCTCCTTTTTTTCAGATTAATAATTCTTAACCAAGATAACGCCGCAGGCTTTTACTTCGTGATCGATGGCGAAGTCGCTGAATTGCTTTTTCTTTAATCTGCCGGACTCGTTCCCGGGTCAGATCAAATTCTTCACCGATCTCATTCAAGGTCATGGCACTATCACGATCGATACCGAAATACATTTCAAGGACAGCCCGTTCCCGCCCAGATAATGTTCCCAAGGCACCAGCAACTTCTTCTGACATTGATTCCCGCATGATGTTTGCTTCAGGTTTCTCTATCTGGTCATCTTGAATGATATCCATCAAGCTACTGTTCTCCCCCTCCTGAAATGGAGAATTGAGTGAACTGTGCCGGCGAGAATACTGCATGGCCATCAGGACTTCATCCCCACTCATTTCAAGTTGTCCACCGATTTCATCGCCTTTTGGTTGACGTTCCACTTCCGCTTCCAACTTTTCTGCGGCCCTAGTAATCTTGGTAATGGTACCGACTCGGTTTAAGGGCAAACGAATCAACCTAGATTGTTCTGCTAAAGCCTGTAGGATTGACTGTCGTATCCACCATACAGCATAGGAAATGAATTTAAATCCACGAGTATGATCAAATCGCTTTGCCGCTTTAATTAAACCTAAATTCCCCTCATTGATGATATCTGCCAACGAAAGTCCATTTCCCTGATACTTCTTTGCTACCGAAACCACAAACCGTAGATTGGCCTCCACAAGTTCCTTCATAGCCAATTCATCATTTGCCTGAATGCGAATAGCAAGTTCCACTTCACGTTGTGGTGGTAACGGATTAAATTTTCCAATTTCAGCCAAGTACATGCTTATACTACCGCTGGAAACCTTACTTTGCTTTTTTACTAATAATTTTTTCTGCCCGTTGCTCTTCTTAACTGCGACAGGTTTATTTCTAGCCAATTCAGCTTGCGATTTTTTCTGTGTATTTTTTTTGGTCAAGGATGGGGCCCCAATTCGTTGAATTCATTACGAAAAAAGTCAGACAATCTACAAAAATTAAACTATTTAATAAATAATATCTTCTGATTAAGGTGTTTTGATCCAGACTCGAGCTGTATAAAGTACGTATTTGACGGCAAAAGTTTACCATGATTATCAAAAGGTGCCCAAACCAGGCTACCTCTAACCTTATCTGCGGGCGATAATTGTTGTCTAAATACTTCATGCCCCATAAGAGTATAAATCGCAACGGATGCAGGGGAATTCTCCGACACTTTAAAGTCGATCGTCGCCTGACCATTGAATGGATTGGGATACGCAGGAAACAAATTTACTGTTTCCGGCAATACAGAATCTGTTGTGATAATGGTAGCAAATGAAGGATAATATTCAACTCCAGTTTCATGTATAACTATTAGTTCACCATCAGATAGTGGTTCCCACATCAGGTTTGCTGAAGCGCCGTCGGAAGGCGGACCACTTAGAATAGACCAGCAACATTCCGATTCAGCAATGGACAACCCATTAGCTCCACCGTACACGTACAATGACTCTCCATCAGAAAAGATAGAATTAATCATAATAGGGCTAACACCTTGACCAACTATCATTGAAAAAGCAGACTGAAGACCAGCCAATATATTTCCATACGCAGATACTTGCTGCATGATGAGTAGCATAATTAATTCCGAATCCACGACGGAAGACCAACCATCAGATTGCCAGTTGCCCCATCCAAAAGTCTGTGGCGGATGTTCATCGAGCCAAGATTGGTCCATCCCCTGATTCGTGATTAAATCATAAAGCAGATCCTTGGATACATTTCCATTATGAGCAAATGAATACGTTCGGTCATCATGAAATAACCATGGATGAGGATTCGGTATATTGCTGGCTCCAGATGTAGCGGCACGTACATGGCCTATACCAATTTTACCAGCACCTTCCTGGAGTAAAATATTTACTGTCTGCCAATAAATTGCCGAATCTTCATAAGCCGCTTGTTCAGATCGCATGAGCGGTTCCAAAGGATAAGTTTGTTCGTGATCATAGCGTAACAATGCCCAGCCATTAGGATTGTATTGGCTTTGGATATACAAAGTATACAGTTCGCTGTTTAGGATGGCAAGTTCTTGGGCCGAGACCGTATTAAGCGTCACATCGGTTTTAGTACAGACCGCCCATAGCCTACAGGCTGATAATGGCTGCACCCAGAACATGATCAAAAATGAAAATAAAAGTATATTCCTGATCATATGTATAGTTTACTTAAATATAAAGAATAGAAAAACAATCATTTACTGCCGAACTCCAGCAATATAGGTTAACACTTGTTTTTCAAGTATATCTAAAGGCAATGCGCCATTACGTAAAACTATATCATGGAATTTCCGAATATCAAAAGACGAGCCCAATTGTTTTTCAGCTTTAGCCCGAAGTTCCAATATCTTAAGCTCACCGATTTTGTAGGCTAATGCTTGGCCAGGCCAGGCAATATAACGATCAATCTCCACAATAACATCATTCTCTGTTTTGGCAGTATTTGCAAGCATAAAATCAATGGCTCGCTGGCGGGTCCAACCTAGAGCATGTATACCTGTGTCTACTACCAGACGGCAGGCACGCCACATTTCATAGGTCAGTTGACCAAATTTGCTATATGGATCCTGATAGAACCCCATTTCTTCACCTAATTTTTCAGCATATAAAGCCCACCCTTCCACAAACGCAGTATATCCACCGTACCTGCGGAACTTTGGCAAGTCCTCAAGCTCCTGGGCTAGAGCAATCTGTAAATGGTGGCCAGGAACCGCTTCATGGAGCGACAGGGCTTCCATTTCGTACTTGGGTCGAGTATTGATTAAATAAGTATTGGCCATGAAAAACCCGGGTCTTCCGGCTTCCTGGGATCCAGAATTATAGTAAGCAGTTGGAGAAGCAGGAGCCTGATAATCCGGCATTCGCTTTACTCCATAGGGCAACCGCGGCAAATACCCAAACAATTGCGGCAATTGCGCGTCGGCCTTTTTACAAATAACCCGGTACCCATCTAACAGATCATTTTCATCCAGGTAATAAAAATTTGAATCCGTTCGCAACGAATCAAGGAATCCGGCAAACGTGCCTTTAAATTCAACATCTTTTATAATCATCAACATTTCTAGTCGAATTCGATCGACCTCGTTTAAACCTAATTGATGAATATCCTGCGGAGTAAGATCAGTAGTTGTATAGTTTTTCACTCTGTAAGCATAATACGATTTTCCACCGGGAAGATCAGCAGCAGCAATTTTATCCCTGCATGCTGGTAAATAAGTCTCATTCATAAATTTATATAGCGTGATATAGGCTGGATAAACAGATTTTTTTATAATGTTTTTGGCAGTTAGTGCTAAAGCAGGGAACTTTTTGAACGGTATAAAAAGCGGTGATTCCTCAACAGGTCTATCATATTGTGCTTTAATTTGATCTGGAACCAGCCTTAGGATAATCTTTGGGTGAACCCAGCCAGCTTCGATGCCGCGTTTCATTAAATCAATTGTCTGGTCAACTTTTTTCGAAAATGCTTTTAACCTGGCAAGATAGTCCTGATAGTCCTTGGCTGTATTAAAAGGTGCATAATCCTGTAGACCAGCAAAACTAATTTGGATACCACTCATTTGGTCAATTGGCAGGAAATATGTTTTAAATCGGTATCCAAAATTGCTCTGCTCCAGTTTGTTAAGATAAAGGTCATAATTCAATTGATCAGGCACTGAGAGTTCGTCGCGATTTATTTCTTTCAGCTTGGTTTGTAGACCTCTTCTATCCTTCTGTCTTTTCTTAATCGCATCATACGATACATCATTTAACCGATCATTATAGCGATTGTCTCCCAAACGAGTTGCCCATTCCGGATTTTCAAGTAAACCTTTTTCCCATTCAGCTTCCAATATTTTATGGAATTCTTTTTCGGTTAGTGAAGCAACAGTGGATTGAGGCAAATTTGCGGAGTCAAATCCTGGTTTTATTTCAGTTATAGACCCTTGATTCACTGATGCACAGGATACAAGAATCAATAGGATAAAAACCATGGCGATTCTTATCCTGTCTATTGCTCCATTTATTGATGGATATATTTCAGAATGAATTTTCATAGTTAAGCTTATTAAAATGTTATCAATAATATTCTATATATCAACTTATTCTTTTTTTTAACTATTTATCAATAGAAAGGGAAAACTAATAGATCGATTCGATCAAAAATTTGGACACACTCCGAAATACCATAATTGTTTTGAGAACATAATCAATGCTGATACGGTCACCCCTATGTATTTGATAGTTTATGCCTGCATTTGCCATATTTTCCTTTGCATAAAATTAAATTGTACTCTGAATGAGAATCATTTTGTGAGTCTTTTTAAATAAAAAATGAAGTTTGATTAACTGATTCCGATTTCCTTAGCTGTCAGATTCAAACACAGCCGAGCTTTTTCTACCAACTCATCAATTTCATCATTAGACATAATCAATGATGGAGATATAATCATTGTATCCCCGACTGCTCGCATAATGAGTCCATTATTGAAACAAAAATCCCGGCATATCATTCCAACATTTTGATCCTTGGGAAATGGCTCCCGGGTTTCCTTATTTTTTACCAGTTCCAGTGCACCGACCATGCCGATACCTCTCACTTCGCCCACCAATGGATGATCACCCAATCCTGACCAGCGCTGCTGCAGGTAAGGGCTGGTCTTGTTTTTAACTCTCTCAATAATGTTATCTTCTTTGAGGATACGGATATTCTCCAATGCTACAACACAAGCGGCCGGATGACCTGAATATGTAAATCCATGATTAAAATCACTGCCTTTATTGATCACGGTGTTAGCCACACGGTCACCGACCATAAGACCACCGATCGGTAGGTAACCTGAAGACATACCCTTGGCGATAGGCATTAGATCCGCATTGATACCAAAATATTCAGAACCGAACCATTCACCCAGCCGCCCAAAACCGCAGATAACCTCGTCTGCAATCAATAAAATTCCGTATTTTTCACATATCTTCTGAATTTCCGGCCAATAGGTAAAAGGCGGAATAATGACACCCCCGGCCCCTTGCACTGGTTCACCGATGAATGCAGCCACACGGTTTTCCCCAACTTCCTTAATCCTGGTTTCTAGCGCCTGAGCAGTTTTCAATCCAAAATCCTCCGGAGTCAGTTCACCGCCATTTCGATACCAATACGGCTGAGCTATATGTTCAATGTCGGTTAGGATGCCGCCTTGGTCATGCATCCATTTCATTCCACCCAGGCTGGAGCCAGCAACGGTACTACCATGATAGGCATTCTCCCGACTAATAATAACTGTTTTTTCAGGTTTCCCCTCCAGAGCCCAGTAGTGACGGACGATGCGAACAACTGTATCATTCGCTTCCGACCCAGAATTGGTAAAAAAGACATGATTGAATTGTGGAGGAGAAATATCGACAAGAGCTTTCGATAATTCAATGGCTGGTGGATGTGTGGTTTGAAAAAAGTTGTTATAGTAGGGGAGCTTCAGCATTTGCCTGTGCGCGGTATCTGCCAATTCACGACGGCCGTATCCTACATTAATACACCATAGTCCGGCCATACCATCAATAATTTTATTTCCATCTGAATCCCATAAGTAGACGCCATCAGCTTTTGTAATTATACGACTTCCTTTTTCCATCAGGTCTTTGTGATTTGTAAATGGGTGTAAGTGGTGCTGTCCGTCAATTTCCTGTAATTGTTTTGTATTATAAGATGGCATCAAACTGCCCTTTATCCATTTTTTATTTGTGTGTGGTTTATACAGGCTGCACCAAACGTTTCAAAAATGGTTTGATAAAATGGGGTCTCCATCACCTTCCATTCAGGATGCCATTGAACAGCCAGTGCAAAAGTTTTAGCATCATCCACAGAAAACGCCTCAATCAACCCGTCCGGTGCAAGTGCCTCAAGGTTTAATCCCTTTCCAAGCTGATCGATTCCCTGCCAATGGAGGGAGTTTACCATGGGTTCTTTTTCGCCAGTCAATTTATCTAAAACACCATTTTTTGTGATGATGATTGGGTGAGCAAATTCATATTGTTCTTCAACATCTAATGATGAATCTTCACGGTGATCTAACATGCCTGATACTCTATGCACATTTTGATGCAGCGAACCGCCAAATGCCACATTCATTTCCTGGAATCCCCTACAGACAGCAAAAATCGGAATCCCAGCATCTATCGCTCCAGGGATCAATGGCAGGGTAGTGGCGTCTCGGTTGGGATCATACTTGGAATTTTCGACGCTTGTACCTTCACTGTAATGATGGGGTTCAATATTTGAATAACTTCCTGTAAGCAAAAGACCGTCTACAGTTTCCAAAAGTTTTTCCCGATGCAATTTATCACCCAATGCCGGTATCAATAATGGTAATCCGTCCACAGTATTCAATACAGCGGCGACATATTTATCGGCGGTCTGATGGTAATTATGATGTCCCTGTTTTTCAAAACAGGTGGAAATGCCAATGACAGGTTTTGACATGAACACGATCCGATATCTATTGGTTGGTTGCTTTTTTGATGATCTTTATAATTCGATAATAAATCTACTGATGATAAAATTGTATTGAGCACTTGCTGAATACCGAGCGATTTACTAGTCTCCACACGCCCCAATACAGGCAAATTTAAAGTAAAGGCTGAATGGATGCCTACGACAAAACCAGTTGAATACAGTCAATACCTCAAAAACAATCCAGATGTGATCGGGATTGACCTGCTAATTGCTGATCTCAATGGTGTGCTGCGAGGGAAGCGCATACAGCCAGGTGCATTGGAGAAGGTATTTAAAGAAGGGATCTGTCTCCCAGCATCTGTTTTTGCTCTGGATATAACCGGGACCACGATAGAAGAAACCGGTTTGGGAGTAGAGTCAGGAGATTCGGACAGGATCTGCCTTCATATACCAGGCACTTTGACAAATATCCCCTGGCAGAAAAAACCAAAGGGACAGTTGCTTTTGACTATGGTAGAAGCAGATCACCAGCCATTTTTTGCTGATCCGCGTCAAGTTCTCCGCAGAGTAATTGAACAGTTTAAAGATCTGAGACTTACTCCTGTGATAGCGGTTGAGTTGGAATTTTACCTGTTGGATAAAAGGAGAGACCGACAGAGAAATCCTCAACCACCTATTTCTCCCACTTCAGGTAAACGTGAAAATAATACCCAAGTCTACTCCATTAATGACCTGGATGACTATGATGAGTTTTTGGAAACAGTCACTAAAGGCGCGAACATTCAGGGAATTCCTGCGGACACTGCGTTGGCAGAATACGCCCCAGGCCAATTCGAGATCAATTTAAAACATGAACCCGATCCGTTATCCGCCTGTGATAATGCTATTTTACTGAAACGTCTGATCAAAGGGGTTGCCCGTCAACTGGGGTTGAATGCCACATTCATGGCCAAGCCTTATGCCCGGCAGGCCGGAAGTGGGGCCCATATCCACATCAGCCTTCTAAATGAAAAGAAGGAAAATATCTTTATGGATCCCGAGGACGAAACCGGTTCATCAACCCTCCACCATGCAGTTGGGGGCCTGGCAAGCACCATGGAGGAAAGCATGGCAATTTTTTGCCCTAATGCAAATTCCTACAGGCGGTTTCAGCCCGACCTGTATGTTCCCATGGCACCTACATGGGGCATGGATAACCGTACGGTAGCCATGCGCATTCCCACCGGTCCAGAAGATGCTAAACGGATAGAACACCGGGTTTCCGGTGCAGATGCAAATCCGTACCTTGTAGTTGCTGCGTTACTTGCAGGCATCCATTATGGTATCAAAAAAAGAATTGACCCTCCGAAAATATCTACAGGGGATGCCATAGCAAAACATCCGCATTCCTTGCCGCTAACCTGGGTGGAAAGCCTTAAAGCATTCTCAAATGGCAATATCATAAGGGATTACCTCGGCGCTGATTTTTTCCATGTCTACTACGAAACCCGATATAAGGAAAAGCAGAAATTTGATAGTCACATAACACCCCTGGAATTGGATTGGTATCTAAGAACAGTCTAGGCCGCTGAATATTCTAGAGTGATTGGTTTTAGGTCGGACAGTCAATAACCTCCAAGCGGTATGTGAAACTCCCTTTATAAAAAATCTATTGGCCTTTGCAGATTTAATTGAAGCTCATTCTGATAAACTTGTGCTTCTAGATACCCTGGATATGGACCAGCTGTTCAAGCTGTCCCGAAGTGAAGATCTGCCACCTGTATAGCCAACGGAATTTCTTTAGTAAACTTTGATATAAAGATAAAAGATATAAATGTGTTTCTACAAGTGCCCGATCTAACCTTCCTGCACCACATTCAGGAAAATTAAAAGGTCAGGTCAATCGAATATCCGGACACGTTCTGAAACACACCAAAGGATCTGAAAACGTAATCAATTTGTAAGCGGGGCCCGCGGGGTATTTTATAATTTAGTCCTACCCCATAGGTTAACCCCTGCTCGGCCTCCTCCATGAAAAGGTTGGAATGACCGAGACGGAGAAAGACCAGGTCGGAATAATTATATTCAAGACCGGCATTCACATATTCCACATTGTTATTAGGGTGAATACCATCTGTCGCCACAGTGATCTTCTGGTTGCCGCTGAACCTAAAATCTTTACTAACTCCGAATCGAAAAATCAGGGGGAGAGGCCATTTGGCTGCATCCAGATGGGCATCAATGCGGTCGTTATTTCCATAAATGTTTTTATCCACATCATAATCAACCAATGTATTGAAACCATCCAATCCGATTTTGCCACCAAAATTGGAAATGCTCATCCCGATCCGCATTCCACTACTGGTTAAAAACAGGGATCCAATATCAACCACGATCCCCTTTGCCGTCATTTGCCAGATCTTTTCCTGGACCAGTTTCGTTTGCACGCCAAAAGAGAACCGGTCGGTTAGCCGTTTGGAATAGGTGATTCCCATGGCCAGGTTACTCACGCTGAATCGCTCTCCGGTTCCTTCGGGCCTTTGGACGGTGCGTACCATCATTTCATCCATGGTCACCGCTGTATAAGCAAACCCTAAAGTTCCTGTTTTACCCATAGGAAGGACCGCACCGCCATAATAATAATTGGTCTCAACCAGCCATGGTGAATGGAAAACATGCACAGATGGACGTTCGATGTTCACAATTCCTGCCGGGTTCCAGTACAGCGCACTTACATCGTTAGCAATGGATACAAATGCGCCACCCAGCGATAGGGACCTAGCACCAGCCCCTATTCCAAGAAAAGATCCAGCGGTGGTAGCTACATTGGTCTGTGCAACTAATGTCCAGGAAAAGATGGTTAAAATTGAGATGCGTTTCAACATTATTTCACCAGTGCAAATTTTCCAGTAGTCTCACCAATACCTTTAGCGGAAATATGGTACAGGTATACGCCAAAGGCTATTTCCAAGCCATCCTTGGATAGCAGGTCCCAGGACTCTGAACCATCTTCATTTAACGAATTATGTTCGATGGTATCCACCAGATAACCCGCCAGGGTAAATATTTTAATGGTACATTGGCTGGGCAGATGAATAAAATCAAGTTTTCGAGGACCTCGCCCGGATTGGTAAATATGCCTTGGTTCCCATGATGCGGCCACAACGTATGGATTGGGAACAACAGCAACTTCATCCAACTGGTTTTTCGCTGCTTCTTTATCAATAGTGGAGGCAAGGGTAGTAAAAGAAAATATGTCACTCATGGAAAAGGGTCGATAGATGGCCACGCGAAAAACATCGCCCATTTTTGGATGAATTACTTCTAGATATGTAGTATCATAAAGAGTAGTATCCGTATACACAGTATCCCCGGCTGTGTACACTGTATCATATATGGTTGTACCCGAAATGACCAAGGAATCAAGGTAAAAACGGATCGCAATTACCGGAGATGTTTCTCCTTCATAAGGCCTGATCATGAATGGTTCATCCGGATCCCACTCATCGTCATGGTCATAATCCGAAATCCTGAATGGAGGATAATTATCATGGGTCACATTTTTTACGCGGAAGGGTGACCGTGTACCATAATTATCCACTGTAACAGAATCACCAATGTCTCCTTCAAATTGTAGTTCAAAATCAGCCGGATAAAGACGGATCGGGTTGATCTCATGGCGATAATTACTTTCACCAATGGTCCACTTCGTGGAATCATGATTGAGGCCAACATCCGAATCATACAGAAAAACTTTCATGCCATGGAAAACAGGATTATTATCTTCACCGTTCATGTACGCGCTATGGAAAATCGGAAAATATTTATAACTGATTGTCGCTGACCCTGCTTCAAGTAAGGTGTTATTAGATACAGTTATTATGCCGCGTTCGTAATCCATTTCATAATCCACACTGTCAGAATAGGTATAGCTTCCCGATACATCCGTGACCATTATCGATGCTGAATCAATATATGCGTAGGTACTGCGGGCCGTACTATCCAGAATTGTCACTGTTTCCAGGACGTTTTCTTCATTCCGGATATTAAATACAACCTCATCGGCCGCGCTCAAGGTGTCGAAGACCACCTGATATTCATTATTGTCCCTAACAGCATAGGGATCAATTACGGAAATTTCAACCACACCTGAACCAAACCCGGTCAGGTGTTTAATAAATTTTTCACCAACGGTTATGGTATTCGGGGGTACATATCCTGCTGAAGGAGCATTGGGCGTAACGATGGCTGCATTTCTGCTAACATTGATTACATTTCCTTTAAAATCCAGGTCCATGGTAATAGAACATTCCGATGGGGCTATCTCCAGTAGATTCGCTCTATCACTGATTCCCAGGTCAAAAAAGTCAAGGTCATATCCTTTATCAAAGGCCGTGACACCGTAATAATATTTTTGGCCGTTGATCACATTAACTGAATCGATGAAAATGTATTCCAACCCTGAATTTTTACCCATATCGAATTGAAGACCGTTAAAGCCTATGGGATGAGGGCCTTCTAAACCATTCACCAGATCAAATATTACCAAGGGGTCCTTAAAGGTGATATTCCCAAACGCATCTGTAACGGTGTAAGAATCAATGAAACCGGAATCGGTACTCCTGTAGATACGGTACCCCTCGAAGTCTTCCCCATAGATAGGATCCTTTGATTTTTCTGAAAATGAATCCCAGTAGAGAGTCACCTGGTTATCACCGGGGACCGCGGTTAAGGTCGGCTTCAGTGGCGGTTTTGCAAAACTGTAATCATTATCATAAATATTCTGCATGGTTGTGGTATTCCGGGTGATATCATCCTCATCATTCCCGAAAACCATGGCCACGGCAAACTTTTTACTTTCCCCCGGTTCCAAGGAAATATATCCCGAACCATAGAGGAATGTCTGGTCTAAATTTTGTCCTGGAACCTGGAATAATCCTGGTGTGAGCTGGTTCCACATGATTACATCATTGTCAGGTTCGATCGACGGGTATGGCGCAGAATAAAAACTGGTCAGCCCGATCTGGTCTGATTCATCATTATCGGTGATCTCAAAGTTTGGTTCACCCACATCGGGCACCCCATTTCCTTCGGTACCGTCTTCATCGGGACCGGAATAATCTTCGTGGTATTCTGCCAGTCCATCAGACCCAATATCATCCCGTTCTGCCAGCCAGTCACCATCATTATCAATTCCATCAAACTGGCTTTCATCAACCATGCCATCTTCATCGTTATCAATCCCATCATAGGGATTTCCCGGAGATTCCAGAAAACTCCACCCGAAATAGACCGGCTTAAATCCACCGTAGGAGTCACTCCATGAGTTATGATCCCACTGGAATACCATATCATTCTCTGTATCAAACCAGGCATCGTCATCATGGAAATCACTGGAACCGCCCACATCTGCATCCCCATACATGCCGAAAACAACACTGTCCAATGGACTGGTTCCTACATTTGTGATCCAATAGGTGATGATAATAATATCCTCTGCGGCAGGGTGATTCCATTGATATCCGCGGGCTTCAATCTGGATTCCCAATCCTGAGCGACGAACAACCTGACCAATATCTGTGGAATCCGGAAAATAATTATATTCATCATTATAATAATCGTCCATGACGAAATAAGATTCCTGATCAGCACGGGTATATTTACCGTATTGTCCGTTCCAATACCCATCCCAGTCTGAATCCTTGTTGGGCCAGGATTCCGGCCAGGAATCTTCAATGTTGCTCATGGCCATGTATTCCTGGTTAGGATTGGCATATCCCGGCAAAGGTTCGAAACCCCACGGTGTCCCTTCAGGTGAAACATCAGTGAGCCAGATAGCACCATCCGAAACAATGTGCCTTCGAATCCCACTTGTATCTACAACGCTGGCGGCTACCACCGGAGTGAATTCAAAAAAGTAGGCATAGCCGGATCCGATGGGATAAATCCCTGAGAAAGGTCCGCCGGCATCACCGATACCACCAAAATTAAAAAAACGGCATAAGATCCTGTTCCCGGCATGATCGCCATATTTCCTATCAATACTGGCGGTCGTTTTACCGGCCATACGATTAAGCGGATTAAAATTCGTTACCGGCTTTTCCGGAGGTTGGGCCAACACGGGAATGATTAAAAATAATAGGAGAATTGTTTTCATAAATTCACTTCAGTGAAAGGCTAAATCCGATCTTGATTTGACGCGGTGCGGAATAATAATCCGGACGGACTTGGTATTCATCTAACGAATTAAAACCCGGCCCGGTATACTGAGGTGTATAGGTGCGGACCAGGGAATAGGTAGCGCGTCCCGTATCACTGTAAACCGTCAGCTCGTTCCGGATATCAAATAGATTGTAGACATTGATATGAGCAGAAATCAAATATTTGTTCATGACAACAAAATTATAAAAGCTTCTCAAAGCCACATTGAATGTCGATGGTTTCAATGCATTATTTTCGAAGGAAGTGCGAATCCCGACAAACTGGGTGGTATAGGGAAACCCGCTGCCGTAATTAACAATAAAGCTTATTCCTGAGTTATTCGTAGGCTGATAGGTCATGGTACCGTTCAATGTATGCCGCTGATCCCAATCCAATGGCACAAGCATTTTTTCCGGTTCTATACTCGATTGTTCATCATAGAATGCTGCGGTTGGATCGGACGCATTCCCTTCCGAGATGGAAAAGGTATAATCAATATTTCCTGAAAATTTCTGGAGAGGTCTTTTAGAAAGCGCGAGCGTGATCCCCCTTGAATTCGCATGGTCTTTATTCACGTATTGTCCGTACCGGTCACCCGCCACAAAGGATTTCAAGATTTTCGTAGAGTTCAGATTCCGGATATCCTTGAAATACCCTGTAATCTCAATTCCAATGTCCTGTCCGATCTGCTGGGAAAACCCAACCTCATATTGAGTTGTCCTCTGGGGTTCCATATCGGCATTCCCCATGGTCGAGTTAATCCCCGACCCGGCAGGCACTTCGAATTCAGGATTGTCATAAATATAACTAAAGCTTGGATTCTGGAAAAAATGACCATAGGAAAAATGCATATACGATTTATCTGTGATGGGAAAGGCTAACGCGAATCTGGGGCTTAACTGTGTTTTGGGGTCTATATACCTGTACCATGGATCACCATTGCCGTTGGATGCTAACCGGTCTTCATCATTCTTTAAATTATCATCCGTCATTTCGTCATCGGAGATCTCACCATCTCCATCCAGGTCGAAATATTTATTGATCGGTTTCAGGGGAAATCTATGGTTCGGGTCTTCCGGGTCATTGATTACTTTCCAGTTCGGATCAAAATAATCAAACCTTAATCCCATATTCATAATCATTTCGTCTGATTCAAGTTTATCCTGGATGTAGACGGAAAATTCTTCCGGGGTTCTCCCTTCATCCCCGTAGGAGTCATGGGTAGTAGCAAAAATTGGATTATGGTAGGTGGGCTGAAAACCTGTATTATCGTTATATTGAACGGTCAGATCGTTCAGGGAAATATTTGTCTTGCGATACTCGATGCCGCTCTTAACCTGGTGCTTCCGGTTGACCTGGCTGGTGAGCTCTATTTTGTACGTATTTATATCGGATTCCCGGTTGTAATAATACATGGATTGACCGCCGACATAAAAATTATTGTCAGGTGTGTAATCAAAGATTCGCGGGTCAACTATGTATAAATTCGAATCTAAAACATTACTCAAATCTGTGTCAGAAGCAGAACTCAAATGACTTCTGTAATGGTTTACTGCATGCGAAAACATCACACTCGCAAACGTGGATTGACTAAGTGAAATATCCAATTTCAACAGATCCCCTATCCTTGTCGAAAATGCATGGGGAGCCCCGTCAGGATTCCATTTGAACACATGGCTGTAGGATTGTGACCTGGTGTCACTGAACATTCGATTAAAACTCAGCTTCATGGTCGGTGTGACTCGCCAGCTCAATTTTACCAGTGCTGTCTTCTCTTCACTCCAATTCATTGGCACCCAATCAAAAGCATCCTGGTTTCGCAAACTGTCCAAAACATTTTTCAAGGTGTCATCAGCAGCTGGGACAGTGCCGTCACCTATCCCAAGAAGAGTATCGATCACCCATATATTTTCTGCATCGGCCCAAATATATGAATCAGGGTAAAAGATTCGTTGTCCGTAAAGATGACCCTGGTCCTTTTTATAACGACCGGAAGCAAAAAAGGAGATCTTACCCGATAGCAGTGGACCCTCTATATTCCCTTTGATATCAGAAATACTGCCAAGGTTGAGGGAATTTATATTTGGGAAAATGTCGGTATCGACTGAGTAGTATCCTCCCATATTCCGAGAGACGCTCCCTAAATAATCTGAAAAGCTGCCATCCTTGGTTACAATATTTACAATCGCGGACATGGCCTGACCATACTCCGCATTGAATGTCCCGCTTATAAACTGCAGTTCCTGTATAGCATTATTTTCAATTTCTACAGCTATATCTGAATTAAACGGATCTGTAACAGTGATTCCGTCAATCATATAGGCAATTTCACCACCCCTACCCCCTCTTACATGAATCTCACCGTTTGTTTTTACTACTCCTGCCTGTAGCGCGATCACATCCTCAAACTCTTCCACCGGCAGCATTTCCAACTCATCGCTGCTGATACTCGCTTGTGAGTAGGTAACATCCGTTTGAATCATAGGGCGCTCCGCCTGAACCACAATTTCTTCCATCCCCAGTACGCTTTCCGCCAAGGCATCATCGATGGTTGTGGTTAGGTCAATTTTTATACGTACTTCATTGATGACGAGCGTCTGGTAGCCGATCATCGAAAATCGAACGGAGTAAGATCCAGGTGGAATTTGTAGGATGTAGTAGTTGCCATCGAGATCGGTGGCTGCACCCAAGGGTGTACCTTCGATCATCACATTGGCACCGATGAGAGGTTCACCAGTTTCTTTTGCCGTAACCCGACCGGCGAGTTTCCCTGTAGTCCCGGCAATGGCAAGCTGCACCAGCAATAGCGCCACTAATAAGATGTATCGGTGACGCATTGAATTCAAATTTGATCCAATAGAATTATGGTTTCTAACTATTAGGGTACTGATCTACTTTATCGGACGAGAACCATTTTCTTAACGGAATTAAACAGCGGGCTCTTTAATTCATAGAAATACAGTCCCGATGGAAGCTGTTCCCCACTGTCCATCAGGCCCTTCCACTTCACCTGGTAGATACCGGCATCCATTGTTCCATACAGAAGCGTAGATACTTTTTTCCCTAAAATATTATATACAGATACTGCCACATCTGTTTTCTCCGCAACATCAAACCAAATCATTGTTTCCGGGTTAAATGGATTTGGATAGTTCTGGTGGAGCGCAAACTGGCGTGGTAAAACTCCGGATCCGTCCACTGCTACCTGGACACCTACACCGACCTGAACCGTGATCTCATTTTCACCAGCTGTAACAAGGATATCATCTGTTCCAGTAAACCCATCGTAGGGAGCATACACGCCAACGGTCACTGTGATTGAATCATTATACGATCCTGCATATGGAGTGGTCCCCTTCCGCGGGGAAACAGTGAGCCAGGTAAATTCATCCCCTTCCTTGATCATAATATTATCCACCGCAATACCATATCCCCAGTTGCCATTACAGTCATGATATTCGAAAGCGACCTTAAAACTGGCAGCGTCGCCGATATAGGGTGATAGGTTATACATGTAGCGTTGCCAGTTCCAACCGGTTGAAAAAACGGAATCCACGACCGCCCAGGTTGTTCCATCGTCAGTCGATACCTTAATTAATCCATCATCAGAATAGAGGTTTCCGGTCGCACAAATTCCGTCCGGATTGGGGAAAAAGATATCTGCCAATAAAAATACTGGTCCTATCCCATATGGGGTTACTTCATCAGAGATCAGCCACCCATCTGTAGGATCGGCGCCATCGCCATTTGCGTCATCATTGACATATGCAAATTCACCACCATCCCATGGCACAGCATAATCCAAGTACGTAGATGATGCAAATGCAGAGTCGCCCACCCCCCAGGATCCTTCAAATAAGCCGCCTGGATCGAAAAAGGTACTGAAGGCACCTTCCATGGGATCCACCAAAAGGTCAATGGCAATTTCAATATCGGCGACTGCCAGGGAAAAAATATCATATTCGTAGTCCAGAGTATCAAAATTTTGAATTATAAGGGTCATCTCCTGGTATTCACCGGCATTCGTTTCATCAAAATTCAACACTAGTGGATTGACCTGGAATGGACCCATCGGGGTGGTACACACTGCTACACATGGGTCAGACTCGCCTTCTGTATACACGGCAGTGACTTCGAAGCAATATTCGGTCCCATTCTCAAGATCGGTTACCACATATTCTTCTGTGTCCGTGGTTTCAATCAGGGCACCATCCTGGTAGATGTTATATCCTTCAAACGTACCGCATACATTGGTCTCGGTACCGGTTCCACCCCAAACACGGATCTCATCCACAAACCAGCTTTCACCATACCCAACACTATCATAATAACGGAATGCAACAATGATTTCGTTTCCGGCATATTCTGAAATATCCCCCGTCATAAACCAAACATCGTCGCCGACATCCCAAGGAAGCGATACATAAACTACTTCCCAGGTCTCTCCACCATCTATGGAAACTTCCACCATGTTGGAATCACTGGCATCTATTACCCATTCATAAGCTTCGATAAATTCGATATGAGCCGTGGTATAGGATGTCAGATCTATTGTGGGAGTCACTAACCTGCTGTCTACTGTGACCGTTGCGGAATCGGTAAAATGCGCCCAAGCGGAAAAATGATCACTTCCGCCATCACTGCAGGGAAACATTCCGGATCCGCAGTCAATGGCGTCACCAGCGCTATTCCGGAACCAGCCGCCGGAACTATCATCAACGGCCCACAGGATATCCATTGCGCTTGAAGCAGTGGAACAGGCTTCAAAACATTCATCAAAAAATAAGTCCCCGTAATTGGCCGTATCGGGCACATCCCAAAACAGGTTGACCTGCTCATCGTAAAACAGGGTGTTCAAATAGCCGGGTGGACACAAATTTTGACCTGAAATAAAACTGAATAGTACACAATTGATAAAAATAGCTTTTGTAATTTTCATATTTCTCCTCCTTTTATCATAGTATTTGGGTCATAAAAACTAACTAATTATTTGATGAATAGCATTTTTTTCGTCTGAATAAAATCACTAGCCCTGATCGAATAAAAATAAATGCCAGCAGGTACTTTCTTACCATGGTTATTAACTCCATCCCATCGCAAAAAGTGCATACCTGCCGCCTGATTCACTTTAGTAAAACTTTTTATCCTGTTTCCAAGCACATTAAAAATCCCGATACTCACATCACTTGCTGCTGTAAGATTATACCTGATAATAGTGAATGGGTTAAAGGGATTGGGATAGGCAGAATAAATATTGATTGTTCCTTTATCAAAGTGCTCATTTTTTTCTTCAAGGATTCCCACTGTTGATGTATTCGTAAACCGAATCGCATCAAAAACCACAACTGAACCTGATGATGAACTATCGACTACATCCCTTAAAATGACGCCGCATTTAGAACCAGCTGGGAGATCCATTGTAGCTATCGCTGAAAAAGTACCGGGGTTTGATGTTTGATCATACGTGATAACCGTTTTTTCATTATTCCCACTTTCATCCTGAACATACACCTCATATAGGGCGCCACTGGCAGCATCATAGCCTTCAGGTATAAATACGTCGATATTGTATTCGCCGCTGTCTGCCAGTTCTGGTACCCAAATAGCATAGTGGCGACTTTCTTCAAAGCTGTTAACCAACGGTGCACTCCAGCAATCTTGATTGTAGCCTGTTTCTAACCGCTGCCAATCAGGACCATAGTAACGCTGAAATCCATTATCCCCATCATCGATTATATCAGATGATTTCCAGAGCCAAACGCTGCGATTACCGCGTAATTCCTTAATGGGATCATCTAAATCTCCCCACCAGGCAAATGGATCTATGACCCAGGGAATTTCCTGATCAAAGAAATAGGAATCCTTGCGCATCTCAAAATGTAGATGAGGCTGATCAGCGCACCCGGTCATACCTTCGTAGCCCAGCGTATCCCCGGTATTCACCGTTTCTCCTACAGACACGTTCAAAGGAGGATTTAAGTGCAGGTAGCATGAAAAATAACCATTGCCATGTGCGACAATGATAATACCAGTGTCCCCATTGGGGTCTATGCCCCCGGGGCATGGATCGGCACCAGCCGAGAATGCTGACCATACAACGTAACCAGGAGCAGGAGCCAGTATAGGTGTGTTGACCGGCATATAATAATCAACACCCGCATGTCCATCATAACAGGATATACCGTTGGTACAGTCAAAAGCGATAATATCTTCATCAAAACTATTGCCATCAAAACGATCAAAAATACCATTCGGTGTCTGGGTTGGATAATTATGATCAACATGCGCTCTCACTGGATATTGTTCATAATCCGGGGTGATGTAAGGCCTTATTTCCAGAAAAGGTTCCTGGGAAAGGATCAAATCAAAAAAAACGGCACAGAATATCAGGGGAAAAAGATGGCTGGATTTACTCAAAAAATTCTAACACTATTTACCAAATATAAGTATTTAGACTAATTGAATAATGGTATTTATTCATTGTTA
>JYMV01004104.1_pt1 | contig 30390 bp, 27 predicted proteins | sample 338911 | NCBI WGS metagenome assembly JYMV01 (sample SAMN03354496, study PRJNA234377) | hydrothermal vent metagenome | biome: Deep sea; feature: Hydrothermal plumes at the Eastern Lau Spreading Center, Western Pacific Ocean; material: Seawater | place: Tonga | collected 2009 | depth 2000 m m
AAGTTTTTTCAACAGACCCTTTAGCGGCGTGGTAATTAATAATGGTATCAACGACAGAAATTTTTGAAGTGTTAACCACAATCCCCGACCCAGAAATGCCAATTAGCATTACTGACCTCGGGCTTATAGAAGAAATTGTTCTTAATGACACAAACGTATTAATCAAATTACTGCCAACGTTTATTGGTTGCTTTGCTCTTCCGGCAATCGCCAGCGACATTAAACAAAAAGTAGTTGAACTTCAGGGCATCGACTCTGTCGAAATCGAATTTGTTCATGACCCTCCCTGGAGCACCGATAGAATTACCGACAATGGTCGCATATCACTTGCGGAGCACGGAATCTCCGTCCCAGATGGTTCGTCACCATGTTGCAGTACAGGAACAACCGATACCGTTGAATTGACCACTTCTGCGTTTACTTGCCCTTGGTGTAATTCCATCGATACAACGCTTACAAGCCCGTTTGGACCAACCCGATGCAAGTCAATCCACTTTTGCAACGCTTGCAGGCAACCATTTGAACGTATGAAAAAGGTGTAATCTCTTGCCTGCTATAATGCGGGGTCATGGCGTTTCAAGAACACGAAAAGAAGAAAACCACTTCAAGCGAAGAGGTCGTTTCTCCAAATACTCCCTCTGCAATGCATACATCGCCGATTGATCTTGGACATATCGAAGTTCTTCAAATTTTGAACGAACATGGTGAAGTGGATAGTGGTCTAGAGCCAGACTTTAGCGATGAAAAACTTTTAGAAGTGTATCGCTCAATGGTTTTGGCGCGGGCTTTCGACAAACGAATGATGACCATGCAACGGCAAGGTCGAATGGGTACTTTTGCGCCAAATATTGGCCAAGAAGCTTGCATTGTCGGCCAAGTAACCTCGCTAACAAAAGACGACTGGTTTTCACCTTCATACCGGTCATTTGGCGCGCAAATAATGCGCGGCTGGTCGATGAAACACCTCATGCGTTTATGGGCTGGATTTCATGACGGTTTTCCGCCACCAAAAGATGTCAATGACCTTCCATTTTCAATTGTCATTGGCTCGCATGTGCTCCCCGCTGTTGGTATCGGTATGGGAATGAATTACAAAAAGAAAAGAGATTGTGTTCTTGTTAATTACGGCGACGGAGCAAGTTCCCAAGGTGCTGTAAGCGAAGCTCTAAATTTTGCTGCAGTTTACAAAGCCCCAGTTATTTTCATCTGCGAAAATAATGGTTGGGCAATTTCGACCCCGACTAAAAAACAAAGCGCGAATGAAGTTCTAGCAACACATGGTGTTGCGCATGGAATGCCAAGCATCCGTGTTGATGGCAATGACATTCTCGCAATGATGTGCGCAACAAAAGAAGCAACAAATCGCGCAAGAAATGGCGAAGGTCCAACTTTTATCGAAGCGATTACGTATCGAATGAGTTTACACACAACCGCTGATGATCCTAAGGTGTATCGAAATGATGAAGAAGTAAAAGTTTGGGAATCCCGATGCCCAATCAAGCGCTTCGAAACATATCTCACAAATAAGGGCATCCTTGATGCTGACTCAATCGAAAAAATGGTTACTTCGTGCAATGATGAAGCGATTCAAGCGCGCGACGCTTTCTATGCAATGCCGCCTGCAGATCCGACAGAAATTTTCGACCACCTGTTCAATACCATTCCAGAAGAACTTCAAAAACAAAAAGAAGAATACTTGAAGCGACTCCATCAAAAAGGAGTTGATGAATGAGTAAGTTAACAATGGTTGAAGCAATAAATCTCGCTTTATCGGAAGAGATGGAACGAGATGAAAATGTTTGCATGCTTGGTGAAGACATTGGCGTAAACGGTGGTGTCTTTAGAGCGACTAAAGATTTACAAAAAAAATACGGCGAAGAACGTGTGATGGATACACCCCTTGCCGAATGCGGCATCGTGGGCACTGCAATCGGCATGGCTGTTTATGGGGTTCGCCCAGTTGTTGAAATTCAATTTTCTGGGTTTACCATGCAAGCGTTCGACCAAATTGAACAGAACATGGCTCGCCTTCGGAACAGAACCAGAGGCAAGTACAACATTCCAATAGTTTTAAGAACGCCTTTTGGTGGTGGTATCCGAGCCGTTGAACACCACAGTGAATCTCGAGAAGCTTACTGGGCACATACCCCAGGATTAAAAGTTGTCATTCCATCAGGACCGCGAAATGCTCGCGCGTTACTCGCCGCAGCTATACGTGAAGATGATCCAATAATTTTCTATGAACCGAAAGCTGTGTACAGAGCATTTCGTGAAGATGTTCCAGACAAACCAGAAATAATGGAAATTGGAAAAGCCGAAGTTGTTCGCACAGGCAAAGATATTACGCTCATCTCTTACGGAGCAATGATGCGCCCTTGCAAAGAAGCAGTAAATGATCTTGCAGATGACCATGGCATCGATGTAGAACTCATTGACCTACTTACCATTTCGCCTATGGATACAGAAACACTTGCCGCTTCAGTTCAAAAAACTGGCAGGTGCATCATCGTGCATGAAGGCCAAAGGACTTGCGGTGTCGCTGCAGAAATTATCGCTCGCTTAAACGAAGTGGTCTTTGAATTCCTTGAAGCGCCAATCAAACGAATTACTGGTTTTGATATTCCCTTCCCCTACTTCCAAGTTGAAGAACACTTCCTACCCGAAAGTGAAGAGATTATTCTCGCTATAAAAGATACAATCGATTGGCAATGATGGATTTCATTCTTCCAGATTTAGGTGAAGGCGTGCATGAAGGGCAAATTCTTGCAATTCATGTCGTTGAAGGTCAATCAATTAAAGAAGATGCCCCACTATTAGAAGTTGAAACAGACAAAGCCGCTGTAGAAATTCCATCGCCTTGTACAGGCACAGTAAAAACTGTCCACATAAAAGATAAACAACTTGTGCATGTCGGGGATGTAATGATTACTTTTAACACTGAAGCAAAATCCAGCAAAAAAGTTGCCGCGCCAACTTTCCCGCAAGAATTAAAAACTGAAGTTAGATCCTCGCCATCTGTTAGAAAATTTGCGAGGTCACTCGGCATTGATATTGCGACCGTTATTGGAACTGGTTCTGGCGGAAGAGTGACACGACAAGATGTTCAAGATGCAACGGCAACACCGGTTGAATCAGTAGTTGTTGAATCAAGTCCAATTACAACAACCCGCCCTGCGAATGCTCAACCAACACTAAAACTTGAAACTGAAATTGAAGGTGTTCAAGAACAAACTGAATTTGGCATCGTAATTCGCCAACCAATGTCACAAGCTCGCAAAGCAATTTCCAAAGCAATGTGCCATGCGTGGGAAACCATTCCTCATGTTACCGATTGCAACGATGCTGACATTACTGAAATAGACAAGATGCGCCGCGAGTTTAAAGACCCAGACCAGCCGAATTTAAAACTGACTCTTTTACCTTTTGTGTTAAAGGCAATTTGTCGATCTTTACAAAAATATCCCATTCTGAACGCTGCAATTTGTCACGACACCGGCGACGTTTTGTTTAGGCAATTCGTAAATATCGCAATCGGAATTGACTCTGAGCGTGGGCTAATTGCACCAGTCATTAGAAATGTAGAACAAATGGGAGTTGGCGAAATTTCAGCACAACTTGAGCAAATTACAGCAAATGCACGAAGTGCCAGTTTCACTATTGCAGATACAAAAGGTGCAACGTATACCGTTTCAAATGCTGGTGCGATTGGACGTACTCGCTACTCAACGCCAATCATTCAACAAAACACTGTTGCATGCCTTGCTGTGGGGCGTGCTCGACTTATGCCGTGGGTTGTCGAAAATGAAATTGTTCCTCGATTGATTCTTCCATTAAGTCATTCCATTGACCACCGGTTGATTGATGGAGGGCGTGAAATTCCATTTATTGAACATCTTATTAACGACCTCGAGCACCCAATGCGGTTTGCGGTGTAACTCAAGATGGTTGTCGGTCAATTTAGCCAAGATGTGGATGTTCTCGTAATTGGAGGAGGTCCGGCTGGATATACCGCAGCATTCCGAGCTGCAGAACTTGGCAAAACTGTTGCCATTGTTGACCCGAACGAAACGCTAGGTGGCGATTGTTTACACCACGCTTGCATACCATCAAAAACTTCCCTCTTGTCCGTGGATAGTTCTTCAGCAATCGCTTCACTTGGCAAAGGACTAGAACAACGATGTAAAACACTCGATATCGAGCGCCTATTTGGTGTTGCACATTTTGAAAACAAAAAAACTGCGCAAGTTACTGGCGAAGTTGTATCGGTCGTCAAGTTTCGAAAAGCAATCATTGCAACCGGTTCGCAGCAACGAGTAAACGAAGCATACCCAAACGCGATGCAGGTTGAAGAATTGTACTCTACGCAGTATAAAGACAAAACTATTCTTATCGTCGGGAACACGCCAAGTGCAATCGAAGCTGCGACATTTGCATCGAATAACAACACGGTATCTCTTTGGCTCAATGGAGAATTCTTGCCGTCGTTTGAACGTCAACTTGTCAAATTTATACAACGAAAACTTTCTAAGTGCGTTTCAATTTGTTCTGAACAACCAGATACTTCTGCGTACGACTGTATTGTTCTAGCAGACTACCGACTTCCACAAACTAAATCCTTGCAACTTGAAAATGCAAACGTTCATTGCGTAGATGGTTTCATTGTGACTGATGACTCATGCAAAACAAGTAACCCAAAAATTTACGCGGTTGGAGAATGCTCTGGATGCCATCACAACGCAGCGCTAGCAATCACGCAGGGCAGAGTCGCTGGAGAAGCTTCGTGCGGCTTAGATGCACATGTCGATTCAACTTTTATTCCAAAAGTCGCTTGGTCTTCACCAGAAATTGCTCAAGTAGGCGAGTTTGACCCAGAAAACACCGTGTCAATTCAATGGGGCAATAGTGGTCTTGCAGTCGCGCTCAAACAACAATCGGGTGTAACCCTCTTGTCTTTTGAAAGAGAATCCCAGGCAATACTTGGTATTGGAATAGTTGGAACAGGCGCAACTGAAATGATTTCGGAAGGTGTTCTTGCTCTTGAAATGGGCGCAACGTTGTATGACTTAGCAACAACTGTTCGCCCTCACCCGACACGAAGTGAACTACTTTCAGATGCCGCGCGAATTGCGCTCTCTTCTTTTGACAATTAAGATTTATGTTTTGGGGCGTGATCTGTAAACGCGACACGTTTTCTATTCTGTTCGACCTCTGTCAACGGTTCACATTCAATACACGTTTCACTGTGACGAACTGCAAGATGTTGATAGATGCGAGTGCCTTCACTCTTCCAACCAATCGCCTTTTCGTCGAGTTCTTTAATTACTTTTGCTGGGCACCCTGCAACGACAACGTTTGGAGGAACAACCGTTCCTGCTTTCACAAATGCCATCGCCGCGACAAAACTGTTTTCACCAATTATCGCGCCGTCCATTACAACAGCATTCATACCGACCATCGCATTCTTTTTAATTACACAACCGTGGAGTACAGCGCCGTGGCCTATGTGCCCATCTTCCTCGATTATCGTGTCGTCGCCAGGAAAACTATGCACAACACATGTGTCTTGCAAGTTACTTCCTGCTTTCATGATTAATCTTCCAATATCACCGCGAAGAACTGCACATGGTCCAACTAAACAATTTGGGCCGATGATGACATCTCCAATAATGACAGCAGTCGGGTGAATATATGCTGTTGGATCTACAACAGGTCGAATTCCTTCAAATTCATAAATTGGCATAAATGTTACGCTTCAACTTTCTGTGGTTCAGGCACAAATGTTCTGCATTGAACAACTGAAAATCTACCAACAACAAATGCTGAATCTGTAAGAGTTGCATTGCCAGATGGGTTTGCACCGCTGACATGAAAATCGCTAAACGCTGCAGACTGATTTACCCAAATATTCCCGACAAGATTACACGAAACAGGAACACCTGCTAATGCCATTGCTTCAACAGCAGTTTCAAGCACTTCTTCATTCGTAGAATAGACACCGCAACTAATCGCGCCTTGCTCAATAGCAATAGATGATGCGAGTTCAATAGAGTGTTGTGTTGAATCTGTTGCAATAATGTAAACAAGAGGTCCGAACATTTCTTGTTCAAAAATATCGCGTTGTGATGCTTCTAGTTTTACTATTTTAATTGAACGAGTTCTTGCGCTTCCGAACATTGCGTGTTCTATGGAACACCCATCTCGTAATAATTCGCCTTCTACAGAGTCAATTCTGTCTGCTGTCGTTTGATTTTGAATAGCACCTAATACTTCGTTTGCTCGTCCTTGATCACTTAACATCCAATCAACACCTTTAACGATTGCACCTGCAACATCATCAAAAGAAGCGTGACCATCTGATGTTTCAATTCCATTTTTTGGAATAAAAATATTCTGGGGGGTTGTACACATTTGGCCTGAATACAGACACAAACTAAATGCCAAATTACTTGTTACTGCTCGTAATTGCTCAACGCTATCAATGATGACGCTGTTTACCCCTGCTTTTTCCGTGTAAACAACCGCGTTACCTGCGTTTGCTTCAACCCAGTTTCCAAATTCCGTGCCACCTGTGTAATCAATTATTGTAATTTCAGGGCGTTCAACAAGAGTTGCTGTTACTGGATCTTCGGCAGTGTCAGAAACTAAAGTTACAAGGTTTGCATCGAATCCAGATTCTACAAGAACTTCTTGGCAAATTGAAACTGTAATTGCCAACGGTAAAATTGCTCCAGGATGTGGTTTTACAACAACAGCGTTGCCAGTAACTAAACTTGCGAATAATCCTGGGTATGTATTCCATGTTGGAAAAGTTGAACAACCTATGACAAGTGCGATTCCTTTTGGAACAATTTTGAATATTTTATTAAGTGTAACAAAGTCGTCGCGACCAACTTGTTTCCGCCATGTCGCCTCAGTTGGGCAATCATTCATTGCTTTATACGCGTAGGCGATTGCTTCAAGACCGCGGTCTTGAGCGTGTGGGCCGCCTGCCTGAAATGACATCATAAAACCTTGTCCGGTTGTGTGCATTACAGCAAACGCCATCTCAAAACTTCGTTTATTTAAGCGATGCATTATTTCCATAGCACAACCAACTCGCGTTTCAATCGTTGCGTTTCTCCAAGCAGAACAAGCACCCGCCATCGATTTCAACAATACATCTATATTTGCTTTTGGATATTGCGTTTGTATTGCCATACCGTAAGGCGAAATCTCATTTCCAATTGTGCCTTCTGTCCCACTTTGATTTAATTCAAATGTAGAACCAAGGTAATTCTCAAATGTTTCTTGCCCAGTTGCTTTCGCAGTTTCGCCATAGATTTTTCCGCTGGGTATTTCTGGATATGCAGAGTAAAAACCTCTATTTTGAATCGCTTCAAGCGCGTCATTTAGTTTTTGCTCATGTTTGGTAAATAAAGTAGTGCTCATATTTGCCATTGTAGAGGGTCTGACCCTAGTTGGTATCATGAGCACATGCAACGAACACGAGAAGATTTAGCCAACCTACAGCCGCACTATCCAGACATGATTAATGAAGTCATCGACCTTACTGACCATAGCAGGAACATGATTTTTAATATGGAAATTGATCAAGCAACTGAAATAGTTGCAACAGGCGACCCTGAAAAAATCGCAACCATCAAAGGGCACTTCGCCATCATGGCAAGGCACAACCACATCATCCGAATGGCACGAACACTTCAACTGCCGATGCGTTATTTCATCGTCAAAAAAGTTGCGGGTCCAGCCCTTCTTCTTGCAGAACGAATTGACCAAATCAAAAAATGGCTTGAAGAAAACGGTTTCGGCGATCAGTTCCACCCGTCATATACTCGGATGGTTCCCGCGCACCACCTCACTGAAATTGCACTCGTTGGTTGTCCAGACCCTAACCCAGTTTGTACGAGGTTTTTTAATCCAGAACCAAACAGTACCAAAGGCAACTTCGGCGCGAGCTACATCGGTGAACTTGCAAATAGTATTACGCAATGGCTTCACCAAATTCCTGAACATGAACCAATTGGAGTTCTCTTCTCAGGAGGTATTGACAGCGGTGCTGTTTTCCTAACGACGTACAACATAATGAAAACTGAGGGAATGAATCTTGCACGATTGAAAGCTTTTACTTTAAGTGTGAACGGCGAAGGTCAAGATGCCATACAAGCCCGTAATTTCATGTCTTCACTTGATCTAGAACTTTTCCATGAAGTCATCACAACGCCAGAGAGTTGGGTGAATTTGCAAGAAGCAGTACAAACTATTGAAGATTACAAACCGCTAGACATCCAATCAGGCGCTATGACACTTGCTCTTTGCCGTGGAATTCGCGAACAATATCCAGACTTTACGTATCTAATTGACGGTGATGGTGGAGATGAAAATCTAAAAGATTACCCAATTGAAGAAAATCCAGAACTTACAATTAAAAGTGTTTTGAGTAATCAAATGCTGTACCAAGAGGGATGGGGAGTTGATGCAATTAAGCATTCACTTACATTTAGCGGTGGATTAAGCCGAGCATGCACGCGTGGGTACGCGCCAATGCAAAAATATAATTTCCGTGGGTTTAGCCCATTCATGCTTCCATCGGTCATCGAAGTTGCAGAAGGAATCCCGTACATCGAGTTAACTGATTGGAATCACGAAAAATTATACGCTCTTAAAGGCGAAATCGTCTCTAAAGGAATCGAATCTTTGACTGGAATGCACATGCCAATTTTTGAAAAACGAAGATTCCAAGATGGCGCTGCAAAAGAACGTGCATTCGGCAATGCACCAATGCCCTACCGCAAGGCGTTTCATGCAACGTTTGACTGTTAAAAATGTTGTCACCGAGTCAAAAGCAAACGGTGCATTTTCTGAATCTGAATTAACGCGAAACGGTATTGTTGAAGACCACAATATCATTCTCACTACAAATAAAGAATGTTCATTCCGCTGTGTTATGTGCGATTTATGGAAGAACACTTTAGATTACCGTGTAAAAGATGGAGCCGTTGCTAAACAAGTTAAAGATGCACTTAACTCACTTCCAAAAGCAAAACATTTAAAGATGTATAACGCGGGTAGTTTTTTCGATAGACAATCTATACCAAAACCAGACACTTTTGAAATCGCTGACTTTATTCAAGAGTACGAAACACTCATAGTAGAAGTGCATCCTAAATTAATTAGTACACCTTGCTTTGAATTTGCCGATTATTTACAACCACAACTCGAAGTTGCAATGGGGCTAGAAACTGTTGACCCTGATGTTCTGCCGCGACTGAACAAAAGCATGACGCTTGATGATTTTGAAAGAGCAACAACCGCACTTCTTGAACGCAATATCTTTGTCCGTGCATTTATCTTATTGCGTACCCCTTGGCAAACTGAGGAAGAAGGCATCTATTGGGCTAAGGCCTCTATTGATTTTGCGCAATCAATCGGCGTCGAATGTTGCACTGTCATTCCGACCCGACCAGGCAATGGGACCGTTGAGTTAACCGCCCCTCTGCCAGAATCGCTCCATGAGGTCGTGGAATATGGAATAGCGAAGAAAAATGGACGTGTGTTTGGTGATTCTTGGGACCTAGAGTAGAAAACGACTACTTTTCACTGCAAATAACAATTAAATACGAGAATTTCTGCATCTAGTTCTTGCTTAATCCGTACAATAGTCTATATATAGATATGTTCCTATAAATATGCAATAGAGAGGCAAAAATACATGAAAACAATTACCACCATTTTACTTTGCGCAACTGCTAGTTCGTTGCATGCACAATCACTTCCGCCCGTTCCAGTACCCCCAGAAAACCCAATTACTGAAGCCAAAAGAGCGCTTGGTAAAATTTTGTTTTGGGATACGCAATTGTCAAGCGACAATACTACTGCTTGTGGCACTTGTCACCAATCGTCTTCAGCTGGTGCTGATCCACGCTTTGGTTACAACCCAGGTGCAGACGGTATTCAATGGAACAGCGATGATATAATTGGCTCACCTGGTGTGGTTGATAGCGATTCAAACGGAATGTATGTCCCCAATGCCACCTTCGATCTGCTCACCCAAGTAACTGCTCGAGCAGCAAATAGTTACGGCATGATTCAATACGCTCCTGAATTATTCTGGGATGGACGAGCATCAAGCACTTTTACCGATCCTGAAACTGGTGCAGTATTGATTGCTTCTGGTGGTGCACTTGAAAGCCAAGCAGTTGAACCACTAATGGGCAGTGAAGAAATGGCGCACCAAAATCGTGATTGGAATTCACTGAATACTAAACTAGTGACTGCCAAACCTATGGCACTTGCAACGAACCTTCCAAGTGACATGGCTCAAGCATTAGCAATACATAGCACATATCCAGAACTTTTCACTGAAGCTTTTGGTGATGCCACTATCAATGCTGGTCGAATCGGAATGGCAATTGCAACCTACGAACGAACACTCGTAGCTGACGACACGCCTTACGACAGAACACAAAATGGACAAGCAGGCGGACTAACACCCGACCAAGAACAAGGGTTGCAGATGTTCTCTAGCCCAATGATGCTCTGCTCAGAATGCCACACCCCACCGATGTTTACAGATTTTACATACAGAAATGTTGGCTTGCGACCAATCGCAGAAGATGCTGGTCGATTTGGTGTAACAAAAGATATTAATGACAGAGGCAGGTTCAAAGTTCCTTCACTGAGAAATGTTGGGCTTAAAAGCACATTCATGCATAATGGTCGATTGCTTTCATTGGACAATGTCCTTGATTTTTATGGAGGAAATACAACGCAATTTCCAGAAAACCAAGATCCAATAATCGGTCAAATTTTCCTGCCTCCTATGGCAATTGTTCCTATCAAAGACTTCCTTGCAAACGGCCTGACCGATGCTCGAGTTCGAGATGAACTATATCCATTTGACAGACCAACTCTAATAAATGAGTTAGCCCAAAACCCACTTCCAGTTGGAACTGGTACAGCTGGTAGCGGTGGTTTTATTCCTGCAGTAATTGCGCCTTCTGCAACACCGAATATTGGCAATACCGACTTCCGTTTTGGCATCAAAAATGCTTTAGGACAAGCGCAAGCAAGTATAGTTCTTTATCGCACCCAAGCAGATGCAGAAGCAATGGGCATGCCTGTTGTAACACTTGGTCCAATTACCTTGGCTGGCAAAGGTCAAGGCAGAGGATACGGAACAATACATTGGCCAATCGAAGCAAACAGTACACTTCTTGCTGACTCGCTCTATGCGCAATGGATTGTTCAAGACTCAAATGGAAGCAACGGTGAAGCTCGATCAGAACTTGTTGAAGTTAGTTTTTACGAAGTTGATCCAACCTCCTGTAATTGCCCAGGCGATGTCACTTGTGACTCCATCGTTGGAGTAAGTGACCTTCTTGCGATGATCGATTCATGGGGAGAATGCGACTTCTGTGGTACAGACTTAAATAATGACGGTGCCGTCAATGTGTTGGACCTTCTTAGTCTGATTGACAATTGGGGTGGTTGCTAAAACAACTGTTTACATTTTAAAAAACGAGCCGTGCATCCAAATGGATGCACGGTTTTTTTATGGAGCACAGAATTGCAATACCTACAGTGGTAGGATGAACAAATGAAGTATGACGTTGCAATTTTAGGTGCTGGTTTTAGCGGGAGCATTTCTGCGTTAATTGCAGACCAAATGGGCTTAAAAACCATCTTGCTAGAACGTGGAACTCACCCACGATTTGCAATTGGTGAATCTTCTACACCGCAAGCAGACATTACTCTTGCATCACTTGCTGAAAAATACAACCTCCCTTTTTTAAAACCCCTTTCTAGATATGGCAGTTGGAAAGAATCATATCCTGAACTAAACTGCGGACCTAAACGTGGCTTTACATACATTCAACATCCCAACATCGAAAACGAGCTACTCGTTGCAGCAAGTCCAGACAATTACAATTGTGATTGCCATTGGTATCGCGAAGATTTTGATGCATTCCTAGTCGAAGAAGTGAAAAAAACTGGTGTAGACTATTTTGAAAATACAAATGTGACTCTCACTTCAAACTCAAACTGGAATTTACAGAGTGAGAACGTATCGTGCACTGCAGAATTTATTATTGATGCAACTGGAGGAGCAAACCCATTACATATACCGCAGGACAATACTTCAATTCATACAAATTCTAGAGCCATATATTCCCACTTCACTGGAGTAACGCCGTGGGGCAATATACACGGAAAACAACATCACCCCTACCGGTGCCACGACTCGGCATTACACCATGTTTTTGCAGGTGGATGGATGTATGTTTTACATTTTGACAATGGAATAACAAGCGCAGGGTTTATTCTTGATTGTGATGCTCGACCGAACGATACTTGGGAATCGTTAATGCTTGAATTTCCGAACATTAATGAGCAATTCAAAAATGCAGTTGCAACATTACCAATTGTGCAATCAAAAAGAATGCAACGGTGTACCACAAAAATGGTCGGGGAAAACTGGGCGATGCTACCACATGCTGCTGCATTTTTAGACCCGCTGCACAGCGCAGGTAATGCGCTCACGCTCAACGGGATTGAACGATTGATGCCTCTTCTCCAACTGAGTAAACAAGAACGAATCGAAGGGCTTAATACATATCAAAACAAAACTACGCAAGCTGTTAAATTGCTCGACAAAATTATCCATGGATGTTACAAATGTTTTGATGATTTTGAACATTTGTCACAGTTCGCCATGCTTTACTTTGTTGGAGCCGACTTCACAGAACGACAAAAACGATCCGGAACCGAAACCGATTTCCTAAACAGTGGAAATGTAGATTTCCGCAACACAGTCGATCACTTTTATAACCAAGTTGTCGAAGGAACGCTTAACGCTGCTGACATTGCAGATGCAATAAAACCTTGGAACATGATAGGGCTTTGCGACCCTTCAAAGCAAAACATGTACGATTACACTTAATGACAACTACTTTTACAATTGGGCAATTGGCTAGCAAGGCCGATGTGCCAACATCGACAATTCGTTATTATGAACGGCGAAAATTATTGCATCCAAATTCCAGAAGTCTTGGCAATTATCGACTTTATGATGAACAAACTCTCGAGCGCTTGCTTTTCATTAGGTCTTCGCAAGAAGTTGGGTTCACGTTGGGAGATATTGAATCGCTTCTCCAATTCCGTGATGGCAATGGCAAACCGTGTTCTGATGTCCAACACTTAATCACATCACGACTTCAACAAGTACACGATGAACGAAAGCACCTCAAACGAGTCGACCGCCTGTTGACCCAATGGCTCAAGATTTGCACCACTGTTTGTAAAGATGGAAAATGTGGTGTTATCGATGGCTTAAATGCGCCGAATTCAAAATAATATTGAATTAACTCGTTCTCAATTGACCTTGAACCATGGTTCATCCCCGATAATGTCTATATGAAAAATATCACTTCTATTATCGTATTATCGCTGACATCAATTTTAATCGGTTGCGATAGCCCCATGCCAGTAAATTCAACCGAAGCAATAGTTCAACCTGCTGTAGCAACCGGTGAAAATACAGCGACGCTCTGGGTAAATGGAATCGGCTGCCCTGGTTGTATTCCAAGCGTTAAAGAACCAATGCTAAAACTAAACGGTGTACAAGCTGTCTCGGTAGAACTTCAAACTGGTGTTGTCACCGTTACTTTAAACGAAACTAATCCTGCAACACAAGATCAACTTTCTGGGGCAATTGAAGACGGTGGATTCACCCTTACAAAAATAGAAATGCCACAATGAAAAATCTAATTCTGTTAGTGACATTTGTATGTTCATTGTTTTTGTTTTGCGACAGTACTTCGGCACAGGCGCCTATCAACTCAAATGTCGCAATACAACCAAACAAAGGCGGACTAATCCTTCGTCAACGAATAACCGTAACCGAAGCTGACAAAACTCCAATGGCAAACACAAGCGTTGACATGACAATGTCGATGTCAACATTGATTTATGGCGTGTCAGAAAAATTCACACTCATGCTAAACATTCCAGTTCGTATTCAAAGCAAGACCACTAACTCTGTAACTGGTGTAGAGAATGACCTCTCTGGTTTAAACGATATTAAAATCATGGGCAAATTCAGATTATTTAGGGATGATTTCGGACCAATGAATACCCAGCGTTTTGATTTACTTGCAGGAGTTGAAATTCCAACTGGCCGAGATGCATTTACTTCCGATTCAACCGACCCTATCTTTGGTGGTGTGTATACCTATAAAAAAGATAGGCACGCTTTCTCAACGGATTTGCTTTGGAAATTCAACACAGGCAATGGTAACCTTGGTGAAGACCAACTCACATATGACTTTGCCTACGTGTACCGACTTACTCCAGATGTGTATTCTTCGAATGATCCAACTGCACTTTTTGGTTCCATCGAATTAAATGGTTCCTATGAAACAAACAACGATCAAGAAATATTCCTATCGCCGGGCATTTCATACCGAAAAACTCAATGGGCACTTGAGGCAACCGTGCAGATCCCCATCCATCAGCGACTTGATAACCGCATGGAACGGGATTACGTCTTCGGAGTTGGCTTCAAAGTTCGATTTTAGCGTACTTGATTTTAGTGTGCGTGGTACTTGGGTGCCAGGTACCGTTCAGCACCCTTTGCGGTACGATGACCAATAATGAAACGTCTTATTTTATTATTGTGCGGTTTGATGATTACTGGATGCGGTGGTGGTGACGAAAGTGCGCAAAAAAAAGTCGATGTAACGGCGCTTCGCAACCGAAATCTCGCGCTCGCTTATATAGATAGCGGAATGATGAAAGAGGCTAGCGAGAAACTCGCCCTGCTTGAACTGACATTCCCAGAAGAAGCTTTTGTGTACGCTAATCAAGGTCTTGTTGCACTTCGCCAAAATCAATTAGAACAAGCCAATGCTTTGTTCCAAACTGCAGCTACATTTGCCCCAAACAATGCATCTATTGCCATGTTGCAAGCAGAGACCGCGATGCTCACCGGAGAATTTGAACAATCGACTCAAATTCTTGAAGATGCCATTATTAATAATCCAAAAAACATGTACCTGCGTTGGGCTCGAAAAGAAAGCAAAGAACACCTGAAAGTTCTTATCGAAGAGTTAAGCCAAAATGTAGTCGTTCGACTCGCACTTATCAAAGCATTTCTAAAAAATGAAAACTTTGAAGAAGCACATAAGCACTTGCTCATTCTTAAATCACAAGGCATCATTCAAGAGGCGCAAGCGATAGCTTTGTTCGACGGCGCGATGCTACAAATCGAAAACAAGAAAGCACGTGTTGCTCGAGCGCAAGTCATCGGGCTTGATAATGTTCTTAAGCCAACTCGCGCTTGGCAACATTCTCAATTAGAGGTTGCAGGCCCTCCTGGTACGGTTGGACACCCTGTTCGACAATTCATAAATACTGCTGTACCTGTTTGGGTACAACCAAATGCGAAAACTATTTCAACTACAAAATTGAACGAAACTGTTTTGCCCGCAGGCAAAAAACGGATTCTTCTCGTTGAGTCTCGTTCCCAGTCTGAATTAATAACGGCGAATGACTTGTTTGCAATAGTTCTCGTGCCCATCGATTGGAATAATGACCGAAAACTTGACGTTGTTACCGGAACGCTAAAGGGACGCGTATACGTTGAAGGCGGAGTTGAGTTACTTGAAGAAAACGGCACAGCGATTTCAGCTCTTACAGCATGGGATGCTGATCAGGATGGCGACTTAGACTTACTCGTAACTCGTGGTGAAACATTTTTGCTTCAAAACAACGGTGATGAGACTGTTACCATTCGAAATCTGAACTCCCCTTCGTTACAGAGTACGCACATAATTGACATCGATGAAGATGGGGCAGTAGATGTTGTTGGGATTGATGAAAATCACAAACTTGTTGTACTTAAAAATGAACGCTCTGGAAACATCCGCGTCCTTAATGATTTTCTTCCAAACACACTTGTATTTGATTTAACAGTCGGCGACTTTAATAACGATGGTTGGATGGATATTGCATGGTTAAACACGAACGGCGAAGCTGTAATTGGCGAAAATACACATGTAAATAGTTTTGCACCACGGAATATTGGCGGTTTTGGAATAACTGTCGACTCGGCAGATATGGATAACGACACGAAACTTGACATCATTGTTGGAGGGGAGCAAATCCACATTATTCAAGCAAATGGAAATGAAGCCTTTATTCCAGCAATAGGCGAATTTCAAATTATCGACGCAGATCTTGATGGCGATCTTGACATAGTGACCAACGGAACAGAATTTGCAATTTGGGATCAAATTGGAACTCCAAATGAAAACGAATTCCAAAAAATAATTCTTGAAGCAATCCTCGAAGGTGGGCAACGAAACAATTCGCTCGCAGTCGGTGGATTTGTTGAAGTGCAGTCCGATGGCACATACCAAAAGCATCTTATCACTGGCCCTTTAACACACATTGGCCTTGGAGGAAAACCAGCAGATACTATTCGCGTTGTTTGGCCAAACGGTGTTCCGCAGGAAGTCATTGAACCAGAAGCAAACCAAATATTTACTGAGGTGCAAATCTTAAAGGGTTCATGTCCATTCCTCGCGACGAGTAACGATGATGGTTCGTGGGAATTTGTCACAGACCTTCTTTGGCGAAGTCCGCTGGGACTTAAAATCAATGCGCAAACTGTTCCAGCAATTGCTGCAACCCAAGATTGGGTAAAAATTCGCGGCGACCAATTGCACGCACGTGATGGTGTTTACGAAGTTGCTATCACAGCACAATTATGGGAAACACATTTCATTGACGAGTTAAAAATGCTCGCTATCGATCATCCAATCGGGACTGAAGTCTTTGTTGATGAGCGTTTTGTTGCACCCGTTCCGCCGTCCTATGGTTTATACATATACGAAAATGTACAGAGCCCTGTGCGCGCCATTGACCAAACTGGCAAAGATGTTCTTGGCATTGTTCAAGCAAGAGACGGCTGGCGGCTTGGCGGTTTTGCAAAAGGCCCCTATCAAGGCGTTGCAACGGACCACTTTGTCGAATTAGACTTAGGTCAAATTGATGCATCTCCTGGGTCAGCAATTGACATCATTGCACAGGGTTGGATTCGACCAACAGACACAAGTATCAATGTTGCTTCAGCACAAGGAAGCAGTTCGCCTCCAAAAGCACTTGAAGTTTCCATTCCTGACGGAAAGGGTGGATGGAAAATTGTAATTCCAAACGGCGGTTTCCCCGCAGGCAAACTCAAAACAATTATTTTAGAGATACCAATGGATAGTTTCGTTGACAACGACAACCGAGTCCGCATCAGCACCAATCTCGAAATTTACTGGGACAAACTTTCGTTTGCGACACGTGCGTTCGTTGACATCAATGAATTGCCAATTGAATTACTTTCTGCGGATCTTGGATACATGGGTTTTCCTTACATGTCCAGAACAGATGTGAACGCGCCAAACATTCCTGATTACAAAGACATACGATACGGCAACGCGTGGCGTGACCTTGAGGGTTACTACACGCGTTATGGTGCCGTAGAACCATTGCTCCAAGAAATCGATGATCGGTATGTCATCATGAATGCTGGCGATGCGATGTATTTACAATTTAAAGAACTTACACAACCAATGCCTGGGATGACTCGCGATTTCATTTTCTTTACCGACGGCTGGGTAAAAGATGGCGACTGGAATACAGTTGATTCACGTACAGTGGGACCACTTCCGCACCATGCAATGAGTGGTTATCCCTATCCTAATAATGAGCGTCCCCCTGAACTTTTACCATCGTTTAGCGACTGGCAAGAGTACCACACCCGCTACGTTACCCCAACTTCGTTTAGGGATGCATTGAAATAATCTAAAGTATTCTATGCATGGAAAACATCCCAAACATTTCTGTCATTGATCCGATTACTCCAGCGTGGAATCACATGATGCGGATTTTGTTTAAACCATTTGCATTTAAGAAATGGCTACTCCTTGGATTTTGCGCATTTCTTTCCCAGTGTGGAGAGGCTGGCGGTTCCAATATTACAAATATTTCTTATTTTCGAACTTCAAATTCGAATATCGGAGAGTGGGTCGAAGCTAATACAATGTTATTCGTCACGCTTATCTGCGCTTCGATACTTGTAATTTTCATTTTCGTTTGTTTCATCTTGTGGTTAGCGAGCCGTGGAAAATTTATGCTCATCGATGGAATAGTTAAGAATCGAGGTGCGGTGAGTGAACCTTGGAATGATTACAAAAAAGAGGGAAACAGTTTGTGTTTGCTATCCATTTTCATTTGGATCGTCTATGTAGTTGTATTTGTAATAATTGTTGGGCTTTCTCTTTTAATAGCAATGCCAGATATACAAAACGGTTCATTTCAAACTGCTGGTTTATTAGCAGTACTATTTGGCTCTCTGACTTTCATTCTTTACATTTTTGCATCCATAGCAATAACATTCTTTTTAAACGTATTCGTATTACCGACCATGTATTTAAAACGCATCAAAGCAACCGAAGCTTTTAAACTCGCCTGGACACAATTTTGCAAAGATCGCGTGTGGAAATCAATACTCCTCTTTTTAATGATGTTGATGCTTGGAATAGGCGCAAGCACAATTGGATTTTTCGGAATCCTCGCCACATGCTGTCTTGGTGCACTCCCCTACGTTAATTCCGTCCTCTTTCTACCAATAACACTTTTCTTTGCTTGCTATTCGTTGTGTTACTTACAACAATTTGGTAAAGACTGGACTTTCTTTAAAAATCTATGCCGCTTTTGTAATTACGAATTGCACGGACTCGAAGATGGTTGTGTTTGCCCTGAATGTGGAAAAAACTAGTTCGTTTTCTGAAAAACTCGAACCCAATCCACCTCCATCGTGTCTGGAAATTGATTGGGCTCAATTCTTCCCGCTTCCCACTTACTCGCAAGTAATGAAAGAATGATGTACTCATCGTGTTGCGAAACTGCTTTGTCTGTTCGCCACGTTTCTTCTCCGTCAATATAAAAAACGTACTCGGATGGAGTCCATAGCAATGAGTAAACATGGAATTCTGTATCAACTGTTTCTATTGCTGGGTTTGTTTTCAAATAACCAGAGCCGACAGTTTTCTTCTCTTTAGATTTGTAAGCATTCCAGTGTATGTTCTGGCTTAGCGATCCCTTTCTGCCAAAATATTCAATGATGTCAATTTCAGAACCACTCGCTTCAAAATCATCTACCACTTTCCCGTACTCATCCGATTGCAACCAAAACGCTCCGTGGTGACCTTCGGCAGATTCAAATTTAATTTTTGCTTCAAATAATCCATACTTCCAATCTTGAATATTTTGAGTTGTAATCATTCCTGACTCAATTGAATAACCAATTTCGTCATCGCTTGGAATTAATTTGGTTTGCAAAACCAAATGCCCCTTTCCATCTAGTGTAGAACAATGCTCTCTAATTTTACTTTTGCCGTGCATCTTGTCTTTATGTCGAGTTGCCCACTTGGATATATCGAGTTCATTTCCAGAAAAATTATCAGACCAAACCAATTCGTACGTTGCAGAATCAATTTGAACTGTCGGCTGCTCTGAACCAAGTTGCAATAAAAAGAACAATAAAAGCGTTAAACGTATCATTGTGTGATTGAAATATAGAGAATTATGTAGATTTATGTGCATTGTTGCACGTACAATGTCGATTATTGACCTTCAAGGAATTACTAAATAATGCTAATAACCGCCATTTGCCTTACAACTACACTTGTTATTGCGCCCCCACCCGCAGAACAAATAAGCGATATCCAACTTTCTGATGTACGTGAATCCGCGGGTATTGATTTCGAACACTACGGCGAGAGGCATCGCTGGTGTGAAATTGGTCCCCAAGTAAAAGGGATTGCTACCAATGAAGAAATTCCGGCCGGTCTTTTTGAAGACCCGTTTGAATTTGCAAATCGTCACCTCATTCGTATGAATGGTTCGGGCGCAGCATGGATTGATATTGAAAACGATGGCGATTACGATATTTATTTAGTCAATGGTTCCGGCGGTCCTGAAACAACAAATGCTCTTTACTTAAACATGGGCGATGGCACATTTCTTCCACAAACAAAAGCGTGCGGAGTACTTGATGCTGGCGAAGGCATGGCGGTATCCGTTGCGGATTATGACAACGATGGTTTCTCTGACATGATGGTCATGAACTTTGGCAACTTTGTTTTGTTTCGCAATAACGGAGACGGTACTTTTTCTGATGTGACTGCAAAAGCGTTTCCAATTGGACTTGACGAAATTTGGTACGGAACTTCTTCATGGGGCGACTTTGATAGTGATGGATTTCTCGATGTTTACATTGCTGGGTATGTCGATTTAAGCAAAAATAATGGAAACGAAGGTTTACGTTTTCCAATGGACTTCAAAGGATTTCCAAACTACCTCTACCACAATAATGGTGATGGAACGTTTACAAATATTGCGAAAGAAGCAGGCGTGCAAGATGGTTTTCGAAAAACAATGCAAGTGCTCGTCTCCGACTTTAACGATGACAATCGACCAGACATTCTTGTTGGGAATGACACCGACCCAAATGGTCTCTATTTAAATCGAGGCGATGGCACGTTTAAGGAATTTTCTGGTCCAAGTGGTCTTTCAAGCACTGATGGTTCAATGGGAATTGCTTGGGGTGATTACAACAACGACCAAATGATGGACTTGTATATTAGTAATTACACTGGCGAAGCAGATTTATTATTAACAATGGTCGACAATACATCGAGCAATGATGGTGAGGTGAAGAACGCTATCTTTATGGCTGATTTTGAATCGCCAATTATTCAACAAACTACTTGGCCTCTCGTTGGCTGGGGAACTGGTTTTGTAGATTTAGACAACGACACTGATTTAGACTTATTTGTAGCAGGTGGACATCTAAATGGAGTGTCAGGTGACAACCGAGATTTTAATGCTCTATTTGAAAATACGGGCGACGGCAAGTTTATAAATTCATCTGAAACTTCTGGTGTTAGAGCAACTGGCAAACGCATTCACCGCGCTACTATTTTTGGTGATTACGACAACGATGGTAAAATTGATTTTTACGTTGTCAACAATGGCGAAGAATCTTATGACGAAGACTCCGACCGACACGGTGTGCTATACCACAACGACTCTACGGGCAATGGTGGATGGCTTAAAGTAAAACTTCAAGGAACAAAAAGTAATCGAGATGCTTTTGGAACAAAGTTAAAACTAGTTTCAGGCGACAACATTCAAATTCGTGAACATGTTAGTGGCGAGGGTTACTTCTCTTCTAACGCACAAGAAGTACACTTTGGTTTGGGCGATATCGAAAAAATAGATTCACTTACACTCACTTGGCCAAGCGGAAAAACGCAGACAATCACTGATATAAAGCCAAATCAGGTTTTAACTCTCGTCGAGAATTGATTTTAAATATAATTCTTTGATTGTGGTGAAAACTGAAAACGATTACTGGTCTAGGATTGAGCCAATTACACCTGGCAACATAATTTTCTTAAACTGTTTGTATTCCATGCTTCCAGCATCAACGGTAACATTATGACCATTTGATTCCCATGCAGCTTCGAGTGCGTCGCTTTCAAGTTTTATTGAACCAGTTGAACCGTCAATGTAAGAAACATTTACTTTGCCTTCATCCCAGAATGCGGGAAAGTCTACAAAATTATTTGCAGTAGTTGGGTTTACAAGCCAACCGTTTAAGTTTCTACCATCTTTATCCTGCTCACCAATGCTACACATTGTGTTGCTTGGTTGAGGAACTTGCGAAAGAGTTAACGTTGACACAAGCAATGGTGTCGAGACGTCTACGATTTCATCCCCTTCTACACCAACGAATGCATTCAATGAATAGGAACGTATTCGGGAAGTTGGAATGTTTGTATTACCACTGACAAATTGATCGATTTGGCCAATCGTTGGATCAAGTGGAGATTGGTATACCGTTACATCTCCGATGTACTGGTATGCCGCACCATCCTTTAACGCGGTTAGAAGCTCAACTTGTTTCCCCTCCACAGTCTCGACTCGTGCATTTCCATCAATATCGTCCCCATGTGCCGCAACCCAAAACCTATCGATTTGTTCTTGGGTTGATGGAGTGCCCGAACCAGTTGGTTCTGTGCGTGGATGTAGAAGCATTCCTTTGTTGTCAGCCGCAAAGGACCAAGTTGCAGAGCCAATAGTTCGATGGTTTCCCATGTCTTTTGTAGACTTCGCTTGCTTCATCATCGCACTTGCAACAACAACGACAAGCCCAACAAGAATTGCGAGAATCGCAATGACAACAAGAAGTTCGATTAATGTGAAACCGCGTCGGGTTTTTATGGACATGGCCCAAATTCTCCAATTACTACTAACAGGTCAGATACATTCCGTATGGTAGCACCTGTGATATCAGCATTGGGGTTTCCCCACGCACTAATGATGGTTATTAAATCAGAAACATCAACAACTCCGTCACTCGTAAGGTCCGCGTTGCATATTCCGTTTGCATCATTTGCACGTGAGAAAATTTGAACCGAGTACGGAGCAACATCTACAATTCCACTACACGCCATTCCGTCGTAGCCAAATTGCATTGCAACTGCATCATGTCCAATATTTGTGTAATCGTTAGTGTACTGCGTTGAATCAGAATTAAACACCATGTCCCAAGTACCCTCGCTTTGGAAACCGATTAGGTAGGAATTCAAACTATTAATACTAAAATTCATCAGAACAATCACATCATCGCCAATACCACCGGTGCCCCAACGATGATACGCAATGCCGTTGCTATTGTCATTAATATGATGAACATTTATTGAACCTTCCTTTCACATAGTCTTCTCTCTTAAAAGCCGAAAATGCAGAGCAATCAATAAAACTAGAGAATTAAAAGGAAAATTCGATTTTTTCGGTGATAATTAAATATATAAAATAGTAAATTGCTTAGGATATGCTCCTATGGATTATGTAAATTTGGGTTTGGGAATAGTAATTGGTTGTTTTCTAGGTGGAATCGCTGTTTTTGCGTTCTTAGGGCGAAAATCAGACAAAAGTAACGAAGTAGAACTTGTTCGGCTTCAAACACAATTGGAAGAGCAGAAGAAATACGCTAAAGAGATGCAATTGCGGATGAACGATGCTTTTGCCACTCTAAGCCAACAAGCAATAGATCAAAATTCTAAAAGCTTTTTACAACTTGCAGAAACAAAATTTACCCCGTTCAAAGATTTACTAAACAAGACGCAAGCATCGGTTCAAGATCTTGAAAATAAACGAGTGAAGGCATACGCTGAACTTGAAACTGCAAGCAAACAGATCATCGAGGAAACTTCAAAACTTGAACACATTCTTCGTCGTCCGGATCATCGAGGAAAGTGGGGTGAGTTCAAATTAAAAACAACCGTTGAACATGCCCAGATGCAAAAACATGTTGATTTTGATGAGCAAGTTACTACGACCGGCGGCCAAATTTTCCGTCCAGACATGGTAATCAAACTCCCAAGCAATGGGAGAATTGTTGTCGACTCAAAATTACCTTTTGACCACTACAACTTGGCAGTAGAAGATAAAGAACATGAAAAAGAACATTTGGACAATCATGTCAAAGCCGTTGAATTGCATATCAAAACACTTGCTGATAAACAATACTGGAAACATATTGAGGGCTCTCCTGAATTCGTTGTGATGTTCGTTGGTATCGAATCTGCGCTAGTTGCGGCCCTTGATAAAAAACCTGAAATTCTTGAGAATGCATTGAAGAAAAAAGTGCTTCTTACTTCACCTGGAACTCTTATTGCTCTTCTGCAAGCCGCTGCATTCGGCTGGAGGCAAAATGCAATGGCAGAAAATGTAAAGGAAATTGCTACAGAAGGCCAGAAGCTGTTTGATCGTCTTAAAGTATTCCGTGACCACTTTGCAAAAGTTGGCGCAGGCCTAAGTCAAGCAAACAATTCCTACAACGATGCCGTTGGCTCATATACGGCACGACTTGAAACAACCGCAAAACGCTTGACTGAATTGGATTCTTCCGGAGGAAATGATATACCCCCAATCGATCCAATTGACACCCAACCACGCACGCTCGAGTGACCCCCCGACTGTCACTTTATTGCTTTTTTAGATACGGTTAGTTGAAGATAGTTACGGGGAAATTTGTTTCGCAGATTTCCGAGCATTCTCACAAGCTTTTTGCATGATTACTTCTGGGTTTGTTTCGATGCAATCGAGCTCGATGGAACTGATTGCAAGTAAACTCACTGCGACAGTTCCTTCCAATGTTGTATGCAACATGTCGTCCTGTAACAGTTTCTCTTGACTTCCCGCTGGCCACGATTGATTATGAATAGTTATCGCTTCATCGTTGACTAATTTTAATCCTAAAGTAAAAGCATCTATAACTGTTACGTTTTCGTTCGCGTCTCCCCAGGCTTGAATTCTGTCGTTCAGTTTTACTAATGTTGCACTAGTAGGAACTTGGGTTGCGGATAAAACTTTACCTATTGCGACACGCACGTCTGGCAAATTACCGATTATTATTGGTGCGTTTATTTGTTCAAGAAGGTGTAGAGCAAAATTTAATTTTTCCATCCGATATTCTGGCACTGATATATCTTTGGGTGGTGTTCCGTGACCAAACCAAAACAAAAAATCTAAACCTATGACAAGTGTCGGTTTATATTCTTTTATTTTTTCAATATATTTTTGAGCATTCGCTTTTGATTTTCTAAAAAATAACAAATCGCCAAAAAACTTGACTTCCTGATGTTCTGAAGTAATTATTCCCTCAAAAATATGCTTCATATTAATTGTGTATGCTCCAAGATCCATTTTCACCGGAGGTGTAATCACACCAAAACCAGATGAAATACTTGCTCCTGTTACAACTACTCTGTCTAATATTTCGCAATTTTCATCATCGGCAAACGCTGATAGAGCGATTGAAATAATAAAAACAGCACTAATGAGGGGTTTTCTGAACATTACACAAAATTATATAGAAATCAAATGAAATTACTAGTATTTATTTTTCGTAAAGTCATAATAGAGAGATAACTAACCTCACACACAGGAGAGAACCATGAAATTTGCAGTACTTTTAGCCCTCGCTTTTACCCTTCCAACATTCGCACAAACAGAACATTGGACATACAGTGTTTCGTCTGGTGGAGAAAATGTTAACTGGGTAAGCCCTACTTCGGTAGATCCAAGCGCAGATCAATTTGATTACACGTACGAAATAACATACGTTGCAATCGATGTGATTTTCCTAGGTCAGGTGATAGGGCCCACTGATGTTACTGCAGATATGGATCCAGCTCTTTTATTCGGTAGCGGTTCTGGTCTCGGTCCTGCGCCAATAGTAATGATGGATGCACCTATTGCAGCAGATGCTGACACTGACGGCACTATTGATATTGCTGCTGACATGTACATGCAACTCAATGGAAAAGGATTCGGCCAATTCGATGTTACGAATGTATTTCTCGGTGATGTTATGGTTGACATGGGTTGGCCATTTGGATGGCAAAATGTACAACTCGACCGAATTTATATGGATGGATACATTGACATGACACCAATCGTAATTTCTTGCCCCGCAGACATTAATGGCGACAATGTTGTAAATGTTAGTGACATCCTTGCCGCAATCGGCAACTGGGGTGGCGCAGGCGTAGGTGACATCGATGGTTCGGGTATTGTCGATGTTTCTGACTTACTTACTATAGTTGGTTCTTGGGGCCCCTGTAGCCCGTAAATTTTAGTATGCAAGTGTTAACGTCGTTCATTCATTGCTCTCAATGAGTACACTAAATGCATGCTTTTAACAAATACTGTTCTTATCGTAAGTGCTATGTTGTTCGCATCCCACTCTACTGAACAAGTCGATCCACCAGCGTTCTCTGAAAACTACGCAGTGAATGTCGAGATGTGGTGGTGGCGAATGCCGTTTGTAGACAGAATTCACGCTGCCGCAGATGCTGGCTTTACCAAAATAGAATTTTGGCCTTGGCAAGGTAAAGATATAGAAGAAATAGCAACCGTATGTAAAGAACGCGGGATTGAAGTTGCACAATTCACCGCTTGGGGATTTGTTCCAGGGATGAACAATCCAAAAACACATAGCAAGTTTGTTGAAGAAATTAAAAAGAGTTGTAAAATAGCAAAACAACTTAATTGCAAACGAATGACTGTTGTCGGTGGAAACGATATTCCAAATATGTCACAAAAAGAAATGCACCAAAATATTATTGATGCGTTGAAACTTGTCAAGCCAATCGTGGAAGAAGAAGGCATCATGCTTATTCTTGAACCAATGAATATTCGAGTGGATCATAAAGGTCACTGCTTATACGGGAGTGAAGACGCTGTTCGCATTTGTCGGGAAGTTGATTCGCCAATGATAAAACTGAATTGGGATCTATACCACATGCACATCAGCGAAGGCGATTTGTGCGGAAGGTTGCGAGATGGAATTGACCAAGTTGGTTACATTCAAGTTGCTGATCATCCTGGGCGACATGAACCAGGTACAGGTGAAATCTACTACCCCCGCGTTTATGAAGAACTCAAATCCCTTGGATACACGGGTCCAATTGGCCTCGAATGTTCGCCAGTTGCCACAGAGGATGAAGCAATACAGCGCTTACGAAAAGATATGTATTACTCCGCAGAGTAATTAAAAAAACGGGACCGACATTTGTCGGTCCCGCATACAAACCTTCCAAGAGTTTGTCTTTTTAGTTACAAGCGAGAAGTGTTTGAGCTGATGATGCCATTTGATCCCAGCCAGCGTTTGCTTGTTGCCACTGCGTTTTTGTAGTATTCCAATTTGCTCGAGCGTTTCGATACGATGATCGGTTCTTTCGGAAGGAGCGTGCTGCGCGAAGTGATTTCGTGCGCGATTTTTTATACTGAGCGAGTGCCTTCTTGTATTGCTTTGAACCTTTTTTGAACTTTCGTTTTGCTTTTGCAAATGCTCGTTTAGCTTTTGACCATGACTTACGGCTTGAGCGGTAAGAACGCGCTCTCTTGCGGTATGATTTCTTGGAACGAACTAATCTAACTTTTGCAGTATTCAACTGAGCAAGAAGTTGCGCTTCTTGTTGTTGGCGTTCTGCTTCAAGAGCTGCTGCTGCAACCGCTACTGCTTCGTCAGCTGCAACTTGTACTGCATTGTCTTCTTGTTCTGCTAGAGCTCGTCGTGCTGCTGCTGCATCACAAGCTGCATCTACAGACCCTTTCATGTTTGAAAGAAACTCTACGTGTAGCGCATCAACATCATCCCAATATGCTTTACGGTCTTCGTTTGACATGGTTGACCAGTTGTCTGTGTACATACTTACGAATACATATGCATCCCAGAATGCAACACCATTAACACGGTGGTCTTTACCATTTGCGTCAGTCCATACAGCATCAAGTGATGATTGAACTTGATCGCGCATGAATTCTGGTGTTGTATGAAAGTGACGGCAACCTGATGAATTTTCGCTGTAACGTGGGAATGCAACTGCGTAGACAGGTATTTCACCATTTACCATTTGGATGCATTTTTCTACACGTTCTTCGAGGCGATTTGAATCGTTTCCATTTGGATTGTACTCGTAAACATCAGGAAACAAACCAGTTGATGCTTGAAGAAGGCGATCGATTGATGCAGTCGTGCTGTTTTCTTTACTGTGTGATTTTTTAGGTATTCCCCAGTAACCGATTTTCGCATTTGGGCGTAGTGATTGTGCGTACTCAAGACCTTCGATATAAAAGTCAATTGCTGTGTCTACTACTGATTGATTGCTTGAATCAAGGATTGGCCACCATGAACCTTCAAGGTCTAGGCAGATAGGACCAGCATAATCTGCTGGAACATTTGCGTCCATCCAAGCGAGAAATTTATCTTTGTCATCTTGATCGATTACACCGTCTTCGTAATAATCAACTGCACCATTGATTGAGATTGGAAGAACAGTAATATCATTGCCTGCAGCCCATGCTCTTGTTTGTGAACCTTGGTTAAGTTCTGTTGCAAGGTTCCTGCGTTGTTGGCTTCTTGAAAGATCGTCGTAGTAAATTGCATCCATAAGAATTGGATCTTGGCCTTGCCAACTCATATCCCTATTTGGATCTCGTGTTACTGATTCTTCTGGTTCCGTTTCTGGTGCTGGTTCCGTTACTGGTGCAACATAATCTGCTACTGGACCCCATTGTTGCATCAATTCCATGATGTCTGCTGTATTGACTACGCCATCATTATTCAAGTCTGCTGCGCAGTCGCTATCGCATGCTTGCCCTAAAAAGCTAGTGATTGAAAGAAGGTCCATTGCGTTAACATCGCCGTTGTTGTCGATATCTGCGGATGATGCTGCCATCAAAGTGGTTGCTGTAAGGGACGTGGCGATCATGGCCAAAGTCGTAGGTATGGTTGTCATTTTAAACTCCAGAGACAGGGGTGAATTTCATGGTCGAGAACATCTCGACAGGTGCACCTCATAGACAGGTCGCTGGCACTTGTGAACCGAAAAGTAAAAAAAGTGCAAAAACCGCCTTGATAAGGTCAATAATCCACTTCTTTTGATCGTTTATTCTTATTTATTTCTATTTGGCAGCCATAGCCAAGGCAAAATCGGTGGATTTTCCCTTGTTTTTGGTTGCCATGGCAAGAGTAATTCCTTGCCGTAATACACCTTCGTCCATCTAAAAATGAACCTGAATCACCATCTAAAAAAACTCACACCACCCACCAGTTATAAGGATTACTCCAAACAAGTGGTATAGATAGATTGGTGCATCTCTGTGTCGTTGATATCATCCCTACTGTAGGAGAACTCACTTATGAAATTCCAGCACTTACTATTTCCTCTTATTGCCATACTACTTACCGGATGTAGTTCATCAAGCAGCGCCCTTCACAATAAAACAGCGACTAATATTGTCCTCCAAGCAGATAGTTCCAAAATTAACAAAATTGAAATTTCTGATTTACACACTTCTTTCTTAAATGACCGCACTGCTTCTGCGCATAATGGATCCATTGTCGAAGTATCGGGCGAGGTTGTAGCTTTTGCATTAACCGAAGAAGGTTTGTACACCGTTACAATCAAAGATGGTGACGCAACTGCAATTTGTATTTTCGATGATTCTATTTCAGGAAAACTTGGCGACAATCGAAGTGTTAGAAAATCTTCCAAACTAATCGTTCAAGGTCAGTGCCATAGTTCAGGATTATTTTCTTCAAACCCGTTTACCCTAGATGGTTGCAGGATTGTCGAATAAAAATCAAAATTTAAACGCAGTCAGTTTGTGTAGGTACTGTGGCCAAACTCAACATTTACCGAGTACGCCTGTTGGTTATTGCTTGCAATGTGTTAGGTGTAATGCAATGTTGCACACACACGTGCCGCGAGGCATACAACGCACGGTTGCGTATTCAATCGCTGCTTTGATTTTATTTATACCCGCAAACACACTTCCAATTCTTTCTATAACAAAGATGGGATACAAAAGCCAAAGCACAATTCTTGGTGGAGTTAAAGAACTGTGGAATAATGGAACTCCTGGAATTGCACTGCTGGTATTTCTTTGCTCGATTATTATTCCGCTTACGAAAATTTCAGGCTTGCTATTACTTTGCACTTCATGGACAAGTCGGTCTGCTAAAAGCAATTCAAAACTATTAAAGTTCATTGATTTAATTGGCAAATGGTCAATGCTCGATGTGTTTTTGGTTGCAATTCTTGTTGCCCTCGTTAAACTTGGAACAATTGCGACCATCCGACCAGAGCCAGGCATCGTAGCGTTTGCAGCCGTTGTTGTACTAACGATGATTGCATCTGCAAATTTCGATCCACGATTGCTTTGGATAAAAGAAAATAAACAAACATGAACAACGTGCCTACTGCAAATCTAAAACCACTAAAAGAAACACGGTTTTCTATTTCTTGGGTAGTGCCAGTCGTTGCCATATTGTTTTCATTATTCCTTTTGATACGGTGGCAAATGAATAAAGGTCCACTTGTGACTATTCAATTTGATAATGCAAATGGCCTTACTAGCGACTCGCCGATACTGTATCGTGGAGCAATTGTCGGCAGAGTCGAAACCATTTCGCTCAACGAAGACAACACAAAAGTCGCCGTCGTTGGACGGCTTGACCTTACTGCTTCTTCTCTTGCAGTAACTGGAAGTCAATGGTGGATTGTCCGGCCTTCGGTTTCTTTACAAGCAATTAGTGGCCTTGATACTATTGTTGGACCAAGGTACATTGAGGTTTCTCCAGGCAACGGTGAACCGCTATTTGAGTTTAGTGGGTCAAACGATGCGGTTGTAAAAAATGGAAAAACGTTCACAATTGTTTCAAATTCTGCAGAAGGCATTAGCACGGGAGCGCCC
>JYMV01037916.1_pt1 | contig 30365 bp, 25 predicted proteins | sample 338911 | NCBI WGS metagenome assembly JYMV01 (sample SAMN03354496, study PRJNA234377) | hydrothermal vent metagenome | biome: Deep sea; feature: Hydrothermal plumes at the Eastern Lau Spreading Center, Western Pacific Ocean; material: Seawater | place: Tonga | collected 2009 | depth 2000 m m
GTTTGTTATGCTTGGGTCTGGTTTGATGGTCCAAACCGTCCAAGCTGCAGACATAACTCAGGCGCCTGATACACCTTTAATTAAAGTAGTCTAACACCATAATTGGCCCAGACACCCCGGGCTAGCAAAATGGTCCTTTACTAATCATTATGGAAGAATCTATGCCGACCATTTCAAAATTTGGATTGATTGATTCTTAGCCTTAAATTATGTAGATTGCGTAATTATTGATAGCACGGACCCTATCCCGTAAGTGGAATAATCTGAAGACAAGTCAATGGAATGGATGTTAAGATGCGTGGCGCCAATGAGATAAACCGTGCAAGTATCAAAACTTGCCATCGACCGAGCGAACCGATCAAATATTTTTAAATTAGGAAAACTGGCAAAATCGTTTAAAAAATTTCAATACCATCTTTAAAGTTATACAGGATGCTTTTCTTTAAAGTAGCCGACACAAACCGGACTTAGTATGATAAACAAGAAAAATATGATTCTGATACGGATCATCAAGAAATCACTTATTGGTCGTACGATTGGTTATTTGAAAAAATGAGTTGCCGTCAGGCGACAGTATTTGAAGATTATATTAGGACTAATTAGTGTTTATATATGGCGGTGAAAAGTTAAATACCTTTCCAGATTTTTATTTCAAAAAAATTGCTCCGATAATTTTTTGTTCTCCAAGTTCGAGTAAGAGATGTCATTATATAATTCTGGATTACACTTAAAAAAATACGGCAAAAAAGCTAGTCGTTGTGATAAGTCGAATTACAAGATTGCACCTGAAACACCTAACCCTATTCGATACGTAATATAAATAAGCATGGTAGAAGATTTTGGTTCCTACTTGAAGGCTGAGCGTGAACTCCGAGGTGTTACCCTGGAGGAACTGCACACGAAAACGAGAATCCCTATGCATTATCTACAGGCGCTGGAAAAAAACCTGTTTGATGAACTGCCTGAAGAAGTCTTTATTAGAGGATACATTCGATCCTTTGCTGAAGTTATTGGTGCCAATGAGGATGAGGTGCTCTCTGCTTACATTGATATAACGAAAACTGCTCCTTCTATAGATACCAATAATCAAAGTATTTCAAACCAGAATGAATCCACTTTCGATCCAAAATTTATTTTTATACTGACTTTTACAATTTTATTTTTATTGGGGGCGGTGTGGAGTGTAAATATTTTAATTCGCAAGTTCAATATGGATTCAACAAAACCTACCCCCACAGTGCTTCAACAAAAACAAAATAAAACTAAAGAAGAATTTGAAAAAAGTTCAACTGCCAGAAACCTGGAAACCAACGATACATCTACCACCTTGAAAAAAACGGAACTGCCTTCCAAATCTTCAGCAATCGATCCCAAGGTAACTAATAAAAAATCTTCTAATAGTCTTTCTACAAACCCTATTGAAGCTTTTGGAAATTCTTCAGCGATGGTGAAGGATGAAGATACTGAAGAAAAATTAAAATTACATGCAGATGAAACTCCAACTGTATCTACTGAAAACGATATCCCGTTGAAGTTAACCATCAAGGTCAAAGATGACGTGTGGTTTAATATAGAGGTAGATGATTCTCCGGTAGAGGACTTTCTTCTTGCAAGAGGGTCCGAAAAAATATTTTATGGGGAAAAACAATTCCTCTTAAACGTGGGCAATCAAAACGCAGTCGACTTAACACTCAATGGCACAGTAGTAAATTTACCGAGTGGAAACAAAGAAAATATAGTGAAAAATTTTACCATCACTTCCGAACTCATTACTCATTGAGTGAGCTCTGGTAGTACAAGCTTAACTGGTTGCCCTGACGTTAATATTTATTTTTTTATCCGTAAAACAATTGATACATGCAGCGTGGCATATCAGAACGCTTGATTTTTTCTTAAAATTTTTTTCTATTGATCAAAACTGTGCTTCAAGCCAGTTTTAACTTGTGAGCCTTCGTAGAAAAGTTTCTTTTATGACTGAGACACCAGGCCCTACTAAACTTACTGGAGCCAAACAAATCGCTTACTGTGTCTGTATGCAATCAAATCACTGGCCCCATTGTGATGCCACCCATCATACCGCTGGTGGCAGCGGGCCAAAAATTATAGAACTGGATGAAAACAAAACCTATATGCTGTGTAGATGTTTCAAAAGTAAAAATAAACCTTTCTGCGACGGTTCCCACTCAAAGTAAGAACCTCGATCATTAATCCCACCTGTATAACCCATCGCACTGCCATGCACTAGTAAAGAAGGCTTTTATGAACTCAATCCCCAGGATTATGTCTTTATATTTGGTTCGATACTTTATCCTGTTTTTATATCTCCTTATATTAAATGGATGCTTTTCATTGATAGCCCAAACTAAAGATGAAATGGTTCTCATCCCTGAGGGGGTATTTACCATGGGATACAATATCAAGAACAAAAACGAGTGGGGAGATACCGACGAAGGACCCGTTCATAAAGTGTTTTTGAAACCATACTATATAGATCGCTATGAAGTTAGTGCCTTTCAATTTTCAAAATTTTTAAATCATCATCAAAAGAAAGCATACCTTTATTTTCAAACTGGCTTGGGAGTCACGATCGAAAAAGTTGGCGGCCTATTTTTTCCACGACCAGGTCTTAGCAATTACCCCGCCAATAGGGTTTCCTGGTATGGCGCCGATGCGTATTGCCGCTGGGTAAACAAACGTTTGCCGACGGAAGCAGAGTGGGAAAAAGCCTCTCGAGGAACCGATGGTAGAATTTTCCCATGGGGTGATGAATTCCCAACCAATAACCGGGTTACCTTCCGCAGAAAATTTAATCAGCTTGGGTTTAAAGCTCTAGAAAAAATTGATTCAATGCCTGATGGACGATCGCCTTACGGGATTCATCATATGGCAGGCAATGTATGGGAGTGGGTCAATGATTGGTATGGGGATATTTATTACGAAGAGTCACCCTATGCCAATCCAAAAGGACCTGACTCGGGAACAAGTAAAGTTTTACGCGGTGGGAACTGGTACTACAAGGCTTATTACATGCGGACTACGTACCGCTTTAACGATAAACCAGATATATTTAAAAATTGGCAGGGTTTTCGGTGCGCTAAAGACCCGAACCATTAATTGAGACTCATTATTTAAGGATTTTTTTTATTGCCCATTCCACATTAATTTTTTTGTCGCAGTATTTAAAAATCGCTTCGCTCAAGGGCATCAGTGAACAGTGATCCGTTAATATTCCAGCTTCACTGCAATTGATGATCGTAGTTGGACCGGGACGCTTCCAGGTCGTGAAAGCCCAATCAAACCACTGCTTAGAGACCGACATAGATTTTAATGTGGGTAGGGAACGGCCATTGACATCTGTTTCGTAAACTATATTTTCTCGTTGCTTTTCGATGGTATCATTCAGGCCTATATTTTCATCTTCGCTGTCTCGACTGTGAGTCTTCTTTTTAGGATACGACAAATCCTGCCCTGTAAAAATAATAGGATTTGCTCCCGATTGGAATGCCAAGTCATAGCCAATAGACAGCACGCTCCCACCCGGCGTCAAACGTCCGATTGCTGGTATTTGATTTGCGATTTTCACGAGTGCTGGTATATCCGGTGCGTGCTTATGAAAAAAAATTACATTTCCTTCCCATAGGTCAAGAACACGCGGATGTATTATGGAAGGAGCTATCAGGGTCATTCCTCGATGAGAAACACCTTGGAAAAATTTGGCTACTTCTTCCTGCGGATCCAGACTTATCACCATTGAGGGTAGTACCCCCTGCAACAGCAAAGGCTTTAAAGACGCGTCGCTGGCCAGAATCATCGAGTGGCTCTGCGCACGACCCAGCAAATTGATATTCTTATCTAGGGATGGACCCGCGCCGACTATGATAGCGGGGACCTCTTTGAACTTCCGAGCCAAAGCAACAACCCCTGGATTTTTTTGAATCGCACTTCGATTCGCCTGAAAGTTTTGTTGCCAGAGATCGTTAAAGCGGAGACTAGTAGCGGATTTGACTTCCTGAATATGTCGATCTTTGTTCATTAAAAATAATGTAACAAAATCCTCTATTTCAATCCACCTTCAAAATAGTGAACTATAAAAAAAACCCGGGCCGAAGCCCGGGTTAGAAAAATTTATTACACTAAGATAATTAACGTACAAGGTTGACTGATTCCGAGAGCAAATCGTCAGTTGTAGTAATGAGCCTAGCACTTGCCTGATACGCTTGTTGTGTTTTGATCATCGTAACAAATGCCTGGGCAATATCTACATTGGAAAGTTCAAGCGATTCACCAAGAATTTTACCGAGTCCGCCTGTATTAGGAAGACCAATGGTTGGCTGCCCAGATTCTTGAGATTCCGTATATTTGTTGTTACCGGCACGGTTCAGCCCTGAAGGGGCCAAAAAATCCGCTAGCGCAATCTTGTTTAAGTTTTCCGTTTGTCCATTATTGAATAAACCCATGATAACTCCCTCAGAGGTCACCGATAGACCAAGCAAGGTACCCGTGGCATATCCGTCTTGAACAAGCGAATTATTGTTGGAAGCCGCGGCGAATCCGGTCAGTTTCCCATGAGTAGTGCCCGCCGAGTCTACAAGATCCCAGTTTAAGGTCATGTTTTCTGCCGGGGTACTAGCAGATGAAAAATCTATTTCAAATGTATGATCAGCCGCTGTTTCACCATCGACTAAGCTCAATTGGCCGGAAGTATTAAAAGTAACGGTTCCCGTTGCACCGGCAGTAATTGTACCATCAGAAGGGACGGCTGAATAACTCCATTGGTTAGCTGATGCAACTTTAGTAAAGGTAACATTTAGAGTGACTATTGAACCAACAGTGTTATAAAGTGTAACAGGAGTGATAAAAGTTGAGGTCCCTGTCGCTGCCGCGTTTAATTGCGTACCTGAATTAAAATAGGTGCTTGCATTTGGACTCGACTGGACACCCGCCAGATCAATATCGTCCATGGTGCTCGATATTACATTTTCGCTAGTATATTCAAATCCTTTTAAAATTTCTCCAGTCATGGATTGCACCAGGCCCAACTCATTCAAACGGAACTGACCGTTTCGAGTAAAAAATTGATCGGTATTACCATATGTACTCGTTATAAAAAAACCATTGCCATGTTCAATCGCGCCTTGATCCCATGCTTGAAGAACCCCGGCTAACTGCGAGCCACCTCCCAACTGACTGGTAACCGCACCATTGTGCAAGACCGTACTAAAAATATCCCCGAAAACGGGAGCGCTTCCCTTAAAACCCACTGTATTTACATTGGCAATATTATCACCAATAATTTCCATTGCTTTCGATTGTCCGGAAAGACCTGATACTCCGGTAAAAAGTGTACTGATAAGTGACATTAGACTTCTCCTCTTTCTTTTATTGGTTCATGCTGACTCGTTTGATTGTACTAATGGGTAATTCTTTTCCGTTTACTACGGCGTATATTTCATCCTCTCCAAATACAACGTCGGTAACCAGACCCGAAGAGAATGTATCTACTTGAATGGGTATGCCCGAAGCATCTTCGGCCAAGACTGTAAAGGAATAAGTACCTACAGGCACTGGATTTCCTTGCGGATTATTTCCATTCCAGGATACAGTATTTTTCCCTTGGCCTTGATTGCCGAGTTTGACCAGATCTATCTGCTTACCTGAACTATCATATATTTCTATTCGAATAGATTCGGCATTTCTATCTAATGAAAAGGCAAGAACATCCGAAGCACCTGAAACATGATTGAAAGCATTTCCATTAGATTCGACCGTTTTACCAATGAGGTTTACTGATGAAGTATTTTGTAAAGCTGTCTCAAGTTTCTGAATGAGTTCAAGGTTCGTGTTCACGTTAGTCATTTGTTCCAATGCGCTGAACTGGGCCAACTGCGCACTAAAATCCTGCGCGCCCATTGGATCGAGAGGATCCTGCGCTGCAAGCTGAGCGATGAGCAACTTGAGAAAATCATCTTTTCCCATTACCTCATCGGCAGCCGTTTTCACTATTGTTTTGGTGTTATCTATCGATGTAACCCCTGGAATCATTTGCATTTTTTAATCTCCTGAAATAAACAATGTGCTTATGCCATAACGCTGACTGTTTGAGCAATATCATCAAATATAAATGAAGTTTGTCTTGTGGGTTCTTTATTTGATCCAGCTTCCCATTCTTCTGTATCTATAAAATCAAAATCCTCAGCATCAGATTTCCCAAAATCATTATGTTGGTGGGAAAACTCTGGGTTGCTGTCTCCACCCACTAAAACCGAAAAACCATCTAACTTAAGCCCCTGCGCTGACATAGAATCTCTAAGTTGCGATAAATTATTTTCAATGACTTGTTTTACAGCTTGGTTTTCAGCCACGATTAGTGTTCTCACTCCGTCACCTGATGTGATGATACTCATCCGAACCCTTCCCAGGGATGGTGGGTCAAGCTGTATTTTAACTTCACTTTGTGAACCGCTTGAGCGCACCGATAATCGGTTGATGATTTGATCTATTATTCTGCTCTCGACAGGTGCCTTGTAAATTGAATTTTCTGGAAGAGTCGCCTTTATGGCTGAATCGCTTTTGTTATTACCCCCGCCTACCCCATTGTTATTTTGTACTTGAGCGTCGCCATTGGCTTTAATTGCTTCTAAGTTTTTGCTTTTGGTTGCATCCAAACTCCCATCAGCGTATTTCATGCCAATTGTATTTTGGGAGATCGTTTTCTCTTGTCCTGCATTCTTTGACAGTGTTTTTACGTTTTCGTTTGACGATACCTTTTCATCTCCCTTGGACTTAGTATCATCGAGTCGTTTATTTTCGTCTGGGCTCAATCGGTTTTTAATGTCTGATTTTTTTACCGTGTTTTCCTGGTCTTTGGTTTTTACTTCTGTTTTTAAATTTAAATTTTTATCCAACAGGTCATCGCCCTTATTTTTTTGTCCTGCAGTTTGTATGTTAACCAAGTCCTTACCCGCCTGTTTTTCCATCTCAGGTTTTATTGCTTTGTCTGCAGTGCCAAGGTTCTGTTTGATTAATTCACCATTTAAGTTTGATGTACTGATTTGTTTTGATTCAAATTTTTGAATCAGATTTTTTGATTCCTGATCAGTAAGTCCAGCCTGCTTTAATAAATCATTTATTAAGCCTTTTCTGTTTTCTAATTGTGAAAGTGAATCTTCATCTAGGCTATTAGCTGCAAGAAAATCTTGGAGTGAAAAATCTTTGAGGTTTGAATTTTGTGCTGTTAAAGACTGTAATAAAGTTCCAACATCTATCCCGGAATTATTTTTAAAAATATCTAGAAGCGTTTCTACGGCTTGCACATTAAAGCCTAATTCTTTTAACTGATCCATTGCTTCTTGTAAGTTTTCAACTGAAGCAAGTTCCTCAGGAGAAATATTTTCTGAATCTGTAGAGGTGGGCTGCGTTTCATTCAAAGATTTTTGTGAAGTATTTTGGTCTATTTCCTTTGAGGTGGTTTGATCTGTTTGTTGACCTTCTGTCGGCTTGGATTTTTCTATTGGTTTTTTATCTGATGTTTTTTGTGACGAGGAATGGTCCTGTCTTTGGGAATGGTCCTGTCTTTGGGAATGGTCCTGTCTATCAGTTTCTGGTTTATTATTTTCGTTCGCAGGCGATACCTTATTGTTTGCATCATCCATAATTCGCTGGAATCCATCGTCCTCTGCACCATCATGCTTCTGAGGAGTCACTGCTTGCTCGACCGGCGCCTGTGGAGTGAATATCGCTAAAATATCTGGTTGGCCCAAAATAAATACCTTTCATACTCAAGTTAAAAAATGACTACCCCTATTAAATTTTTCTTCAGGGTTTACTTACTTTGAGCAAAAGATATGCCAAATTATAAAAATATATTTTAAACGTTTAAATATAAGACATTACATGCATTCACGTTGATAGACATAAAATAAAAATCACGGCAAGATTTTCCCAAGTACAGGTAATTTTATCTGACTTTTGAAAAAGAAGAATTTAGAAGTATTTACATTACTAATAATATTTTTTTAATTGTTCTTAATTGCTATTTTAGGCAATAGAAAACCATCGCTATTCATACGAGTTGCATGTTGTTTAAATTTGTTTGTTATAATTTCAGTATGCTTAAATTAAATATAATTATTTTCATTTTCTTAATTTTATTCCCAATTTCTGCAGAACCCCAAGAACTAGACAGGAGCATGTTTAAAAGCTCCAGTATGGTTAGCCTGGAGGTAGCAAAAAAGGCTATTAAACAGGTTTATCTAGATAGTGGTCAGACCCGAACTTTACACTGTGGCTGTTTTTTTGATAAACAGAAACAGGTCTATCCAAACTCATGTGATATGAATCCTTCAAGACTTCGTATCAAAGAAGAAAGAAAAATTTTAAAATGGGTACATGCCATGCCTTTATCCGTTTTTGCAGGTCCAATGAACTGTTGGAATGAATTAATTTGCACCAAATCAGATGGTTCTAAGTTTAAAGGAGCAAACTGTTGCGATAATATTTCTCCAAAATTCAAATCTATGCAATCCGATATGCATAATTTGATCCCGTCTTTTGATTGGGCTATAGGCATTTTAGGCGATCCTTTCGGGTCGGTCGCTTTTGGGGGAATGAATGAATATAAAGCGTGTATCAACGGAGGTGTTATTCCGAAGGATCCTGTTGCCGAAGCTCGGGGGAATCTAGCCCGAGCTTATTTTTATATGTCCTTTTTATATCGGATCCGCATTGAGGATACGCCGGAAGAAAAGCTTAGAACCTGGCATTTTGAAGACCCCCCAGACCAGATGGAAGAGGAAAGAAATTCTTTAATTGAACAGGTCCAGGGTAATCGTAATCCTTTCATTGATCATCCGGAAGCCGTCGAGCGCGTGATAGATTTTTAAATTACCTCCATAAATTCAATAAATTAGATTAAATAGGTACATAAAGTATTTCAGAAACCCCTCCTGAAAAGCCCTAATGAAACGTACCCATTATTCCGTAAAGAAAGAGCACGAATTTATTTGTCAACCATTTCTGGGGAAATTTGGCTAAAGCCTTTCAAAATAAAGAAAACCGAGACCCCACACTCCCGTTACATGCTCTCTAATGATATGGGTCTCTTTGTGCCAGTGGAGTCACCTCTTACCTAACTAAAAGGTAAAGTGTGATTTTAGTGGGTGCCTAAAGACAACATGATTTTGATCATAAAACAATTTTCCAGGATACTTGAAAATATTTTTTGACCGCGGATAAAAGTTTTTGGAATTAATTGAAATATGTTTTTTTTAAAATAAAGTAATGAAAACTGCTTGTCGATCAAAGTTTATTTTTATTTTACGGGTTTTTACCATTTGCCTCACCGGTGTTGCGTTATGGATTGGTGAAGCTTATGCTGTCGACGATTACGACAACAGACACCTTGTCATTTCACCCTACTGGCAGTCCGATTCTACAAGCTACTCTTTTATAGCTGTGACTCATCCTTCTCTTTCAGAGATGGCTTCTCAAATTGGCCTAGAACTAAACGCTATTCAAAGTGACCTATCGGCATTTGACACAGCTCTTAGCCTTACCGTTTCCGCAGGAAAAACGGAACGCGTATTTATCGTACGAACAGGACATTCGATTATTAACTCAACAATCATTCCATCTGGACATTTTATAGTCGGAACAACCAACTACGAGTACGGTAATATTATTATTCGAAACATAGCCAGCCATCCCTTTGTGCTAGCCGGCGGAGTCGTTGGCAGCCCAGCCGATGGCCGTGGTTATCGCGATATAACAATGCTTTCATTTTTTGGTGGCATTGTATTTGATGGTACTACCACTGGGTTTGCTATGGAATTCATAGGCGACACCCACGATAGCACAACTACTTATAATGCTAGCTGTGCTGGCTGCTATAGCCAAAGTGCATCCAGTGGTGTCAACTAATAGAAAAGTGGTGTTAATTTTTAATTAAAGTGACTATAAAAAAAATCATAACTACGTTTTTATTATTAATTTTTTGGGTGCTATTCATGAATCCGATGGCTTGGGCTCTGGAGGTAACTGGAATGAATGGCAACGGCTCCAGGGATCGGCGAGTTTTATCCCCATACGCACAAGTTGTTCCTGACGACAGTTATACTTTTATAGGTGTCAGCCATCCTTCACTAACTACAGCGCTAACTCAGATTGGCGTGATCTTAGAAGTTCGTAACATGACTACAGTCCCAAATAACTCAGCGGGACGCGCCGCTGTATTCACTATCGAAGCAGGGCAAACCCACCGGATTTTCGTTGTTAACGTAGGGCATTCCACGATTAATACTGGGAATTCAGCGTTTACAGATTCGCTCACACATTTAATTTTTACTAAAAATGAATCTCAGTTTGGAAATATCAGCGCGATTAGTGTGAACCAGTATCCGCTGAATTCAACTACAGTTAGGGGGAAAGAAAAATACGCAAACCTATCCCAATTGTCAATGTGGGGTGTTGTTTTTATCCCGTCAAGTTCAACCGGATTTGCAATGGAGTTCGTAGGGGATGCTCATGATTCCACCATCAACTATTCAAACTCAAGAACTAGGTTAAGACCGATGAATGGTCGACTCGTAGGGGCAGGCAGGGGCATTAATTAATCCAATTCACATTGCAAGTTTTTCAACTTCCTAGAAAATAAAAAAGATTATGGGGGTTATTGCCATAACTCTTTTTATATATAAAGAATGCCGAAGGACGGACTCGAACCGTCACGAGGTTGCCCTCACTGGATTTTGAATCCAGCGCGTCTACCAATTCCACCACTTCGGCTCGTTACCCATTGCAATAAATATCAAAAAACTTCTGAAATGCACTATTTCAACATCTATTCTAAAAACTGCGGACCCACTCAACAATAATTTTAGAGATTATATCAAATTCGTTTACAAATACATATAATCAATGATTGGTGTTACCAGTCATAATAAAAATATTTCTAACGAGTAAAAAACCACTGATTATTGTCTCGAACTAATTAAATCCTCGAGAGGAAAATAATTTCAAGTCATTAACGTCTTATTTATTTTTTAATTGGTTTTCTAATTTGCTTGATTAGAGTTTGGATGTTGTCTGCCTCTTTTTGATTTGGATCGATAGAAAGAGCTCTGGAAAAATAGACTGCTGCTTCTTCAGGTTTTTTTAAATGAAAATAGTAAATAATACCAAGATTTCTCATGCCAAGAGCATAATCAGGTTTAATCTCGACAGCCCGTTTCAAATGAAATTCTGCCAGTTCAATTTGCTTTCGTTGCAGATATATTTCTCCAAGTAATCCATGAACCTCTGGCGTTTTTGGTCTTATCAAAGCTGCTGTCTGTAACAACCGTAGCCCGTCTTCCTCACGACCTTTTTCAAGGTAAAGATTAGCCAAGTTATAGTTTGTTGCAAAAACATTCGGATTCAAAATTAACGCTTTTTCATAATACTCAATCGCTAAATCAAATGTTCCAACCTTTGTATACGCCTGTGCCAAGTTGATTACCGGACGAATCTTTTGGGGTGATTTTTTTAACGTGTCGGCCCAAAGCGATACTTCACTTGCCCAAATTTTATTTCGCTGTATGGTCAGCACAGAGAATATAACTGATATAAAAATACTGACTGCCAGCGCAATATTTCTACTCTTTTTAGGATGTGCTGAATAAACTAAATGCGACACCTTGTATACACAAAAGGCAACTGCCGCATAAAATGAATACGAAGCAAGATAAGTCCTATGTTCAGCGGCCAAGTCTCCGAGGGTAATGATTGATGAGGAGGGTGATAAAACGATCAGAAACCAGAAAATAAAATATAATAAAAAGAGCTTTTCTTTGGCTCGGCAGGAAAAGTAAATTAGCCCCGCGATTCCCGTCAACGCTGTAATAAACTTCCAAGACCACCATTCAGTTACTAATAAAATATCAGGGTCTATATTTAAATTGATCGGAAATACTAATAGCTTGACGTAATAATAAACAATTACGGAGGGCTGGGTCAGCATGTAGTTTAATCGCCCGATGTCTTCGCCAGCGGATGAAGGTCCAATTAAGAATGATTCGTCAGTTAATAGTTTATAAAATAACAGAATGATTCCAACTAAGACAATAAATCCTATTTTCCACTTCCATTTATTTAACCAACGAATAGAGGAGGATTCTGGTTCTTGTCCGAAAAGAAAATATAGCAACAACATCAATGGAAGAGTTATTACCGTCTGTTTAACGCTAAATCCTAAAATGAAAGCGATAGAAATGATGAATAAGACTAAAACTTTAAATCCTGTTTTTATCGGACGATCCTTCGCAAGGTAAACCTGGAATAACAAAAAAGCACTTAGGTAAAATGTTCCTGCAAAGACTTCTGAGCGGCTCATTATATAAACAACCGATTCCGTCTGGATGGGGTGTAGTAAAAAAAGTATCGCCGTAAAAAGGGCTACAAAACGTTTTTCAGTTTTCGTCGATTGACAATCCATTGACCTGAAATAGCACCACATCCTGCACGTTATAAAATAAACCAACAAAGAATTAATTAGATGTAATAATAAGTTAATAAGGTGATAGCTAAACGTCCGAAAACCATCCAAATGAGCGTTAAAGGCAATGGAAATTTGAAGTAATGACCGGTGGAAAAAGTCTTCCAACAGATAATTTATATTCAGTTGTTCATTAATGTTATCCAATCGGTGTTCATTGACTATGTATGCAACCGTATCAAATTGAAAAGGATTCTGTAAATGGTTCCCATAAACAAGACTCCCAAGAACCAAAAGAAAGACACAGCATCTAAAATGGGGTCGATGATATAATGTGTTTCTCATTAAAGTTCTCATTGTGTTGGAGTATCTTTAATGATTTCGACTACGTGAAGTAAACTTCGAGTCCGCGAATCATCGGGGTTTCTTGCTATCACAGTTTTTAAATGAGAAATTGCCTTGCTGAACTTTTTTTTAGCGATATATAGATTTGCTAGATTTTTATGAATAGTATTTTTATCTTCCATCGCGAGTGCCTTTTTAAATTCCACCTCAGCTTTATCTAAGGCTTTTAAGTTCCAAAAAATTACCCCAATATTATTTTGTGCCTCAACGTGATTTGGTTCCAATTCAAGAACCTTTCGATATGATTTTAAGGCTGAATCATATTGTTTCACCATTCGAAAGGCATTCCCTAGTTCCTGATGATACAAAGAACGATGGTTTTTAATTTTTATTGCTTCTAATAAAAAAGGTACCGCTTCTTCAGGTTTATTAAGCTTTAGCCTCATAAGCCCGGAATTAAAAAATGCCTGCGAGCGGTTTGCTCCTAGTTTCAGAGCAAGATCGTATTTCAACTTGGCCTTATCCCATTCCTCATGTCGAGCGTGGATATGCCCCATATTTATATAAGGTTCTGCGCTGGAAGGAGAAAGGGCAGATGAAACTTCAAATGATTGTCGTGCTTCTTTCAATCGTTTTTTAGAAAGATACGCTGTCCCTAAATTATTGTGCGCCATTGACTTATACGGCGACTTTTTAACGGTATCTTCCCAGATATTTATTTCTGATCGATAATCAAGACTTCTTTTCATAGTCAGAAGCCCATAGATAACCAAAACAATTATAAGTGTTGGGTGCATTAACCTGCTAAGAGAGGCGGTTCTTAAAAATAGTATTCCCAATCCCATGCTTATTCCAATTCCGGGTAAATAGGTTCTATGTTCCGTAGCGATTTGTTTTAATGGAATAATACTGGAAGTGGGTAGTATCGTAATAAATGCCCAGATAAAGGCGCATTTTAAAAGAATTGATTTTTGATGAAATATACCAATGGCAAGTCCAACACCTATTATAAGAGACGCAATCCATTCCCAATCGAGGACCCCGGATACTAGTCTTATGTCCGGTTCAAAATTAAGATTGATAGGGAAAATTAATTTAACGAGGTAGTAGGAAATAACAACCTTAATTTGGGTCAATATATAAAGCCCGCGATCGATCATATATGAATATGGATCATTTCTTATAACAAGCAGGTTCCCCATTTGTACGTAGCGGTATAAAAGGTAAATGATTAGAGGAATTAGAATCATGGCTAATTCGGGAAGGAACTTGTGAAAGCTTTTTGTTGGGGACTGCAACCATAAATACAGGACTGCCATAATTGGCAGCGTAACAATTATTTCTTTAGTGCCCAGCCCTAGATAAAATAACAATAGCGCTATTAAAGGATAGTGAAAATTTTTCCATTTATTGTTTTGTTTTTCTTTGGAATTAATAAACCTTATAAAAAAGTAAAAAGAGGATAAATAAAACAATGTGACTAACACGGAGGAACGACTCGATAGGTAGGTAACCGATTCTACACTCATCGGATTAAAAAGATGAATCAAGGATGCTGCCAGAGGAAGCCTTTGAAATGTAGATGTAAGTGTGGGTTGTTCAATTTTCAAAAGCTCCCGCGTTAAAAAATAAAGGATTATTCCGACACACAGATGCAACATAATATTGACTAGGTGATACCCAAACACATCCACCTGGCCTACGGCATGATTCACCGAGAATGTGAAAAGTAAAATAGACCTATTAAATATATTTTGAACCCCAACCATTTGTTGAAATTTAGATAGATTTTTTATATAGGGATTATCTTCAATGGCGTGAGCATCATCATATAAAAATGGGGAGTGCACTGTTGCAAAAAAAATAACGACCCCACAGAAACAAATCAAAGCTAGGGCCTTGACTCTTCTTGAAAAATGGAAATTATCAGTAGTATGATCTGCTGAGTTCATAAATCTAATAAGCCGATAGTTTTTTTAATAACTCATTCAAATCATCTGACTGAGTTTGAGGTAGACCCTGTTTTAAAGCTCGTTCTATATAGGACTGTGAGATTTTATATTTCCCAAAGCGATAATTAATTTTGGCTAAATTAATTAAAGCGGCTTTATGGGTAGGCTCATAACTCAAAACTTTTTCGTATAACATACTTGCTTGCTCTATATTCCCAGACATCAGATTATTCCATGCTATTTCTGAATAGACAGAAGGGTTGGGGCCTTTTATTTTAATAAATTCATTAAATGCCTCATTAGAATTTATCCATTGTTTTTTATTTTGATAAACTCGGGCCAGGTTAAACAAGGCCGGCTCATGGTTTGGGTTTAGTTTTAAACAAGTCTTAAAAGAAAGTTCCGCATTATTATAGGATCCCGTAAGCATGTATGCTGTACCAAGATTATAATGTGCCAAAAACATAGATGGGTTAGCCTTTATTGCATGGCCTAATTCAATGATGGCTTCGTTATAACGCTGGGTCTTTCCATAAACTTCTCCAAGGTTGAGCCGGGCAAGAGCATAATCTGGCTGGCCTGTTGTTTTTTTCATCAAAGTTATTGAGTTTAGAAAATGGTCAATCGCAAGGTCATACTCCTTTTTCATGTTTTTCACTGAACCCATTCCAAATTCTGCTTCATAATAATTGGGGCTTAGTTTTAAGGCGGATTGATATTGAACCTCTGCATCGTCGAGTTGTCCAAGATCTAAATAAACACTCGCCAAATTAAAATGTGGTTCAGAAAAATCGGCCTTAACTGAAATATTTGTGTTATCTGAAAAACTGTACCCTTGAAAAGTCTTATTGATAATTTCTTTTTCTTTAATAAAATTTTTTAGATTTTCTATATTGAATTGCGCCTTAATATACTGTGGAATGCTGGACACGCTTTTTTCAAGGTGGGTCCGTGCAGTTTTAAGTTTTCCTGCTTCATAATAGGCCTTGCCCAGATTATTGTGAACTCTTGGTGAGTTTGGATTCTTTGTTACTGAGTCAGACCATAATGAAAGTTCATTTGTCCATACTTGGTTTCTCTCCGCAACTAATATTCCGAAAATCAATACCATGAAAACAAAAGAAAACATTTGAGTCGTTTTTTTAGAACTACTTATGAGCCATCCCGTAATGAGACACAAACCCAGTGATATAGGCAAATACATTCTATGTTCGACTGCAAGATCATTTAATGGAATAATACTGCTTGTTGGTAAAATCGATAGAAAAAACCATGCGCACCCAAGTTTAATCCAAATATTCCCCCACTTTAAAACCACTAAAATCATGGTGATAATCAGGAAAATTGAAAACAATATTTTCCAGTCCGTTGCAAACTCCGTAAAAGGAAACCCACTATCCACATTGAGGTTGAAAGGTAAAATAAATTTATTTATGTAATAAAAAATGATTACCTTGAATTGGATTAATAAATAAGGAACTCCTCCGAAAAGTTTCGATCCCTGATCTCTTGGTGAATATAGAACGTCAAAATAATGAGCGCTTGATATCAGAATTATCCCACTGCATCCAAAAAACAAAATCATTTTCGAAATCGTAAAGTATTTTAAATAATCCGGAAAATACTTAGGAACATAAATTATCAAAAAGAAAAATATAAGAACCACAGGCAAAGTTACTGCTATTAATTTGGAGGCTACGGCCAAATATATTCCTGGGATAATCAGTAAACTAAAAATAATTCGGTGTTTCACTGTTCTGGAAGTCAATAGTGTCTCGATAAAACAATAAATCGTTAGAAGATAAAAAAATGTTGCCAATAAACTTGAGCGTGATGAAATATATGCTACAGAATCCGTATTCATTGGGTGTAACGCAAATATTAAGGAAGTGGCAAACGGAAAAAATAAGGCGCCGGTTATTTTATGATTTACTAATTTCTGATTTTCTTTTTCATCGCAAATGTATCCTTTTAATATGATATTTTTGATATGAATAAGAATTGTAAAAATTAGAAGAGTTACCAGTATGTGAAGTATTAAGTTTGCGAGGTGAAAACCAAACGTATGTTTGCCGTCCAAATGGTTATTTACCGCAAAACTCCATAGCAAAATTGGTCGAGTTCCAACCGACCCCAAACTAACATTTGTACTAAAACTATCTAGGTCTGCTATCCATTCCTTATTTAATAGGTTACGGTCATCAAATTGGAACGTTCCTTGTAACGAATTGAAGTAGACGATTGATGGCAAAGAAATAAGAATTAGCATGCAAGCAATTTTAGATCGGAAATAATTGCGTTCAGAAAATAAATTCATCAGGTAAGTATATGATCGATGGATTGGTGCGCTGGAAAATCTGTTTAGGTTTGATATTTTTCTTCTATATACTATATATCACTTGAAACAAAATTGTTCTAGGCGAAAAGTAGGTTGATTAGGTTATAATAATTTAAGAAACAGAACGTGAACATAAAACTAACCCCCGTTCTAGTAAAAAATTTAATCCCCATTTTCAATTGATTCCTCTTCATAACAGGCTTGCTATCCATTAAAAATAAATCATGCAGACCAAGTACCAAAAAGTTATTAAAATATCCTTAATTTTTATTATTATTCTTGGGTTTAATTATGGTGTAAGCTTTCAACAGTTTCTTCATTATGATTGGGCCGACCCAAGAGGTTTGAGTGATTCATCAAGCTATCTGGCTATGTCAAATGGAGATTATGCTATCTCTTCAGGTCATCGTTACCGTGTTATCATTCCCTTTCTTACGAGCCTGGTCAGAGATTTGGTGCAACCATTAGTTCCACCTGAACAGTTACATTGGTTTGGAGGCGTTGATGCATTTAGCTTCTATATCGTTAATTATTTCTTTACAAGCCTTACCGGTTTGTTCTTGTATTGTTTTCTCGCTCAGTTAAAGTTTGATCCTAAATTATCATTATTGGGGGTATTTATATTTTTAGGAAGCCGAATCACTGTTCTGACAACTGGCGCTCCCATTGTTGATTCCTTATATTTTTTATCAATTATTATAATCATTTATTTTTGTTCAACCAAAAATACTACTGCGCTGACCATACTCGCCCCTATATTAATCCTTACTAAAGAAACCATAATACCTTTTTTATTTCTTCCTCTTTTTGTTAAACAAATAAACAGAAAATTTTTTGGGGTTTCTGTATTGGTTTCGTTCGCAATTTTTTTTGAGGTAAGGAATACTATTTCTTCTTGGTCACCCAATATTATTGAGAGAAGTGATCCAATATTTGATGTTGTTAAAAATCACCTAGCAGCAGGATTTGGAAATATTGCCCATACTTATTTTTCCGTGGGAGGTTGGCATGGAATTTTTTCAACATTTTCAATCTTCTGGATTGTTGCTGCTTTTGGAGCTTGGCTTAGTTTTAAAAAATTGAATACATTTTATCAAATCCCTCGTTTTCTGTTGTTTATTATTCCTATTACGTTTGGGTTTACCATTTTAAGTTCTAATGTTGGACGTATGTTGCTTAGTTCATTTCCTATTGTCATTCCCTACACCTTGATTGGAATTGATTATCTTTTTTCCAAACGAGATACTGACCATTTTAATCCACCAACTTTATAAAATTGTTTACGGTTTTTAAGTTTATAAAATAACTATAATTCTTAAGTTTTTATGGTTCCTATCGTCGCTCTCCTGAAAGGAATCTGTTAATATACGTTCCCTCAGAATTTATTTTTTATAAAATTTTAATTAACACTATCTTTGGAAAGAGTCAGTATGGGTATTATTGATGGGAAAAGGGTTGCCTCTCAAATTAAAGAAAATATTGTTGCTGAAGTTAGATCGCTTAAACAAAAAACAGGGAAAACACCTGGACTTGCCGTGGTTTTGGTAGGTGACGATCACGCATCCGCTGTTTATGTTCGAACCAAAAATAAAACCTGCAAAAACCTTGGGTTTCAATCATTTGAAAATATTCTTCCCGCGAATACAAGCGAATCAACCTTATTAGGCCTTATTGACGAACTAAATAAAGATGAAAGAGTTAGCGGAATTCTTGTGCAGTTACCCCTACCCAGTCACATCTCTTCATATAAAATTCTTGAAGCAATTAATCCACAAAAAGATGTGGATGGATTTCATCTCGAAAATATTGGCCGACTTGTCACAGGAAACGCGACTTTTAAACCATGTACTCCGGAAGGAATCATCCAACTTTTGGATCATTATAAGGTCGATGTTGAGGGAAAAAATGCGGTAGTACTTGGGCGGAGTAACATAGTTGGTAAACCAATCTCCCTTTTGTTACTCGAAAGAAACGCAACGGTTACTATTTGTCATTCTCGTACCAAAAATTTATCAGCAATTACAAAGTTAGCCGATATTCTAATCGCAGCTATAGGAAAACCAAATTTTGTTACCGCCGATATGGTCAAAGATGATGTAGTAATTATTGATGTCGGTATAAATCGAGTTAACGATAAACTGATCGGTGATGTCGATTATCAATCAGTTTCAAAAAAAGCCTCACTTATTACACCTGTCCCGGGTGGAGTAGGCCCCATGACCATCGCCGTACTCATGGCAAACACACTCCAAGCTTTTAAAAATTTGTGCCGTTAAATTTGGTTGGTTTTTTGCATATATTATTTTTTATTGGATGAAAATAAATTAAAATTGAGTGGTATCTGCTTTTCCTAAAAATTATCCAATATTTTTCGAATGGATTCAGAAAAAACAACACCTCAAATTTACTCCGTTTCAGAGATAACCGGTGACGTAAAGTCCATTTTAGAATCAGCGTTTGATTCTGTATGGATCGAAGGAGAAATATCCAATCTTCGTATTCCTGGTTCTCAACATGCTTACTTTATCCTTAAAGATAATCGCTCGCAGATACGTTGTGTTTTATTTAAGGGTTTCCGAGCCGGATTAAAATTTCAACCTGAAGATGGTGACCAAGTTCTTTTATTTGGGCGCATTACGGTATATGAATCTCGGGGAGACTATCAGGTAATTGTAGAACGTATTGAACCCAAGGGCTTAGGAGCATTGCAAAAAGCTTTTGAAAAATTAAAAGCTCGCCTGATGCAGGAAGGACTGTTCAATGAAGATAAGAAAAAGCCTATACCACCATTTCCATGGAAGGTTGGTGTAGTAACATCAGCCACGGGAGCAGCAGTTAGAGATATCATAAACATTATTCACCGACGCAACCCCAAGGTTTCAGTACTGGTTTATCCGGTAAAAGTCCAAGGAGAAGGCGCCGCGGAAGAAATATCGGAAGCGATTCAACAAATGAATAAGATCAATGATTTGGATGTTCTCATTATTGGAAGAGGCGGTGGATCAATAGAAGATTTATGGGCTTTTAATGAAGAAGTTGTTGCTCGCGCCATATCTGAATCTACCCTACCTGTAGTATCGGCTGTTGGTCATGAAATAGACTTTACCATCGCTGATTTTGCTGCAGATTTACGTGCCCCAACTCCGTCAGCAGCTGCAGAGCTTGTGGTCCCCATCCTGGATGAAAAATTACAAAAATTAAGCATACTATCGGAGCAACTCTTATTAGTTTTACAAAATAAAGTCGACAAGTACTCTGATTTATTAAAACGCTTCATTGAGAGACGTTTTTTTAAAGACCCTATGTATATTATGCAGCCGCAAACTCAGCGGTTAGATGATTTGAATAATCGTCTATTCCGTGGGTTGGAGCAATGGATTTTACTGCAAGAACAAAAATTATCGGGGATGATTCATCAACTAGTTCACCTTATCCCTACAAAAAATATTTATCAGCTAAAAGAAAAAAATACTCTACTACTTCACCGTTTGGTTCAAAATGTACACTCTACAATTCGTTTGGATAGAGAACGATTCGATGGGGTATCCAGAAATCTCAATGCTCTCAGTCCACTAGCTATTCTAGATCGGGGATATAGCATTACAAGTTTTCAAGGAAAATCCCTGACTAAAAGTAACCGAATTAAACAAGGCGATTCTATAAATGTTCGGCTAGCTAAAGGTCAATTAGATTGTATAGTTGATAAAGTCATTCCGTCTAAATGAAAATAAATGAACTTTAAATATTAGAGGTCGTTATGTCCGAAATGAAATTTGAAAAAGCAATGTTTCGATTAGAAAAAATTGTGGAAGAATTAGAGCGCGGCGACTTAGATATTGATAAATCTCTTGAAATTTTTGAAGAAGGGATCAAAATGTCACGGTTATGCTCAAAAAAACTTAACGAAGCAGAAGCAAAGATAGAAAAACTTACCAAAGGTAAAAAGGGAGAATTAATCACTGAGTTATTTCCAATAGAAAATGACAAACAAGAATAAAAAATTTCGTTTAGATCAATTACTCCTAAAAAAAAACTCGTCTCATCGCGAGAACGTTCAAAAAGCTTAATTTTAGCGGGTAAAGTTATGATAGCTGATAAAATAGCCGACAAACCGGGAAGTATTTATGACCTAGAATGCGAAATACGAGTCATAGAAGATGTCCATCCTTATGCGAGTCGCGGCGGGATTAAGCTTGAGCATGCTCTCAATGAATTTAATGTGTCTCTTACGAATAAGGTTGCAGTAGATATTGGTGCTTCAACAGGAGGGTTTACCGATTGTCTTCTTCAGCGCGGCATAGATAAAGTATTCGCGGTTGATGTTGGATACGGACAGCTGGACTGGAAACTACAGAGCGACTCAAGGGTAATTACTCTAGACAGAAAAAACGCTCGTAATCTGGATAATACCGATATTAAAGAATTAGTGGATTTGGTCGTAATAGATGTTTCCTTTATTTCTTTAAAGCTTATAATTCCCGCTGCAATTAATGTTCTAAAACCAGAGGGAAATTTGATAGCCCTGGTCAAACCCCAATTTGAGGTTGGAAAAGATGAAGTTGAAAATAAGGGAATTATTAAAAATCCAAAAAAACATCTCGATGTACTTGTTGAATTGAATTCTTTTACAAAAAAGCAAGGTTGGCCCATAAGTAATATAACCGTCTCACCCATAACCGGCCAAAAGGGAAATCGTGAGTTTTTTGATTCATTGTCTGGCTAAAAAAAATTCTCGAATAATTGAAGACGATCATATTCGTAACATGATCAATAAATAACAATCTTAAACGAATGTGAACCAACGCATCGGACGATTGAATTTATTTTAAAAAAATTATATTTCATCCTTATAAACTATAAAACAGTCACGTGGATAAACAAGATGAGTTGCTCCTTTTTGTTTTGGTGCTCCAAGTTCCCACTCCGTTTCATCTTCCAGCGGTTTTATTCGAATTCCCCCGGTGCCCCCATATATGAGAATAGCAACCCCATCTCCCGATTCTTCAACCTGACATGCATAAGCGGCGCAAGTTGATTGTTTTTTTTTGTCCCAACCTACCACCTGAACAGGAGATTCTTCGCCTTCTATGTTATATTTTATGCAGTAAACCTCTCGCGACTTCGAAACGTCGCGGTAAAGCATACTGAAGCTTTCATGGATATTTTCATTGGCTTCTACATCGACATACATTGCTAGGGCTCCAAATTAATATGTGTAAACCATAATATCACTATTTCTAAAATGTTTTAAAATTCTTAATTTATCTCTGGAAACCTTAATACACTAAGGTTAATATTTGTTGTAACTTATTTACAAAATTTTTTATAGTTCACTTTTGCATTCGTTTTTAAGTTACCCAAGATATCGATTTTCTATGAAAATATTTACCGTTTGCTCACACTTTTTAATCGCATCAATTAAAGCTCCCTTTGAGACTGATTGGTCCTACGAAAAATAGTTTAATGCATAAATTGGTCTTATTACGTCACGGTCAAAGCCAATGGAATCTTGAAAATAGGTTTACTGGGTGGACCGATGTTGATCTTACTGCTCAAGGAATGGTTGAAGCAGGCAATGCGGGAATTTTACTTAAAAATGAGGGATATCATTTTGATGTTGCATATACATCGGTTCTTAAACGCGCGATTCGCACATTATGGATTGTTATGGACAAGATGGATTTAATGTGGATACCAGTCCACCGGTCATGGAGGCTCAACGAAAGACATTACGGGGCTTTGCAAGGACTCAATAAGAAAGAAACAGCGGCCAAGCATGGTGCTGACCAAGTCAAGGTTTGGCGACGTAGTTACGATATTCCTCCTCCACGTTTGGAAAAAGGGGATGAACGCCTCCCCGATAATGATCCACGGTATGCGCTTGTTCCCCCTAAGAATCGACCTCGCTCGGAGGCTCTTAGTCATACGGTGAATAGATTTTTACCTTACTGGAAGGATACTATTGTGCCCTCTTTACAATTAAAAAAAAATATTCTTATTTGTGCCCACGGTAACAGTCTTAGAGCTTTGGTCAAATATCTCGATAATATGAGTGAAGAGGCCATTGTTCAGTTAAATATCCCAACTGGTATTCCACTTGTCTACGAACTTAATGATGATTTAACTACAAAAACTCATTATTATTTGGGAGATGCCGAAATAGCTAAAAAGGCTGCCAATGCCGTCGCGGAACAGGGGAAATAAACTCCAAAAATTTGTACTTAGACTACTGTTAAAATTTTCTGAGGATTATGATGAAATTTTTTTTATCTCTTGTTTTTACTTTATTAGCTCTATCTTCTTGCGTCTCAGAGGATACGAAGGTTGATCCTGCTCAATCCAAGATTCACTATGACCTTGCTCTAGAATTAGCTCAATATTCTCTTTATCAGAATGCACTTGAAGAGTTTGATTTAGCCATCCAGTTTGATCCTGGCAACAGTAATGCTTATCGAAAGAAAGGATTAGTGAAATTTGGACTCAAGCAATATGAAGAAGCTGAAAAATTGTTCAAAAAAGTAATTTCACTCGACCCAGAAAGTGTGCAAGCTCATATCAATTTAGGTATGGTTAAATACAGCATTGGGGATAAAGTTGATGCAAAAAAATTGTGGGAAAAGGCGATCAATATAAAAAAAGATGATGATGATTCCAAGGCGATAAATAATATAGCTAACTTGTATAAAGAAGAAAAAAATTATGACAAGGCCATTGAACATTATCGGCTCGCTAGTAGTAATGACCCTAGCAATTCAATGTATATGAACAATCTAGCTGATGCGTTGCGTTTAAATGGTAAACTCGACCAAGCCGCGGAAGTTCTTCAAGATTCATTAAAATTAAATCCGACAGGAATGGGAACTTATTTCAACCTAGGTATGGTTTATAAAGATCTCAAGGAAAATAAAAAAGCAATCAACTCCTTTGAAAAATCTCTTCAGACAAATTCTTCCCTGACGAAAGCTTACTATCAAATAGCACAAATCCACTTCACAACGAAAAATCATGATGCTGCTCTTAAATCTATTGAAAACGCCATTAAATTTTCTCCCACTAACCAGACATACCAAAAGTTTCAGGAAAAAATTATTGCTTCGCAAACTAAATAACCGAATGAACCAAAATAACCTGAATTAGCAAACGGGTTTGACAATTTTTTCTTAAATTATATTTTCTAGCAAATTAAACGTCATATTCAATCCAAGCAATTTGATGGGAAAAGAAATATACAATAATCAAACTTCTCTACATGTAGTTTCTAAAAATGACTTAAAAAGTATCCTCACAAATCATTCTTTATGGGTAAATTCTGGTGAAACAGAAGGGAAACCAGCAAATCTAGCAGGATATAATTTACGTGGTGTAGTACTTTTGGGAGAAAATTTAAAAAAAGCCAATCTTAAGGGTGCTTACCTTTACGGGGCCTATTTAAAAAATTCAAACCTTGAACAAGCCAATCTTTCAGGTGTCAATTTACGCGGTGCTAACTTACGGTGGGCTAATTTGCAAGGCGCCGACTTATCTGGAGCCAACTTAGTGAGGGCTGATCTTCATGAATCAAATTTAAAAGAAACAAATTTGATTGGTGCCAACCTTCAAATGTCCGATGGATTGACCCTGAAACAAATTGATCAAGCCCAAACAAACGAAACAACCAAGCTCCCAGATTCATTAGAATAATCTTTATATTTTATTGCATTGCTACGCGTGCGGAGGCAAACATGTTCCTTAGGCTGGCTGTAGCATCTTTGACTGCCGTTGCTTCATAACCGCAATGGGCTGTGCAGTCAGCGCATTTTAGGTTGTTCTTGTGTCCATAACCATCCCAATTCGTCGTATCCATCAATTCTTTAAATGATTCTGCGTAACCATCATCCAGTAAATAGCATGGTTTTTGCCAACCAAGAACTGAGTAATTCGGATTACCCCATGGGGTACAGTCATAATCACGCCGGCCTTGCAGGAATTCCAAATAAAGTGGGGAATGCGATATATCCCATCGACCTTTTTTATTTTTCTCCAATAACTCCTTAAAAAATTCCTGAGTTCGTTTGCGACCAAAAAAATGATCCTGATCCGGTGCATCAGGATATCTGAAAGCGGAAGATAGGGTCACCCCATCTATACCTAGAGGATTTAGAAAATCAAGAAATGTTTCTGCTTGCTCAATGGTTGTTCCTTCAAAAAATGTTGTAGCGCTGGTCACCCTATATCCCATTTTCTTTGCTTCTCGAATAGATTCTACGGCTATTTTAAATACTCCTTTTTGATCGACGATTCGATCATGGTCATCTTCAAGACCATCTAAATGAATAGACAGAGTAAGAAAAGGTGAGATGGGCAACTTGCCAAAAAAATTTTTAAGTAAAAGTGCATTTGTACAAAGATAAATATAGCGTTTTTGCTTTATAAGACCTTCAACAATCTCAACAATTTCTGGATGCATTAAAGGTTCACCGCCGGCAATCGATACTACCGGAGCGCCACATTCTTTAGCTGCGTTAAGACATTGAGCAATCGTGAGGTTTTTGTTTAAAATCTCATTTGGTTTTTGAATTTTTCCACAGCCTATACATTCGAGGTTACACCGGAACAATGGTTCCAACATCAAAACCAAAGGATATCGTTCTCGGCCTTTTAATTTCTGCCGCATAACGTATGCACCAATCTTTATAGCCTGTTTTAATGGTATTGGCATATATTCATTGTTTGTTAGATTGTGTCATAATGGGCTGATAAAAAAATCCGCGACGAATTATTATATTGCAGTTTATTTATGTTGCAAACTCTATATCATATAGGATCAAAAAGGTTTGTCGTTGCCGTACTATCTTGCAATCGTTTTCCATTTTATCTATTGAAAATGGATAGTGAAATTATAATTACCAATGACAAGAAAAAGTCTTTTATTAGTGATGATAGTGGCGTTCGCTATTTTTATTGATGGGACTCTAGCCCGTGACATTTTCGATTACCGACTCGATTCTTTTTCAAAGTGGGCAACCGTCCTCCTTATTTTAGGCATTTTCGTATCTATATCGTGGCCTAAAACTAACAAAAATAGCAAAGATAAAAACAACCTTTAGTGAAAAATACTAAATAATAGACCTGTATTTTTATATCTTTCATGCATCTTTGATATTTATCAATCTTTAAGAAACTAAGGAAGGAACTGGCGTGTTGATAACGCGACTCAAGAGAGCAAAAGGATCAATCTGACCTTCCGTCTTGATCCAGACAGTACCATTTCCCCCATGAGCCACTTGCAACGCTAACCCACTTTCGTTTTCCATAGCAGATATCTGAAAACGATATTTATTTTGTGGTGAGATATATTCTATTTCATGTCCGACCTCAATCCTATTTTTAACATCCACTTCCATCCAGCCCCCAGCCCGCTCATCCACAATTTTCCCAGCATATATCTGTGGTAAATTGTCTTCCTGGGGCGAATTAAATCGTTCGGTAGCTTTTTCAGATACCGATAGAAGAAACGCTGTAGTAAATCCACGATTGGCGGTCTTTTCAGTTTCTCCCAGCAATTTTGGATCAAAAGGCTTGTTAGCCACAATATCATCAATAGCTCTTCGATATGATTTTGTTATCAATGATAAATAATAAATTGATTTTGTGCGACCCTCGATTTTAAACGACTCGACTCCCGCTCTCCATAATTCATCAAGATGTTCTATCGCTCGAAGATCTTTTGAGTTCATTATATAGGTTCCGTGTTCATCCTCTTCAATGGGCATAAGATCTCCATCACGCCCCTTTTCCTCGATCAAATATTCTCCTTGGGGGCTTTGTGTGGCCTTTTCTCCTTCTGGTAGTTCCTCTTTCACATTGTATTCCCAGCGACAACTATTAGTACAAGTGCCTTGGTTAGCATCCCGATGATTAAAGTAATTAGATAGGAGACATCGCCCTGAATACGCAATACAAATGGAACCATGAACAAACGACTCCAACCCTATGTCGGGAACTTGTGTATGAATTTCTTTTAGTTCTTGCATCGATAATTCCCGCGAAAGAATGATTCTTTTTACTCCATAATCCCTCCAAAATGCCACGGACATCCAATTGATTGTATTTGTTTGTACCGATAAATGAATTGGTAATTCTGGAAATTCCTTTCTCACATATTGAATCATTCCGGGATCAGACATAATTATTCCATCAGGTCCTGCTTCAGCGATGGTTGCAATAGAACTTTTGAAAGATTGAAGTTTCCGATTTTGGGGAAGAATATTTGCCGTGACATAAATCTTTTTACCTACACGGTGGCAATATTCTATATCTTCTTTTAAGGAACGATTGTTGTAAGGATTTTCTTTGGCTCGTAAGGAAAATCGAGGAATCCCCGCATATACAGCATCGGCTCCAAAAGCTAAGGCATACCTTAATTTTTCGGGACTACCTGCCGGACACAATAATTCTGGAACTTTAGCCACAAGATCTCCCTGCTTGAATTGAGTATTAGTATAAGACCTTACACTACTAGTAGGTTATACCGCAACGGATTTACTAGTCTATTTTAGATTTTGTCTTAAATAAACGAGGGAGGGAAAGGTATGAGTATAAAAACTTAGGAAATCAAAATTTTAACAGAAACTATTTGAGCGCAGCTTCCTTGGCAACCGAGCTCCCGTGGTCGTTACCACTTTTTTGTACAGTTCCTACCAACTCAAGAGTAGATCTAAGACGCCTGACCAACACTTTGAAAATGGGTATGAGCGATTCCGGGTTATGGTCAGCTAAATTATTGAATGTTTCTTTGGTAAAGACACAGACAACACAATCTTCCAGTGCTGTAACGGTGGCAGAACGAGGTAGCCCGTCTATCAGTCCCATTTCACCAAAAATCTCACTTTTCTCTAAAACAGCTAATACTTGCTTTTCCCTATGCGGACTTAATTTAGAAACCTCGACAGACCCCTCCTCAATGATGTAGGCGCAATCCCCCAACGTTCCTTCCTCAATGATGTCCTCACCTTTTTTAAAATTAATTATATCCACTAAAAAAACAAACTCCTTTTTTTAAATTAAAAACTAATATTTGCTGAAAAAATATTTTGTATTTTAAAAAAATTTATCGACAAAAACAAAATTTATCAATAGATTATTATTTACGCGTGATTTGGAGTGCAGCCCACTTGATTCAAGGTGGACCGCAAACGCGCGGCCAATACTTTGAAAATTGGGACCAGTGCGTCAGGGTTATTTTTCGTCAGCGAGTTGAACGCTTCCTTGGTTAGCACCTTGACCGTGCAGTTTTCTAAAGCAGTCACTGTCGCCGATCGAGGTAAACCATCAATCAACCCCAATTCTCCAAAAATATCATTTTCCTTGAGCCGACCCAGAATCTGTTTATTGTTTTGATCATTGATCTTTGATACTTCCAAACTCCCAGCCTCAACAATATAGGCCCAATCCCCCAGGTCGCCCTCTTCGATAACTTTAGTATTAGGCTTGAAATAAAGTCTTTTCATAAAAAATTTACCTCCTTACTACACTACAATCTATATATTAAACCGAAAAAATTACTTCCTTAAACTAAATCCGCTGAGACTGTTCTGACCGGTCTTGGAAAAAGACCCGTCCTCAGTAGAGCTTGAATTATTTGAGGTGCTAAGAAACACCGTTACTCCAATGATAGAAATAGCTCCGAAAACTGCCTTCCATGGAAATGATTTTGACCCATTAACATTTTTTCGTGTGCCCATGCAAAACCCCCAGTATGTTGAATTTTAAAAAAATCAATACACCATAGGATTCTGCACAGATTGTGCCAATGATAATATAATATCGATAAACCGTGAAATCCTTTTATTTATAATAATTTATGGAGTCGTCTCCGGTGGGTGCATTTTGGGAAAATAGAATTACAATCTCAAAGTGACACTATTTATCTTAAATTGAGACTTTTCCTATCCAATTTGATACTTTTTTATTTTTCTGTAACAAGTGGCCCGACTGATGCCCAGTGATTTGGCTGCTTGCTCAATATTCCCGCCGGAAATTTGTAAGGCTTCAACAAGAGCATGCTTTTCCATTTCTTGAATGGTTACCGTGGTTGTTACAGACGTTTTAGACTCCGGGGTGGCGAAAACCATGGTACCTGCCTGAGTGGTGGGCTGGTGCAAACCATGGTCTTGAGTAATGGAGCCATGAGCAGGGTATTGCTGAATCTCGCTAGCCAAATTTTCAATTTCTATGGTTTCTGTTCGGGTTGCCACCATAGCCCGGTAGATTACATTTTCTAATTGACGTACATTCCCCTGCCAATCGTATCTCATAAGGGCTTCCATTGCAGAGGAAGAAACGGTGGTAATTATTTTGGGCATTTCATTTTTATATTTTTTAAGAAAATGATTCACCAGAAGAGGAATGTCCTCCTTTCTCTCCCTTAATGTAGGCATGGTGATGGGATATACAACCAAACGATAATAAAGATCCTCGCGGAATTTGCCACTTGCTACGTCTTGTTCCAACTTACGGTTTGTCGCAGATATAATACGAAGATCCACGTTTATCTTTTTATTACCCCCCACGCGTTCAAAAGTTTTATCCTGCAAAAAACGAAGAAGTTTGACCTGCATTTCCTGCGACATCTCCCCCACCTCATCGAGAAACAAGGTCCCGGTATTTGCGTATTCCAATTTACCAACCCTTGAGTGATCAGCTCCTGTGAAAGATCCCTTTTCGTGTCCAAAAAATTCACTTTCTTGCAGCAACTCTGGAATCGCACCGCAGTTGATGGCAATAAATGGTCCCGTCTTGTAAGCACTGCTATAGTGAATGGCTTTAGCGACCAATTCTTTCCCTGTCCCGCTCCCCCCTTGAATGAATACATTAATATTAATTTCAGCCACTTCTTCAATTTGGGTGAACACACGCTGTATTGCCGCGCTTTGACCAATAATATTTTTGTAAACCTGCGTCTTTTGCATCTCCCCTCGAAGCCGATCAATTTTATGAATCATCGTATGCATCTCGATAGCGCGTTGAATGTTGGTAATGAATCGCATTTTTTCAATCGGTTTGACCATATAATCAAAAGCACCTAATTTCATTGCTTCCACTGCCGAATCGAGCTCACCCTTTTCTGTCATAACCATGATAGGAATATCTCGATTTGCAAGCCTCAGTCGTTTTAAAAATTCCAACCCCAAAAGTCCAGAAGATCCAGCAGTATTCATATCCAAACAACGATCGGAAGAAAATTCAACTGACTCTTTTTTTTTTAGTTCATCCTTAACAG
>JYMV01030961.1_pt1 | contig 30360 bp, 29 predicted proteins | sample 338911 | NCBI WGS metagenome assembly JYMV01 (sample SAMN03354496, study PRJNA234377) | hydrothermal vent metagenome | biome: Deep sea; feature: Hydrothermal plumes at the Eastern Lau Spreading Center, Western Pacific Ocean; material: Seawater | place: Tonga | collected 2009 | depth 2000 m m
GCATCCGTGTGATGATTTGAGTGCCAAGATCCTTGAAGCGCAAGGGCATATTGATGCTGCTGAAGCATTTTACAAGGTCTATATGAAGTCGCTTGAACAAGATGGCGCCCACATGGATTATTACCGTGAACAAATTGCCAGTGATTATAGAGACTTCCTTTTTAGGCAAAAGAGGATGGATGAAGCGCGCCAAATCGAACGCGATTTCTCTCTCGAGCCTGAAGCGATCACTGAGGATAGCGATGTGCTGAAAGCTTTACAGAAGAAGTTTCCGTTGCAGGTGCCGCCTGGGGTTTATCGGCTGAAGCTTTAGGATAGACTTGAGCATGCGGCCCAGGTTCTAATTTGTCCAGCCAATGAGACGAAATCAAAAGGTATCTCGAATTCTTGCGTTTTTGCTGTTGCCGGTTGTTCTCACCGGCTGCGTGGATTCGCGCGCGGTGACAGTGCGGCGCACAAAGTTGTTTGCGCACAAACATAACGTGAAGACTGAAACGCATCCTAAGACACCGGGAGAATTTCACTGCGCGGCGAATCAAAACACTTTCTGGGACTTCAAATTCATTCCTACTCTTGCTGTCGAAAAGACGAAGATGATTAAGGAGGATAATTGGTACTCGATCACGGTCAAGGTGAAGCATGTGACTGTGGAAACGTCGTTGCCGTTTGATATGTGGCTGCCGGAGAATGCCTCTGATTCAGTGATTGCACACGAAGATGGACACGTCAGAATCTGCAAGCGCTTTTATCGTGATGCGGCGCACCAAGCGAGGAAATGCGGATTGCATATTCTTGGTCGCGAGTTTGTCGGCGAAGCGAAGGATGAGGATACGGCGTTGAAACTGGCTATCAATGCGGCGAATGGTGAGATGCTTCAATATTACCGTGCGAAGATAGTTGAACCTGCGGACCTTGCCTCAGCCGCGTACGACAAGCTAATGGCGGACAAGTCCACGAAGTTGTCGGTGGATGATGCTATTGAGAAAGCGATTGCCGATGCTCGTTAGATGCAAGTTCTTGAAGCCTCTTCACGATTTCACGTGCTGAATTTGCATGACCCATGGCGGTGGCGGCGTCGCTCATTTCCTTGAGCTGATGCGGTGAACTGATGACCTTGTCTAATTTGTAAGTCAAAGTCCTGATGTTGCCCGATGCGGCTGCGCCGTGCTCCAGCAGGTGATTTGCATTGCGCTCTTCCTGCCCTGGAATAGGATTGACGATCAACATCGGCAGACCGGAAGCGAGGCATTCAGAGGATGTTAACCCTCCCGACTTGCCAATCATCAGATCGGCAGCTGCCATATAAACCTGCATGGAATCAGTGTGTCCAACCGCATGGAAGTCACGGAAGTACGAAGGTGTTATCACCTGCATGCCTTGTAATTGTGCTCGCAGTTTTTCGTTCTTTCCGCATAATACGACCGTCTGAAAGCGGGTTCTGCAAAGCATCGCGGATTCAACAGTTTCTATCACCGGCCCTACTCCGAATCCACCTGCTGAAATTAGAACGACAGGCAAATCTTCACGCAAACCAAGCTGCTTTCGTGCTTCAGACTTTGAAGGAGCACCGGCGAATTTTATTGATATGGGAATGCCTGTAACGCTGATGTCATCGCTATTCACACCAAGGTGTTGAAGTTGGCGGGCGGTGTCCTCCATCGCTGCAAAATAATGATCGACTGGGTCGGAAAGCCAGAAAGCATGCGCGTCGAAGTCGGTGATAACGGTTGCCAGATATGCATTCAACCGGCGCCGCCGTGTCGCGAATGCTGCTAGTTCGGACGCAAGAAAGTGTGTGCTGACGACGACATCCGGCCTCTCGTTCGTAAGATATCGCAGCATGGGAAGCGCGTTTGCGACGTCAAAGGTCATGCGCCTGCCATCGAATTTCTTGGCGTGATCGGTTGCATCGTAAATTGCTCCCAGCAAGTGCGGTGCGCGATTGACGAGATTGATGTATTGCTTCGAATACATGGAACGCATGAAAGGGCTGACTTTCTTCAGAACATCTAAATTGACGACTTCATGCGCGATGCCGCTCTCGCGCAACGCGCCTTCCAGTGCGTTAGCCGCGGTGACGTGACCGGCGCCTGCAGATGCTGATAAAACCATTACTTTTCTGAACATTTTTGCTTTTGCAACCTCTATTAGATTCCCGATTGATTTGGATTGCCGGTCGCTCGCCGACACCGGGCGATGCATGGCATCGCCCCTACGGCTGACGATGCATGGCATCGCTTACGCTGTTTAACTGGTTGTTCGTAGCCGGTGAATCTGCATTTATTCAAACTCAAAGAGGACGGCGAGTTTCATTTGAGCAAACAGAATCGCAACTGTTTCTGGGCACGTGGCTGATAAGCAAAGTCTGAAGCCCAGACGATTGAAGTTTGGGCGGTTTCACTCCCCTGTGCGGCGTGGAAAAGGTTTAGTAGTGGGTGAAAGAACACCCGCAGGCGTTGAGAGTTTTCGTGTCGTGGGGTTATGCGATGCCGCTTGTCTTCATTCATGGCGTAAACGTTCGCGAGGGCGACGAGTACGAGCAGGATATGGAGTTGCGAAATCGGCTTTTCGCTGACGTCTTCTTCAAAATTCTTGGTCGTAATGTGCCGGATTCCGCGATTTTTAGCCCGTACTGGGGAGAGCTGGCACCAACCGGTTCCACCGACAACCCTTACCTTCCGAAGCTTAATCTAAAGGGTTTGCAGGAAAGACGCAGGCGCATTCGAGCGATGCTCCCCGAAGCGACGAAAAAGGTTCTCGGACTATCCTCCAACCCGCTCTTGGCGCTGGCGAAGTCAGGCTCGATGGAAGAGATGTTTGACTTGATGGTGACCGTTGCCCATGATGATCTGAAAAGTGCTGAGGACGGCGGTAAGCGAATGAGATCATTGAGCCGTTTTGCGTATGAGAGTACAAAGTGGCGGCAAAAGTTCAAGGGGCGAAAGCAGCAACTTGATTGGCTTAACGAAATTGGCAGCGATGAAGAGCTGCTGGATCGCTTGCAGAAGGAAATCAAGCTTTCCCCGGCAGAGCTCAATTTGCGAGCATCAGTAAACACAAACGAATGGATTAAGAACCGTTTGGCATTGTCGAAAGAGCGTATTAAGGACCGTTTGGAAGTTTCCAAAGAGCGCCTAAAAGAGAGAATTGAAACTTCCCGCGAGCGTATGAAAGGACGTATTCAACAACTTCGTACTCTTCGTGAAGGCTCTCGTGAACGCATTCGGGCACGTTTGGAACTGTCCCGCTCACGAATCAACAAGGCTCGAAAGGTTGCGCGAGGCGGCGCAAAAGCCGCGCTTGCATCGACGCGCAAACTGACTACCAATGTGGCTGCACTGGCGATTAGTAATCCTGCCCGACGAATTTTTCACGCGCAAATGTCGGCTTTCATCGGGGATTCGTTCTTCTATTTCGGCAGTCGCGGAGAGCGTTTTGACCCCGGCTCAGTACCTTCGATTTGCATCCAAGCAATTGAGACTGCTGCAAATATGCGTACTGAGGAAGACCCTGATTTGATCGTTGTAGCTCACAGCATGGGTAGCAACATTATCTGCGATATACTTTCCTACTTTTCTCCGCACCTCGAGATTGATCTGGTTTTAACGGTTGGAGCGCAATTTCCTCTCTTTGCCGATCTCGATATGTTTCCTGGGTTTTCCGCCGATGAGCGCCCAATTCCCAAGCCGGAAGCGGCTCTCAATTGGATCAATTTCTACGATCCCAATGACTTTTTAGGCTACGCTGCTTCCGGAGTTTTTGATGGCATCATAGACGTACCCTTTTCCAGCGGACGTTTCGGCGTCACAACGCACGCTGACTATTTCAAATTCGTCTCGTTCTTTGAACTCATGGGTCGCACCGTTTGCGATGTCTTAGAGATTGAAGCGAATTACTGAGACATACTGGGGCGAAGCGCCTCCGAATCGTATATGATGCCTCTTTCGGAGGTGGTATATGTCAGGAAAGAAGTTGACGATCTTTTTGGCCCTAACTTGTTCAAGCTTTAGTTTGCCCGCGATTTCTCAACCCCAATTCGCACAAACACAAGTTGCGCAGGCGCACACCAGTCAGGTGCCGAGTATAGATGTACAAACTCCGCAGAAAACCCCCGCGCGCAAGGAGGGAGCCGCAATGCAGAAGCCTGACAGCCCCGCTCCCAATCCTACTGCTGTTACTTATCCTGGCATGACTAGATACGTCGATCTAAAAGGTTTCTTCTCCGTCTTAATGCGCGGAACTCCTGATATGAGTGGTCAGTTCGAGCTGGCAAGTGGTGTTAAGTACACGTGCGTTTCCGAGAAGGATAAGGAAGGCACTCGATCTGTATGCTTTGCAGATGTGCAGGAAATCGGCTCACCGCCTTACGACTCGAAAAAGCAGTCTGCTGTGATTCAGCAGCAGACGAATGCGTACATCGAAAAAATACACGGCAAAATGAACTCACTAAAAGCGCATGCTAAGTTTGGTTATCAGTTTCGCGACATCTCTGGAAGAATTGAAGGCGCGGATCCGAAGGTCAAATTCCGCCTCAACGCCTATTTGTCAGGCAAGCGTATGTTTATTGTCGCTGTAGAAGGAAAAGACGAGTGGGTGAAATCACCGCAGGCAGAAGCTTTTCTGACTTCGTTTGAAATACCTGGTGCCACATCAGTTCCGAAACTTAAGGTCGAATGATATCGTTCGAATTGAGCCTCCAGTCACTGTCTCGTTTTCAGCTGTCTGCTCTTTGCGGCGTGCTTAGTGCGTTTTGGTGCGCGCAAGGCGCCTTCGCATATGATGTGCAGAAATATCAGAGCTTGCTGGAATCAGCAAGGGAGCATTTGCGCATGATGGAAGTGGACTCAACGATCAAGGATCTTTCGGCTGCAATCAAGCTCAATCCGAATGACCCCCACACCTATCAGTTGCGTTCTGAAGCCTATAAGGAGCTCAATCTCCTTCCCGAAGCGCTGAAGGATATGTCACGTGCGATTGAATTGGCGCCCGGCGAGGCTACATATTGGCGCGACAGAGGTTGGTTGTACTTCAAGGACGCGCAGTACAAGCTTGCCGTATCCGACTATTCAAAGGCGCTCGCGATAGATCCGCACGATGGTAATGCTTATCGTTCGCGTGCACGTAGTTATGCTTGTTTGCATGATTGGAAGAATGCGGCAGCGGATTACCGGAAATGTTTGCAGTTCAAAACCAAGTCAATTCTACGCTCCGAAATCGAAACCAGGTGGGCTCTCGGTGATGTTTGCTTGAAAGACAACAAGTTCGATGAAGCGCTTGTCGAGTTCAATTACCTCATTCGGCATTACCCGCACGTTAGCAAAGGCTATTACGGACGCGCTGATGTTTACAAACGGCAAGGCAAGGGAGATCTTGCTAAGAAGGACCTGGAAAAGGCGCATGAGCTTGATTATGAGATGGATCCGGCTTTGAGAAAGCTATGAGCTGCGTTGTATGATTCTTGCTTGTCTAGGAGACCGGAGGTTCGTGAGTAGTCAATGCCGCGCGGAGCAAAACTGACAGGTTGCGTCCCCATGTTGTGGGTTCCGGACTTGACCGATGCCGTGGAATTTTATGTTGAGACGCTTGGTTTCAAATGCGATGCGCTAGAGCCGGATGGGCACTGGGCGCAAGTAACTCGCGATGGCTTTTCAATTATGTTTGCGCTGCCGTATGAAGGGTGGGATTTCGAAGAGCCTGAATTTACGGGCTCTATCTACTTCCGAACCGACAAGGTCGACTCCTTGTGGAAGAAAATTAGCAAAAGCGAAGAAATCAATGTGTGCTATCCCATCGATGACATGGAGTACGGCATGCGCGAGTTCGGCATTTACGATTTGAACGGCTATCTCCTTCAATTCGGCCAGCCTATTTCTGAATGAACTGAAATTTTCTTTCGTTGATGTTGCCGCGAAGCAGGCGCCCGTCCCAAAGAACGAAATATGGTTTGAAACTTCAAAAATTCAGGCAGGTATTCCATAGTGTTTTACCTAACCGGAGTTTTCAAAGTGGATCAGAAGGACAAACGCGACTTGATGGCTGCGATGATTGTTCAGAAAGTAGTCAATGACAAGGTCGTCTGGCTTGGCGAAGCCAAGGTGAGGAATGAGACGAGTAAGGTTGATGAAATTTACACGAGAGACGGTTTTCAAACGATAGTCGAAGGCGCATACGTGCTTGTCGACAAGATGTTGGCTAAAGACGGCAAGTAAGCTCTGGCCTGCCCCTGGGATTGACATCGGGGATTGCGTCGCAGACGTAATCTCTTGAAAAATCGTTTTTGCTTGCAACTTGTTTGCATGCATTTCTTCGCTTTATCCTGCTGCGCATACCGCGTTAGTCGGTCAACATTACTTTGCACAAATGATCAGAAAAGTGGAAGGTTCTCCCAAAGCCGCTAATGCGCTGGTAGATTGAGCGCAGGCGAGATTCAATAGGAGAATCAAATGAAACGCAAAGCATCTGCTGAATGGCAAAAAGGTCTCAAAGACGGTAAAGGCACCATTACGACCGAATCGGGCGTTTTGGAAAAAACTCAATACAGCTTCAGCACCAGATTTGAAGAAGGCAAAGGCACCAACCCAGAAGAGTTGATCGCCGCTGCACACTCCGGCTGCTTCTCGATGGCATTGTCTGCTCAGCTCGGCGAACTCGGTTTGACCGCTGACAAGATCAACACCACCGCAACCGTTAAGCTCGAAAAGCTGGAAACTGGCTTCACCGTGACCGAAATTCACCTCGAAGTCGTTGCCGCTATTCCGAATGCAACTGAAGATCAATTCAAGACCGCAACCGAAAATGCTAAGACCGGCTGCCCGATCTCGAAGCTCTTCAACGCGAAGATCACCATGGATGCCAAATTGGAAACCGCTGTCAAAGCGTAGTTTTCAGTTCGAAAGTCCAAAAGCAATCGAAAACTCAAACGGGCTCGGATTTTCCGGGCTCGTTTTACTTCGCTGTATATTGGAAGAACAGTCTGATGTGAGTGGTTTGTGAAACCGGACGACGATGACAAAAGATTGAAACGAAGGAAATCGCTGAGAGAGCGGTGGGAAGGCTTTTGCTCTCGGCTGATTGGCGACTACTATCATGTGACCAGAAATTTTGATCAACTTTCAACTGCTGAGCAAGACCGTTATGTGGAGCGTTTTTCAATTACCATTTGTGTTGGTTTCGCCTGCGTTCTTTCCAGCTTCTTCTACTGGTTCTTGCCGCCCCTGTTCCGCGTTTTAGTCGTTCCTATCCTCATCGGTGCAGCGTGGTGGGCAGGAGCGAAGTTGCCGAAAGCTTTGAACAGGTTCTATCTAGGCTCCCCAAGCGAGCGGGAAACTTTTATTCAACAGCTCCATGTCGTCGAGTTTTTCCAACTGATTGAAGCCGTGAAGTTCAGCGTACTGTCTTTCTGCTTCGCGTTGATCCCGTTTGCGATGAATCGCGAGCTTCTTGAACATTGTATGGAGAGCCCGGAGATTCGAACGTTGTTTCTTTGCATGTTGATTTGGAATCTTGTCGGCGCGCCACTATTTGCACAGGCTAAGAACGGCAAAGCGCGCCTGATCATATCGCTAGTGTTTGGTGTCCCGGCCGCAACCGTTACTGTTTGGGGGCCTTTACTGATGTAGTGGCGATGCCATGCGTCGACTGTTGCGGTATGCGGTCGACGCATGGTGTTGCCCTTACGATAGATGCCAGTGGCAAGCCAGGTTGAGAGGTAGCGACACGATTTGCTGCGATCATACAGATTACACAGCTGCTGTGCTGAAGGGTATAGTGGAGCAGAGGCTTATTTCGGAACTTTCAATGGCGCAAGACAAAGAAAGGCAAAAAGCAAAAGAGAAGTCATCTGACCTGCCGTTGCCAAACGATAAACACACTCCGCGTGAAATCAATTCGGCATCGCCAGTTGCAGCAGCGACACCGACGTTGGCACCGCAGGCGGTGCTAGGGGACAAACTCTGGCTGATGGCACGATTCACGGTTATAACCTTGTTGATAGGCTACATTCCGTACCTGCTTTCTCCCGGTTTATTGCTGCCGTCGTTCCACACTACGATGTATCTCGAATCACTCGGTCTGCCCGTTCACTTCTATTGAGGAAAACACTCGTATGGCGCGAGAAAAACAGAAAGAGAAGAAACCGGACAAAATTGTTGAAGTAAGTGCAGAAGTCGTCGAGGATGACGCGCCTGCAGTTGTTTCGGAACCGCCCTCCACAAATGGGACTCAGCCGACCGAGGTTATTGATCAACCGACCGCAGTACGAGCCGAAACATTCGGTCTCGAGGCTGAAGAGATGCCTGTTTCAGAGGATGCACGCGAGTCTGTACCGAAAGCGCTAGCTCCGTCGGCTGCGTTAAAGACTACGTTTATGCGAGCGCTACCTTTTGTTGTCATTTCAGTCTTGCTCTTTGGACTGCCGTTTCTACTCACCGGCACGACCGTGTTTTGGCTTTCCTTTTCTCAGGTTCGCACATACATGCTAGGTGCACTGATTTGGAACTTGATTGGCGCCTGCCTCTACGCTCAAGTGGACAAGCGCAGCCAAAAAATCATTCTCATAATTATCTTTGCACTTCCGCTAATCACCTCGCACTACTGGGCGAGATTCATGTATATGGTCGAAATGTTTTTGCGCTCAACCTTTAACGCGCCCTTGTGACAGGTAGCCGATTGTGCACATTGCGCCGAGACCGCAGACTGCTTTTCTTGTTTAAGTGGCGCGGGCTGAGGGCATGTGAATATCGCGGTCTCTTGCTAATTAACCCCCAACCTTTCATGCACAGCCAAGGTCCACCGAGCAGCGGTAAAAACGGTCAGCCGCGCTTTCCGAGAATTCCTCCGGATCGATATACGGTTTTGGGCGAATTAGGCAGCGGTGGCATGGGAACAGTTCTCAAAGCTACGCATGTGCAGCTGAATAAGCCCGTTGCGATTAAGGTTTTGAATATGGAGCTGGTGAAGGACCGCACGAGCTTATCGCGTTTTGAATCAGAGGCTAGAGCGGGCGGACAACTTGCTCACCCGAACTTAGTTGCCGTTTTCGATTTTGGTTATACGCTCGATGGAGAGCCGTATTTCGTCATGGAATACGTTGAAGGGTTCAGCCTTTCGGAACTCGTCAAACGGTGCGGTAAATGCCCGAGTGCTGATTTCATATTCGTTTTTATCCAGGCACTCAAAGCGCTCAACTATATCCACAAGAAAAATGTCATTCACCGCGACATCAAAAGCAGCAATATCATGTTGCAATTTATCGAAGGCGATCGGTACGTGAAGCTAATCGACTTCGGAATTGCAAAAGTGCTTGCTGATACTGGAGTGACTATGCAGCAGCTCACATCAACCGGTGAAGCCGTCGGAAGTCCGCTTTATATGAGCCCTGAGCAATGCAAGGGCAGTCATGTTGATGTGCGTGCCGATATCTATTCACTTGGTTGTGTGATGCACGAATGTTTTGCTGGATATCCGCCTTTCCGCGGTGGCAATGCTATGCAAACTATTCACATGCATATCAATGATCCACCGGCACCATTAGCAAGTCTGTGTAAAAATGAGCAAGAGCTATTGATTGCAAGCATGATTCACAAATGCATTCTGAAGCGTCCGGATGACCGCTACCAGACTGCTGCTGAGTTGGGTATGCATTTAGAGGAAATTGGCAATGTTGGCTTGCAAGTGCAGACAATTCAGAGGCCCACAAGCACTGTCGATGCGGCAAATAGATGGAAGAAGAGCGGAAAGACCACCGAGCATACTGCCGCTGCCATGCAAGGTCAGACAGGTTCAAACATCCCGCAGATTGTGCGGACAGAGTTTCAAGACGCGACTCGTACAGCAATGCAAGATAAGTTTGCCAGTGGGCAAGCGCAAGCATCCGGTTTAAGCCAGACGTTGCGACGCCCGACTAGTCCCATGAATTCCCCTGGTTTGGCGCAATCGGGGCTGGTGCAAGGCGGTGCTCCGCAGCCGGAGCCTGCGCCCGTAGATGAGCGCCTTGCCGAGCGGTGGAATCTGCATAACGTCAGTGGTCAGCAATCGATGTCGAACGGCAATTTTTATGAGGCTGAGCGTCATTTTCAGCAGGCTGTAGAGATTGCAGAACAGTTTGGCCGCAGTGATGACCGCCTGCCAAACTCCCTCAATCGGCTTGCTCTGAGCTACAAGTCGCAGGGTCGCTTAGATGAGGCTGAAAAAATCTATGTGAGAGCCATCGAAATGCGCGAGGCGATCGTGGGTTCACTTTCCAAAGACTTACTACCGCTACTTGAGCAGTATGCCGGGCTTCTACGTATTCTGAAGCGTGATCAAGAAGCAGAGAAGATCGAGAAACGAATTCATTTCATAATGAAGTCGAAGTGATGTGTCACGCGGTAGTGGTTTTGGCGCGGCGTTTGCCTGATTGGCGCTGTAAAACAAGCCTGCAGTGGGCATCTTTCTGCAACAATAATTAGCACGATCCTTGGGAACATGGAACGGATGCGGCTTGCCGTTGTCTATTAATCCAGACAGACGGAACTTGAGGAATATAACGATGAGAATAACTTCGATATTTCTCGCTGCTGTCATGGTAATCGCGATGGCTGGACAAGCTGCTGAAGCGCGCGACCATGATGGTTGGCGAAAGCATCAGCAAAGATCTTGGCGTAACTACAATAAGCAAATGCGCCAGCAGCAGAAATGGCAATACAACCAGTGGAGAAAGAGCCAGAATTGGAACCGCGGCTTCCGACCCGGACGTCCGTGGGATAACGCACACGACAACGCAATGCGTGCAGAGGCTGCTATCCGAGCAGAACAGGCGCGACAAGCGATGCAACGCGGATACTGGTGGTATTAACGACGATTGCTTGGTCTGTGTAACTACAGACTAAGTATGGACTGCGGCTGATTTTGATTCGAACGAATCGAGGTCAGCCGCTTTGTCATATCATTTGAAATCAGTTCCTTTTCGGAGGAAAGAACAGATCAGCTGTATTACCGCCTTCGAGCTGTTTAATCCATTTCTTCACCAACTTGATTTCGGTGTTCTCGATTTCTGGTGAAAGGTTCTTTATTGCAATCTTCAAGTATTCGGAAACGCACTCAAGCTCTCCAGCATTTTGAAGTTGCCTTGCGAGTTCCAACGAGCGATTATGAGGGCTCTCGCCTAATTTTGCTGCTTTCAACAATTGAGTTTTTGCGCGTTTCAGTCGACCTTCTTTTATAGCCAAAAGTCCAGCGAAGTGATGTTTGTACGAGGGATTCACTACGTCAAAATCGCAATGTTTGATTTCTTTGACAAGTTTCGCCGCCATTCGTAGATCATCAAGCTCCAACGCAAGAGTGACGAGGGTTGTTAGAACATCGATTATTTGATGGGGGTGATGCGGAACACTTTCAAACTTCCGCACAAATTTAAGTCCTCGTTTGAAAGCCACCGCTGCTACTTTCTTGTCTTTACTGGAGTGAGCTTCTTTCGCATGAATATGGCAAAGTGCACGACTCCATCGTTCATCATGTGGAGCAAGTTTCTTTGCTTTCTTGTACAACTTTTCCCCCAGCTCTAAATCTCTTTCTCTGCAGAACATCGCTCCATGTCCGGCAATGTTTGAGTTCTTTGAGTTGCGATCGATCTTCCAGAGAAAATTCTCCTTGAGTGCTTCAAACTGCTCTTTCGAAACACTCTCGGGAATACGCATGACGTAACACATGAGCTTTTCATCGGCGCAGTTCAGTATCAGCCAGTCGGCATGCCTGCTCCAATATTCACCAGCGTTTTTATCGGTGGACTTTGAATAGTAACCAAGTAACTCGCACCTCGTTACATAATCGTTCGGTTTCTGCCGAAGCGTATCTTCTAATAGACGAGCCTTGTGCAAATCAATTTCTTTGCCTGCCCGGTACGCACAATGAGCGGCGTCTGCCAACTTTTCTGACTTTTTTGAGTAAATTCGTTTGCTCATTTTCTTATATTGTCGAGGGCTAGATATTAGTACGAAGCGGGATATTCTCATCTTTGACAAGACGCTGTTCACCCTGTTGTACTTGTGGCTCGAATTTGTTACGCACGTTAAACGCTAAGCCTAGCGCCACTGAAGCGCTGCGTCGATTGCTTGTCAACTGATGGATACAGGTTAAAAACCACGGTCATTACCTACAAGGCTCGTATAATTGTCGATTCCGGCGCCGAGGCGTTAGAGAAGCGCGGTAATTTCTGGCGGAGCGCTGGATTAATAAAGGAGAGACGCACTGTGACAGTGGAAACATCTAAGAGCCTCATGCAGGCAGCCCAAATTCCCGAGCCCAATAAAGGTTTCAAAATCGGTGCTGTCGAGCGCAAAAGCCCGACGGGCAATGAAGTTTTGATCAAACTCCAGGCCTGCGGCATTTGCCACAGTGATAGTTTTACTGTGCTCGGACATTGGCCTGGCATAGTTTATCCGATGACTCCGGGGCACGAGATTGTAGGCATTGTCGAAGCGACGGGGCCGGCTGTTGAGCGTCTGAAGAAGGGCGATAGAGTTGGTGTCGGCTGGCATGGCGGGCATTGTCAGGTTTGCTCAAGCTGCCGAAGTGGTGACTTTGTATCCTGCGAGAAGCTGCAGATTCCTGGTATTTCGGTGCATGGCGGTTACGCTGAATACGCGACCTTTTCCGAATCGGTTTGCGCTGTTGTACCTGAAAAACTTTCCTCGGTGGAGGCCGCGCCTCTGATGTGTGCGGGCGTCACGACGTTTAATGCTTTGCGTCATGCTGGTGCCCAAGCTGGCGATGTTGTTGCGATTTTGGGTGTCGGTGGTCTCGGGCACCTGGGCGTTCAGTTCGCCAACAAAATGGGATTTCACACGGTGGCGATAGCTCGTGGACAGGACAAGAAAAAGCTTTCGCTCGAACTTGGTGCACACGTGTATATTGATTCCGAGAGTCAAGATGTAGCTGCGGAGCTGAAAAAGCTTGGCGGTGCGAAAGTTGTTCTTGCCACCGTAACTAGTACCAAAGCAATGTCTCCAACAGTTGAAGGACTTGCAACCAATGGGAAACTTGTTATTGTTGGCGCAGGCGTTGAGCCATTAAACGTTACTCCTATTCAATTGCTGGGCGCACGCAAATCGATTATGGGTTGGCCGAGCGGAACAGCAAAGGATTCTGAGGAGTGCATGAACTTCTGCGCTTTGACTGGAATTCGGCCGATGCTTGAGCGTTTCTCGTTCAAAGACGTTGAGAAAGCGTATGAGCTGATGATGAGTGGAAAGGCTCGTTTTCGCGCTGTTATTGAGTATTAGTTTGCTGCGCAACTGATACCGCGCAGCAGTTGGCCGAGTTTGGAGAAAGTGGAAACAATGCCGAGTTATGTAATTGTCTGGGAATTTCAAGTAAAGCCGGGACAAGAGGAAAACTTCGAAGAACAGTATGGTGACCATGGTATTTGGGCGGAGCTGTTCAAAACCAGCGACAAATACCAAGGCACGAAAGTGATTAAGGACGTCGGGCAAATGTCGCGATATGTCACTCTCGACTATTGGTCTTCGGAGTTCGACTACGAGCGTTTTCGCAAGGACAATAAAGTCGCATACGAGTCAATCGACAAGAGATGCGAAGCACTTACCGATGGTGAACTGCTTATCGGAAAGTTTCATACGCTTGAGCAGGAGTAGATCTGGAGCAGAGAATACAGTGGGAGCTGGGGATGCTCTGTCTGAATCCTTCAAATCTGCCAATTCGCATGAATAGTATCCAAATGGATATTAACGGCAAGAAATAACGTGATTTTTTGGGGAAGTTGCGGCAAGATAGATAAGTAAACTGGGTGGGCTAAGAAAATATACTGCTGTAGGCCGTATGAGAGTACTAGCCGTTGACGATGATGCTGTCGCGCCCATCCTGTTTGGCGCAATTGCAAAGAAAATGGATATCGAGATAGTCACGGCCGTTGACTGCTCGACGGCTTTGAGTTTGCTCAAGTCATCTCAGTTCGATGTCATACTAATGGACCTGAACCTCAAAGGAGTGGATGGTTTCGAGTGCACGCGTCAGGTCCGTGCGTGGCAAGAAGAAGTCGGTTGCCGCCAGCCCATTATCGCGGTCACTGGATATGCGATGAGCGAAGACCGTACAATGTGCCTGCAATCAGGTATGGATGATTATCTTAGTAAGCCATACCAAATCAAGGATCTTTCGGAGCTTTTGATTAAATGGTCTCAGTCAAGCATTACTCCGGTTGTTTGACTATAGGGTAGGCGGTTCGCCCCTGCCGTTGATTGAGACTTTTTGAACGCTTTCGTGGCGTGTGCCTCCAGGACGGCGGAGTTCCGTCCATTGCCGGCTGAACTAGTACAACCCGGGAATCAAGCGGTATTTGACTTTGTTGCAGTATTCCTGATATCCATTCAAATGAGTGAGGAGGAATTTTTCCTCGTCAATGATTCGCCAGTTGAGAATGGCTACCGCTACTACTATCAGCAATGCCGACCACAGCGATCCGAGTGCCAGTGGAATACCGAGCATAAGTAATAGCGCGCCTGAATACATTGGGTGTCGCACCACACCGTACATACCAGTCGATACCACGCTTTGATTTTCTGCTAATTCGATCGTCGCTGATGCGAATGTGTTTTCCAAACAAACTTTGGTGAAAACATAGAAGCTGAGTGCGATTAGGAAGTTGCCGAAGATGACTGCGACAAGTGGAACGCGCGACCATCCAAATCTGTGATCGAGCCCGCAAAGGACAAGAAAGAGAATAAAGGAGACGGTGATACCAGTCATGATAATGCGTTGCACTGGGCGCTTTTCAGCGGTTGGTCCGGCCTTCATTCGCCGCATCAAAACATCAGGCGCATACTTCCACAAAATCAATCCGTGGATCACTGTTGCGGTCGAAAATACAGTTAAAAACACCCATGCCTGCCAGTAATCAAATGTCCAGGCCGCCAGGAATGTCGGCGCACCCAGTATAAAAAACAGGGATGGAAATGCCGTTATCATTCTGATTTTCATTCTCTTGTCCATGGTACTAAGCTAGCACTTTTGCGTAGATTGTCACGGACGAATTGACGATCTCGTCCGTTAAACGTTCCGCAAATGCGTTACGCCCACGACATGTTTTGATATTTTCAAAAGCGGATTAATTGACCGCAGCAGTCAGGCGATCCAGCGTTTTCTTCCGCTTTTCCAGCCAGAAAGCAGATTGCACGGGCCACTCTTCGTAAGGATTTCCTTCCGGCGCTTGACCGAGTTCTTGCTCTGCATGGAAGAACCACTGCGGATCGTTCAAAGCCTCACGTGCAAGAGCTATGAAATCGGCGCTCTCTTCCTCAACAATTTTGTTTGCTTGATGTGCGTCGATAATAAATCCGACCGCCATGGTTTTGATGTCTGCGCCATGTTTAATTTCTCGCGAAAAAGGCACCTGATAGCCCAAAGCAGAGCGCAGGTTCATCTTGCCGGGCTGACCGCCCGAGGAGCAATCGATAACGTCGACTCCGAGTTTTTTCAACTCCTTCGCATACGTCACTGCTTCCTCAATTGTGAATCCACCCTCGATTCCGTCTACTGAAGAGATGCGAACAAACATTGGCTTTTCCTTCGGCCAAAAATCGCGCAAAACCTTTGCCACCGAAAGTGGGAATCTCATGCGATTTTCCAACGATCCGCCATACTGATCATTTCTTTGATTTGCAATTGGTGAGAGATATGATTGCAATAGATAGCCGTGTGCATTGTGCATCTCTACGACTTCAAAACCACATGCCAGAGCACGTTTTGCAGCAGCGAGAAAATCGTTGCGCACTTTTTCCATGTCCTTTTCGTCCATCGCTTTCGGCGTATGCCAGCCGTCAGCCCAGGGAATGGCGCTTGAAGAGTATGTTTGCCACGGATCTTCGCCGGGTTTCTTATCTGATTCGAGGATTGGTCCGTCGCCTTCCCATGGTCGGTGGCAGCTTGCTTTTCTGCCGGCATGAGCAAGTTGAATGCCCGGCGTGGCGCCCATCGATTTCAAAAGCGCGACTATGCGCTTGAGCGGCTCCATTTGCTCGTCGTTCCACAAGCCTGAATCGCCATGAGTGATTCTTCCTTCCTCAGAAACGCCTGTTGCTTCGACGAAAATCAGTCCAGCTCCGCCCATTGCGAAACGCCCGAGATGAGCAAGGTGGAAATCGGTTAGTTTGCCATCCACTGCCGAGTACATACACATCGGCGAAACCACCGTGCGATTGCGCATCTCTACGTCGCGGACTTTGACCCGCTCGAATAATCTGCTCATGTGGGCCCCCTTTTGCGGTTTTTGCAAGCAGCAAGAATGGTAGCAGACAGACCTGCGCGCTGGTCCGGTATTCTACAGGTAACCAGGGAACCGCACGGTACCTCTGCAATACGGAAGGCTGCCAAGCTCTCATCGATTTGTCGCAGGTTTGGAGAGCAATGGCGACCATGGTCGTCAAGGATGCTTGCGCGCGACAAGGTACATCGCCTTGTCACAGTGCCAACCTATGTTGCTGTTGAGGCACTTGCTAGCATGGAAGAGAAGTTTGGTTCTAAAAGGTCGTTCTACATGAACGTCGTCAACTCCGAATTCAAGTAAGTCGAAACCATTCTTCTTCAGGTAATTCTTAAGTACTCCCGGCAAGAAATGTGTAACGTGAATCTCCTGTCCGTACTCTAACTTTCCCAGGGGCATTTCTTGCCAGGCGTTGAAAATCAAACTGTGTTGCTCGTTTGGTACTGCCAATGCCAGAATTCCATTTGTCTTAAGCACTTTGTGGATTTTTCTCAGCAGTCTGCCCGGTTGCAAAACGTGCTCCAGAACGTGCCAGAGGGTGATTACATCGAATGACTCATCGGTATAGTCGAGCTCCAAAAAGTCCCCGATGCGAGGGCTGAACCCTCTCTGGTTGGCATACAATGCACCGGCTGTGCTGATCTCGGTGGAGCTGATATCGTATCTGGTGCCGAGCAGGCTGAGGAAGAAACCGTCGCCTGTTCCTATGTCCAGTAGCTTTCCACTGCTCATGTGTCGTGAAACTATACCCACCCGCTCTCTCCATAGAATTTCACGGATGTTCGTTTCCTTCTGCCACTGCGCATATGTCAAACCGGTTTCATATGATCGAATAATTTCCTGCTGAGTGGGTCTGGGATTGCGAAACATGACCCGGCATTGGTGACAGCGCCAGATATCAGGTTTCAAACAAAACTTGAACGAAAGAGAGTTGCACAGTGGGCAGCTGTCCACGTTTTCGAATGCGTGAAATTGCCGCTCATTTATGGGAGCGATACTTTCGACGGCCGTGCCCACCATTTCGCTAGTACCTTTGAAGCGTGGATGCTCGCTTATTTTGGCGCACAGTCTTCGAATCGGAGGAGTTTCTTCTATCTTGATCAGATCGAGAAAATTCTTCTTGAGAGGAAGCTTTTTCCAGGACAGATAGCTTTCATATGCGTCTTTGTCTTGAGCAAGCGCCAGCAGATGTTTGGCCAGATCCGCAGCCGTCGGAAAGTCTTCTGCTTTGATGATGCAATTCTCGCCGGGCAGATACTGATCGATGTTCGGGGCACCAAGATAGACAGGAACTGTGCCGGCGATCAAGCCGTCATACATTTTCTCGCTCACATAGTCGATGCTTGAGGAATTCTCGAAGGCAAAGTAAAACAGATAGCTGCCAATCGTATCCAGTTTGGACTGGCGTCCTGTGTCCAGGCTTTCCAGGTTGCAGTTGTTTTGCGACTTGCCGTAAGAGTCGACGGGCATGTGCTTCATCAGCTCGCCGACCAGCTCGTAGCGATTGTTTCTTGCCAGGTTGTTGGAGGCAAAATAGACGGCCGGTGCCGATCTGGTTTTTGGTTTGGGCGCACTCGCCAATTGAGCTATCTGGTGTGGATGGAAGTAGAGCATCGGCACGTCTGAACTGAGGCGGTAATTCATCGTAATATCGAAATTACGCATGAATTCCGGATCCACTTGAAGCGGATAATTCACATCCGACTCCATCGACATGGCCACCCAAAGCTGACCTGGTCGTTTTTCTTGCGGAAACTCTTTGAAGTTTGGAATGTGAAAGACAACTGCGTCAGCGTCTTTGAGCCGGTCGTGGTCCTGCGTGATAACACACAAATCCTCCGCTAATTTCGGAGCAAAACCGATTGCCTCGCAAATTGTTTCTCGAAAATACGGTGTGTAATAGAGAATTTCCAGCTTTCGCGTCGATGACATGGCGACTATCCTACCCGATTCATTATTGTCAACAGGTTTTTGTCTCGAAACTGGCTAATGGACATGGTTAAATACAGATTATTGATGAGCGCTCGCTTGGAGGTGTCGTGCTCGTTGTTTGTGGCGCCGGTGGATTTATCGGTGGATACTTAGTCAAAAGCTTGATCGCCCTTGGCGAGCGTGTCCGTGCTATTGATATCAAGCCGTTGAGCGACTGGTATCAGCTGAGCGACGAAGCCGATAATGTGCAAGCAGACCTGCGTTTGCGCGAATCATGCCACGAAGTACTGAGCCAGGCAAGCGCAGTATACAACTTGGCATGCGATATGGGCGGCATCGGATTTATCGAGAACAACAAAGCCGAGTGCATGCTCAATGTTCTCATCAATACGCATCTTCTGATGGCCGCTAAGGACCACAGAGTTAGCAAGTATTTTTTTGCCTCTTCCGCCTGTGTCTATGCAGCATCGAAGCAGGACAACACAAAAGGCACGGCGCTGTGTGAAGAAGACGCATATCCGGCCATGCCTGAAGATGGCTATGGTTGGGAGAAACTCTTTGGCGAGAGAATGTGCAGGCATTTCAGCGAGGACTTCGGAATTGCAACGAGAGTGGGACGCTTTCACAATGTCTATGGCCCTTATGGAGCTTATGACGGCGGACGAGAAAAGGCGCCGGCCGCCATTTGCAGAAAAGTCATAGAGGCGAAATTTTCTGGTCGAGAATATTTGGACATCTGGGGCGATGGCAATCAAACTCGCAGCTTCACTTATATCGACGATTGCATTAAGGGTATCGAACTGCTCATGAAGAGCGATGTTGTCGAGCCGCTCAACGTGGGAAGCAGCGAGGCGGTTACGATCAATGAGTTGGTTGACCTGGTTGAAGCGATTGCTGGAACGAAGTTAGAACGGCGCTATCAGCCCTCGGCACCATTGGGAGTGGCAGGCAGAAACAGCGATAATTCTCTCATTCGCCGCCATTTAGGATGGGAGCCGAGCATTCGATTGCGTGATGGGTTGGAGAAAACCTACAGCTGGATCTATCAGGAGATGTCTAATGCGCAGGGGCAAACAGCTCACGATGGCAAGGAAAGGACATCCAACCAAAACCAGACTATCCCAACTCGCTCTTCGAGATAACCAGCCCCTTGCGGCTGGCGAAGCGCAAGACGGCGCGTCGCAGGTTCAAGAACTCTTTGTGAAAACCGCCGGCCACCATTTCTTCGTAGGCAAGGTCAAACGTGTGCCCGTGCGCTTCCATGCGATATATGCAAACCATAGCTCCGGTTCGATCTTGTCCGTGCAGGCAATGAATAAAAATCGGATGGCTATCGGCGTGCAGGGCAACTTCGAGAAACTGTTTGATTGATGCTTCGCTGGGCTCCTGAAAAGGAGTCATTGGTACGCTCAAGAACTTCATTCCGAGCTGCTCGACAAGTTCTTTCTCGCGTGCAATCTGCCCGGGCTCCTCGCGCAGATTGATGATGGTCTTGATCCCCTTTTCTTTGAGGATTTTGAAGCCTTCGTCATTTGGCTGGCCACCGCAGTATATCTCTGCGGCTATCTGCCGAAAATTGGGTGTCGATTCGGTAGGGTCGTAAGCAAACATGGGCCGGCTGGGCGGGCTGGTGGGGCGAAAACAGATTCAGTCAATTCTTTTATACCCTGATGATCAGTCTGATTAATAGCCTGCTGTGTAAGTATTCAGCCTCCGCAGTTGTTGTATCGAGAAACCTGTAGGAGCGACGCCATGTGCCGCCCGGGCGATGCATGGCATCGCCCCTTCAACTTTGAAGAAGCAGTTGCAGGCTATATTTCCTAAACTGGGGCTGGCCGAATCGTCAGCCTGCGGATGTTTCAGTTTTCAGGTGTCCGATAAAGTTTCGATACGAGTGCAACAAGAAAGCCCCGTATTAAGGGCTGTAGGGCGAAAAGGCGGCATAATATAGCCAGCCTTTTAAGGAGACTTCAAAGTGACCGGAACTCAAACATCGCATGGTGCTCTCAGTCATCTAGCCGACAACGCACTCACAGACGGCATTGCAATTCTTGATTTCGGGTCGCAGTTTTCCCAGCTAATTGCCCGGCGGGTCAGAGAGGTCAATACCTATTCTGAGCTTCTGCCGTACAGCACCTCGGCTGAAGAACTCAAGCGGTTGAATCCGAAGGGCATTATTTTGAGCGGCGGACCAAGCAGTTGCTATGAAGCTCATGCTCCTCAGCTGGATGAGAATGTGTGGAAGCTTGGTATTCCAGTGCTCGGCGTTTGCTATGGCATGCAGCTAATGGCGCGCGACCTGGGCGGTGTTGTCGAGCCGTCGGAGGTCAAAGAGTATGGACGCGCCATGCTGACAATCGCTCACCACGGCAACCTTTTCGATGGGCTGGATCCGGAGATGGAAAGCTGGATGAGCCACGGCGACAGCGTAACTGTGCTTCCCACAGGATTTGCAGTTGTCGCCAGAACGCTCGCTACACCGGTAGCGGCGATTGCTGATGAAGAGAGAAATTATTACGGTGTGCAGTTCCACCCGGAAGTGGTGCACACGCGCGGTGGACAACAGGTAATTGAAAATTTCGTGACGCGCATTTGTCGGTGCACCCAAAGTTGGACGATGAAAGCATTCATCGATCATGCCATTGCCGAGGTAAGAGAGAAGGTCGGCGACAAGCGTGTTTTGCTCGCTCTCTCCGGTGGCGTAGACAGCTCCACCCTTGCATTCTTGCTGCATAAAGCGATTGGCGATCAACTAGTGTGCATGTTTATCGATCAAGGTTTCATGCGCAAGAACGAGCCTGAGTGGTTGGTTGATGCTTTTGAGAACGAGTTCAAAATTCACGTGCACTTTATTAAAGCTCGCGACAGATTTATCGGAAAACTCGAAGGCGTCACTGATCCAGAAGAGAAACGGAAGAAGATTGGCGCGGAATTTATCAGAGTATTTGAAGAAGAGTCGAAGAAACTTGGAAAATTCGATTTCCTGGCGCAAGGCACACTCTATCCGGATGTGATTGAATCCTCCGGCACGCAAATTGATCCGAAAACCGGTGAGCGCGTCGCCGTGAAAATCAAGTCGCACCACAATGTGGGAGGTTTGCCGAAGGACCTTCAATTCAAGCTTGTTGAACCTTTTGCAAAACTTTTCAAGGATGAAGTCAGGCGCGTCGCGGCGGAGTTGGACGTGCCTGAAGGCATTCGAGTGCGGCACCCATTCCCGGGCCCCGGACTTGCAATTCGCGTACTTGGTGAAGTCACCAAAGAGAGACTGAAAACACTTCGTGAAGCCGATTGGATTATTCGTGAGGAGATCAAAGCTCACGGCATGTACCGTCAGATATGGCAAGTGTTCGGTGTTCTGTTGCCGACTCTCTCCGTGGGAGTGATGGGCGATCAGCGGACTTATCAAAACCAGATTGTTATTCGTGCGGTCACCAGCGAAGACGGCATGACTGCAGACTGGGCGCGTCTGCCGTACGACCTTCTGGCGACAATTTCGTCGCGCATCGTCAATGAAGTGCCTGGTATCAATAGGGTTGTTTATGACATTACGTCGAAGCCGCCCGCGACTATCGAGTGGGAATAAAGCAAAGCTGATCGACCGGTTAAACTGATCGACAGGATTGAACTGATCGGGTTGGAATGAAACAGAGCTTTGTAGCTGATTCTACTGCGCGTGTTCTTTTGATAGTTCTTTTCCTCGTCGCGGTCGTTGCCGCGATATTTATTGCTGGAGCCAGCCTCCACGATCCTGACACATGTTGGTTGTTGGCTCTCGGCATGAAAATTGTCGAAAGCGGTGCCCTGCCGCAATCAGATCCTTACTCATATACGATGGAGCTGTTTCCGGACCGGAGATTCATTCTCTATCAGTGGTTGACCGAAGTTTTCTTTGCCCTGTCATACAAAGCGCTTGATTTGACAGGTCTTCTCCTGCTAGCAGCAATTGTTCTCACTGCTTCCTTTGTGTCTATTCCTCTTGCGCTTGCGAGAAAGATTGGCATGCCTGGTTGTTTTGCAATCGGTGGAACGATTCTCACTTTGATAACCGCATTTTTCCACTTCTTATGCAGACCCGAGATTTTCAGCTATCTATTGCTTGGCACTTACATCAGTCTGACGCATTTCTTTCTCAGAAATAGGAACCTGGAGAAAGTCGACTGGATTGCCGTCACCATATTTGGTGCCGTAATGGCGCTATGGTGCAATTTGCACAGTGCCTTTGTACTCGGGTTGCTCTATCTGTTTGTCTTCACTCTCGTGACGACGATCTCTGATTTCGTTGCGGAGAAGAGAATCAAGCCTATCAACCTCACTATTATTCTTTCCTTTGTTGCCGGACTGCTAGGAACATTCGTAAATCCCTATGGCGCAGGGCTCTGGCAGTATCTGCCTACTTTGTTTTTCACGCCGCTCAACAAGCACATTATCGAGCTCAGACCCATATCAGGAAAGGATTTTCTCGAGTGGACGTTCTATCCATTCATAATTCTGCTGGTCGTAACCGGCGTGATTACTGTGCGTGCATTGATAAAGAAGATCGATTCGTCTGTGGTAAACACCCCGAGAGGTCAGGTGGTTTTTGCTGCTATCGCTGTCTTTAGCTGGATTATTGCGGGTTTTTGCTGTCGTCGTTTGATTCCGTTTGCCGCCATTCATCTGTTCGCTGAAGGTGGTTACATGCTTGCTCTGTTGCGGAAACAGAGCAAAGAAGCCGAGAAGGAACATCTGTCGTTCTGGGAGCAGGTCGATCGAAAGCTGCAAAATTCATATGATCCGCGCGGCTTTATGTGGTTTGTCACAATAGCCGTGTTCGCCTGCTTGGGGGTATATTTCGTTACTCTACGCGTGACTGCGCCTGTCTTGCCGCAGTCAAGTAAAGTCATGCAGGCGCCTTTTGACGGTGTGAAATTTATCGGTGATAAACCACCAAAGGGGCGTGTTTTTAACGATCCTCAGTTTGGCGACGTCATGATTTGGCAGTTGAAGGAGCCGCCCAAGCTGTTTATTGATACGCGTTTTGACATGTATGGAGCTCAGTTGGTGGACGACTACCAAACAATTTATGCGACCAAGGATGGCTGGGAAGAGCTGCTGAAGAAATATCAAATAGCGTGGGTTTTTGTTCGACCGGAAGCGCCAATCGGCAAGAAGTTGCGCGAGGAGAAAGGCTGGGCAACAATCTATGAGGATAAGGCTTCGGTGATCGTGCAAGCTCCTGATCCTCGGTAATGTCTCATTCGTGTCAGATTGGTGGATTATGGTGAAGGCACGGCTGAACCGAGATGGTTCTGTCCTTTCTAAAGAACTTCACTCATCCCTTAATCACTTCACTCGCTGATCTTCCCCTGAATCGCGCATCAGTAAAGGTTTTTCTCTGCGACGAACTAATATTCGCTTGCATGGTTGCCTTGCGCGTTCGATTTTCAATTGGAGCTTACTATGGCCGACAACACCAACGTTGCTAATGATAGACCCCGCCGTTCCGAAGCCGCGCAAGCAGAGGCTTCCTCGAGGATGGCGCAGGAGGTGTATAACAGTAGACCGACAACAGATCTTTCCGGCGAACAGTGCAGAAGTCAGCCTGATCAAAATCAATTCAATACGCTGACGAGGGGGGTGCCCACCGCTGGATGTGACTTTCGCACCAGCGAGCAGCTTTCGCAACAGACCGGAACGCTCGACTTTGGAAACATCTGGCGCGATGTGAGTCGCTCTACTGTGCAAATACATGTTGGCTCCCCTAGTGATCGCGGAGGTGGAACAGGTGTCGTAATTGGTTCGCACAACGATATGTGTATCGTCGCAACAGCGGCTCATGTTACTCATCCCCATCGCTTTGGAGTCGCACCCGAGGCGCCCACCAGTCGCTCCGTCGTGATGCCGGACGGGCGCGCATATCCTGCGGAGACAAGGATTTTCAACAGGAGAAACGATCAGGCGATTTTGGCTGTGCGGACTGGTTTGAACACAGACAACGTTTGCTATCCTGCGCAAGCTGCTGATGGTTATGCTGCTCCACACAGGGGCTTTGCTGCGGGTTTCCCTGATAGAACGAACACCCCTTACATTTCTCCAGCTCAAGTGAGCGGTATTCGCCGGGACTTGGGTCAACCTGGTGATCCCCGTAATGATGCGCCTCAACACCTGATGCGAACGAACATCACCGGAGGTAATTCCGGCGGTCCTGTGTTCAACAGAGAGGGACGCATCACAGGGCTGGTCAGCAGTGGCGATGATCACGACCATGGGCGTGGCATCAGTGGTAATGCAATTGGAGTGGCGAGTCCTTTTACATCACGTATGCAGCGCAACTACATGGATAGAATTCGCAGTCAGCGTTAATTCGAAAGAGCGCTAGCTTATCATCGGCGAGCTAAGACGAGCTAAATCCAGGTGCGGAAATGGTTTTGCGAGAGAGACGGGCAAATGGGTGTGCTAAAAACACACCCATTTGGCGTATTTTTTTACGGTCTATGTATGGTGTCGACTTTGACTAGTCGGCTGGATAGAACTGGCGGAATTTCATTGCGGATTTAAGACGTCCGAGTGCTTCTTCGTAACTGATTTCTCTCTGCCGCAGTTGTTTTTGTACGGTGAGAGCAGCGACGACGAGATCGGGTCTGATAATCTGCATTTTGACCAGGGAATGTCCGAGCGGGCTGGACAGTTCGGCGCTGGCAATAAGAGCTTCGGCGAGATTCTCTTCTGAAAGCAACTCCGATGCTACGAGCAATTCGCCGAGCCTGTCTTGACTTTGTGTTACTTCCGGACCAACACCGGCAGTGGCCAGCGCCGCCTGCAAGCTGGAACCTTCGTCAACAATGTCTCTAATAATCTTTATTGCAGCGTCCTGAGTGATCTTGCCGCTGAGCAAAAGTGATTGCGCTTGAATGGCGGCAAGCATCTCTTGCTTGGTTAGAAAACCCGAAGCAACAAGCACCTGACCAACGGGCATACCAAGCGACTGTGCATAGCCTAGCTGCTCTGCCAGGTCATCTTTGCTCATCACTTCGGCTGTCGCCAGTAGTTCACCAATTTTGATGGCTCAATCTCCTAAATTTGATTTGGAAATGAACTGGAAGTGGTTTTGGTTCCCATTTGAGATTAGCACAACCTAGTTTCGCATAAGCTTTCTTTTTTGGCTAATTAGGTATTATGGTGAAGAGCGGAAAGTGACACTGGGACTATGAAAACGGTTGTCACTTCGGTAAATGAAAAGGGGTGGTTGAACACTGATTTGACTTCAATTTGGTAGCAGATTGGAAGTTGATCTACCCCTTGTAAAACAGCGATCCGCTTAAGGCAACCTCGAATCAATTGAAAAGGATCCTCTTGCAAAGTTACGGAAATCTCTCATCGACACTGGCAAACTGGAGAGGTTTGTCAATTATTTATGCCCTTGGTGTTTTGATAGCGGCAGCATTTATTTGTGTGACGCTTCCCTTTTCCGTTTATGCACACGAAGGTGAGAATGAGGCGTTTGCCGGGGGCGATAAAGACAAGCCGCAGACAGTGACAGCCAATGAGCAAGGACAACGTGCGCTTGGTTTGCAAGTTGGTCCGCCTAGATTTTCCTTCTTGAAGGATACTCTTTCCGCCACCGGAGAAGTTCAAGCAGCGGAGACACAGTCATTTGATGTGAATCCTCCGGTGTCGGGAGTAGTGCAGAGCGTTTATGCAAAACAGGGTGATGCGGTCAAGAAGGGGCAAGTGTTGGCGCTCGTTCACAGTATTGAAGTGGCAACGACTCTGACGCAACTTCTCAACGATCGAACTCGCATTCAAGGCGAAATAACGCGATCTAAAACTGAGATTGGCAGCGACATAACACTGCAGACCAATGAAGTGCAACTGGCGAAAACGAGTTATGACAGAGAGTCAGAGCTGTTCAAAGAGGGTATCAGTGCCCGTAAATCATTGCAAGAAGCGAAGAACGCATACGAATCGGCGCAAGTGAAGTTGGCGACCTTGCAGCAGCGCTTGAAACAGGAAGTCGCACTGCTGCAGAGTCAATTGAAGATGACTATTGAATCCGCTGAAGATCAGCTCGAAATCATGGGTATCGGAAAGCCTGAAATCGAGAAGAGCTTGCAGACAAATCATGTGACCGCGGACTTGCCTATCGTTGCTCCTGTCAGTGGTGCTATTACCCAGCGCGACATCACCCTCGGTGAGCGCGTCGACCCGGCGAAGAATGTTTTTAGCATTGTTAATTTGAACCCAATCTGGGTGATGGTGGACATTTTTCAAGAACAAATTCCGAACGTAAAGCAAGGTCAGGAAGTAGTGATTACGACCCCTTCTCAACAGACTTTGCGCGGAAAGATTTCGTCAGTCGGAACTGTTGTCGATGATGCGACAAAGACTCTCCATGTGCGGATTGTGACGGAGAACCCTGAAGGCATATTGCGCCCGGGAATGTTTGTCCAGGCTCAGATCGTAGTTGGCTCAAAGGACAAGCAAACCCTGATCTTGCCAGCCTCGGCAGTGGTAAAGGATGATGGCAAACGTTTCGTCTATACAAAATCGGACAATTCTTTCAAACCTGTGGAAAGAGATTGAGGTTTTAAGCGGTATTACCCTTAGCGACCAGGTTGTCCTCAGAGGGGCGCAGCAACTGAAGGCAGAGTCCGCACTAAGACCTGGAGAAGGTCATGACGACGATGCCGATAACCCGGATCATGCCGCACATGGCGCCGATGCCGCACCAAAGGTCAATACTAAGGCCCAGCTGGCGATCTTCTTCGCTCTCGGCGTAGCGGCTGCTTTTATCGTGTTGGCAATCTGGAGTTACATTGGCAAGCGCATGCAGGCTTCACCCAATGTGGTCGGTTCACCAGCCGCGCCCACAGGCGCTCTTGACACCCCAAGCGAATCCCAATCGCAGTCAGAGTCGAAGCAATGATTGGGCTGCGCAAATGATCAATCGTTTTATCCAATGGTCGATCAACAATCGCTGGATCGTAGCAATCCTTGCCGTAGTTTGGTTGATTGGCGGTTTGTATGCGACTGAGACCATGCCTGTCGATGTCTTTCCCGACTTCGCTCCCATTCGTGTAGTGGTTCTTACCGAAGCTCCCGGCTTCGCGCCGGAGGAAGTTGAAAGTCTTGTGACGCGCCCGCTGGAAGCCAATCTCAATGGCACGGCGAACGTAAAAGTAGTGCGTTCAGTCTCGACAATAGGATTGTCGGTGATCACCATCATTTTTCAAGACTCAACCAACGTACTTGTAGCCAGGCAGTTGGTTTCTGAAAAACTGCAGTCGGCACGAGGGCAGCTGCCTGAGAATGTGAATGAGCCTGTGTTGGCTCCGATGACTACTGCTGCCGGAGATATTCTGAAAATCGGTTTGTATTCCACTGGCGAAACATCGGCAATGGATTTGCGAACCATTGCCGATTGGACTCTGCGAATGCGTCTCATGGCTGTTCCAGGCGTGTCGAACGTGGTGGTTATCGGCGGGGACGTGAAGCAGTATCAGGTACTTGTCGATCCGGAGAAACTGAAACAGTATGATGTGACGCTTGCGCAGGTTGTAGCGGCTGCACGCGGAAGCAACCTCAACACCGCGGGCGGTATCGTTCGCTCGAACGAAAAGGAAGAGCTGGTGCGCGGGCTTGGGCGTGTTTCGTCCCCTGCCGAGATTGCGGAAACTGTCATTGTCGAACGCGGCAATCAGCCGGTTTTACTTGGTAATGTCGCTGATGTGAAATTAGGCGCGCAGTTCAAAATAGGCGATGCGATTGTAGATGGTCATCCCGGTGTCGTGCTCACAGTTTTCAAACAGCCTGAAGCCAACACTCTCGAGACAACGCGTTCGCTGGAGAAGGCTCTCGGCGAGTTGCGCCAAACATTTCCCAAAGATGTTCAAGTCATCACGACTTTTCGCCAGGCTGATTTTATCGAAATCGCCGTCAAGAATGTCTCAGAGGCTGTTATTCTCGGCGGAGTTTTGGTGATTATCATTTTGTTCGCGTTCTTGCAAAACTGGCGGACCGCAATCATTTCGCTTACAGCAATTCCGCTTTCTTTGCTGGCGGCGATTATCGCGTTGAAACTGCACGGATATACGATTAACACGATGACACTGGGCGGACTGGCTATTGCCATCGGTGAAGTCGTTGACGATGCGATTATCGATGTGGAGAACATTTACAGGCGCCTCAGAGAAAACGGTACGTTGGCGCAACCCAAGCCGGCGTTGACCGTGATGTTCGAAGCGTCTGCTGAAGTGCGTGGTGCTGTTGTGTATGCCACCATGATTGTTGCTTTGATGTTCTTGCCGGTGTTGTCTCTTAAGGGACTGGAAGGCAAGATTTTTACGCCGCTTGCCTATGCTTATCTTGTTTCGCTTGTCGCGTCGCTCGGTGTTGCGCTTACAGTCACGCCGGCAATGTGCAGTATTTTGCTGAAGAACACGAAAGGAGGCGAGGAGGGCGACGGGCGTGTCGTCAAGTTTTTGAAGAACTTGTACATGCCTGTTCTGAATTTCTCCGTTCGACGCCCCCGTTCCATCCTCGCAGGGGCGTTGCTGCTTTTCGCTTTCTCAATTGCGAACCTGTTTGTTCTTGGGACAGAATTTCTGCCGCCTTTCGACGAGAACAATTTGATCGTCGTGACCACATTTATGCCGGGCACCAGCCTCGAAACGACAACACAAATGGGGGCGGAGTTGACCTCGCACTTCATCGCCAAGCACGAAATCATGGCTGCCAGTCAGCGGGCCGGGCGTGCGGAGGGCGGTGAAGACTATGGTGCAAGCAATGTCAGCGAGTTCGACATTCGATTGAAGCCGGATACGCCTGATAAGCAGAAATTGCTAAATCACATCAGGCATGAGTTTTCCCATGTGCCCGGTCTTGTCGCTGACAGCGGCTCTTACCTCCAGCATCGCATGGACCACGCGCTCTCCGGCGTGAATGCTGCCATTGCTGTGAAACTATTTGGTCCTGACCTTGATGTTTTGCACGAATATGCACTCAAGGTAGAGAAGGTCATGAAAGAAATTCGTGGTGCTGTTGATGTGCACGTTGAGCAAATTGTCGATGTCCCGCAAATTTCCATCAAGGTCAATCGTGAAGCCGCGGCGCGTTACGGCGTCAGAGTGAAGGATTTATCCGACTCGATTGAAGCGGCTTTTCGCGGTGTGACCGTTTCGCAAGTGCTCGAAGGGCAGAAAGCATTCGACATGTATGTTTGGCTCAAACCTGAGTTTCGCAATAATCTAAGCGTCATCAAATCGACCCTGGTCGATACTCCTTCGGACGTGAAGGTGCCACTGGGAGCGCTCGCCACGGTAACAGAAGGGCAGAGCCCTAACACAATCAGCCACGAGAACATTTCCCGGCGCGTCGTTGTCCAAGCCAATGTATCCGGTCGCGACCTCGGCAGCCTCATCAGCGAAGCGAAGAAGCGAATCGCGCAAGACGTGCAATTGCCGACCGGCTATTACATCGTTTATGGTGGACAGTTCGAGGCACAGGAAGAGGCTTCGCGGCAGTTGGGTGTCTTGCTCGCCGCCGCACTGGTCGGCATGTTCTTGCTTCTGTCGCTTGCTTTCAAGTCGCCAAAAGCAGCCATTATCATTATGGCGAATTTGCCGCTCGCGCTTGTCGGCGGGATTTGGGCGGTGCTTTTCTCCGGCGCGGTTCTTAGCGTGGGCTCGATGGTCGGTTTTATGACGCTATTTGGAATATCCACGCGAAACGGAATAATGCTCGTCGCGCACTTCAATCAATTGAGCGAGGAGGGCGGAACCCTCGAGGATGTCGTGCGACACAGCGCTCTCGACCGCCTCAGCCCCGTTTTGATGACCGCTCTGGCTGCTTCACTGGGTGTGCTTCCAATCGCCGTTCTAGGGGGCGCTGGGCGCGAATTGGAACAACCGCTCGCGATAGTAATTCTTGGCGGCATGGTCACATCCACCGCGCTCACTTTGGTCGTGATTCCAGCTTTATTGAAACTCTTCGGCGCCGGTCTGAATCGAAAGGAAGAGGTTTAGGTTCAGGTTCAGGCGCAGGCGTAGTCGCAGTCGCAGTCGTAGTCGCAGTCGCAGTCGCAGTGGTTACTTCGCTTCGGATTCCGGCGGTTTTTCTGCCACGGACTCACTCTTTTTCGGTTTCGTTAGATTATCGAGAATCTCTGTAGCCTTCTTGTTTGCCCGCGCCTG
>JYMV01014875.1_pt1 | contig 30356 bp, 17 predicted proteins | sample 338911 | NCBI WGS metagenome assembly JYMV01 (sample SAMN03354496, study PRJNA234377) | hydrothermal vent metagenome | biome: Deep sea; feature: Hydrothermal plumes at the Eastern Lau Spreading Center, Western Pacific Ocean; material: Seawater | place: Tonga | collected 2009 | depth 2000 m m
ATTGGTTTTTCTAGTGATCCGGATAGGTTTAGTAATATTTTTGCTCAAGCCGGCGGACTCCAAACTGCTAGTGATGAAGCAGAATTATTTAATAGTCCTAGTATAACTGCAGATTTACAATTTGTAACCGGTACGATGAATTCTATTTCTGTAACCGATAGACCTTGGAGCTTACCTTACTCAAATATTAGAAAGGTAAATCAATTACTTAAAAACTTACCAAATACTCCGCTCTCAGACTTTAGAAAGCAAAGGTTCGAGGGTGAAGCACGCTTCTTGAGAGCTTGGTATTATGCTAATCTATTAAAGCACTATGGTGGTGTACCAATTGTTGGTGATACTCTATATACTGCAGAAGATGAAATTCCTGCTATTAGAAATACGTACGCAGAAACTGTAGATTATATTATTTCTGAATGCGATATAGCAGCTGGTTTATTAGATGTGGTAAAACCTGCCGGGCGTCAATATGGTAGAGCGGGTGCCGGAGCTTGTTTAGCATTAAAGTCTAGGGTTTTATTGTATGCAGCAAGCCCGTTGCATAATGGTTCTTTTTATGCAGATCCTTATAATGAGCTATTGGGTTATCCTAATACCGATCAAGATCGTTGGAGATTGGCTATGGAAGCTGCTCAGGAAGTTATGAATACGGGAGCATATCAATTATATTTTGATAACGATACCGAGCTAGGTTTCGGGTTTTATGCAATATTTAACGCCAACTCCGGCCAAAACGATGTTTATGCGTCATCGCAAGAAATAACAGTAGGGACTATCTTAGAAAAGCAGGCTGGTTCCGGAGCGCAATTAGAGCAGTTGTTTAATCCGCCTTCTAGAAACGGAACAGGTGCCGGTGGCTATCCTTATCAGCAAACGGTAGAAGCTTTCCAGATGGAAAATGGCCTAGATATAGAAAATCCTTCTTCAGGTTATAACCCTAATAATCCTTACGAAAATAGAGATCCTAGATTTTATAACTCTATAGTTTACGATCAGAAACTTTTAGCGAATGGGAGTCAAGCTTTTACTCCGGTCAATATTTTCTTAGGAAGTTTTAATGGAGTGCCATCCGGACAGGATGCAATTTATTCCGGTACTCCAACAGGCTATTATATAATGAAGTTTAGAAATAGAAATATTTCAGGAACAGATGGTATCGGTACAAGTCAAGAACGTCCTCTAATTCGTTATGCTGAAATCTTATTGAATTTTGCAGAAGCTAGAAATGAATATATAGGGCCAGATCAAGAGGTTTATGATGCTATAGAATTAATTAGAGAGCGAGCGGGATTAATGCCTTACGAATTACCAACGGGACTTAGTCAAGATGAAATGCGTGAAGTGATCAGAAATGAAAGAAGAGTTGAGTTAATGTTTGAAGGTCATCGTTTTTGGGATGTAAGAAGATGGAATATTGCTTCTGAAACTGAAGACAGAATGATGAAGGGTATGGAGATTACTCGAAATGGTTCTTCTGTCGAGTATGACGAAATAGATGTTCGTCAACATATTTTTAGAGAAGCTCAATATTTTTGGCCAATTCCTTACGATGAAATTGCAAAATCTCCAGAGTTAATTCAGAATCCAAATTATTAATTAAAAACAACAACATGTAAAAAACTACATTATGAAAAAAAATCTACAAGTTTTCCAAAAAAAAGGATTTTTCGCTGCAGTGATCCTAATGATCGTAGCAAGTTCCTGTATCGTTTTAAATTCTATTGAATATCCAGATGAATTAGTTGCCGGTGAAGTTGCAACATTCACTATGAACACGACCATAAATGTTAGTGACCAAACAGATGTTGAAAATGATAGTTTAGTAATAGCTATGCTTATGCCAACAAGTTGGAATGCTAGAGAAAATTCAACATTAACTTATACAAGCGATTTAGAGGGAGATGAGGGTGTACAAACAATGTCTCCATTACCGTTAGACGAGTTTCCTAGAGAGGGAGATACCATGACTTGGTCAGAAAAATTATACGATTATTTTGGTATGGGGCCAAATGTAGATGGAGATATGGAGTGGGTTGTTTTTGCGACAGATAATGCATACACTATGCCTGGAGGAGAAACAATTAATGCACAAATAACTATCGAAACATTAATTGGTGATGAGAACTTAAGTGCTCAGTTAGGATTTTTCGTGAATTTTGTATCAGATGGGTTTTACTATGAAACTCAAAATGAAGGCGGCGAGACAGAAGGAAGTAATGACAGTTGGAAGGTAGAATACACAGATTGTATCCCTGTTACAGGAAATACAACAGGAGCTCAAACCATATATTGTGAGAATTTAGCTGTTGGTAGCAATGTTAAAACTATAGCATCTTCTCCTTACCCAAACCCTTTTACTTCAGAAATAAGTATAAAATTAGGAGTAGATGTAGGTAGCGATTTTGAGGTTGTGGTATATGATATTATGGGTAAAAAAGTTAGCGCTCATCAAGGTGTAGCTGTTAGTCAAAATCAAGAGTTTTCTTTAAGTCAAAACTTAGACTTATCTAAACTAAATTCAGGAATGTATCTAGTGTCGGTAAGTTCTGGAAGCCAAAACTCTAACTTCAGAATAATTAAGAAATAACTTGTTCTCAGTTTGTTTAAAGTTGAATAAAATCTGCCAAGTAATAGAAAATTAAATATGATGAAAAAACATTTTTTTAAACTTCTTTTCGCAATCGTTTTAGTTTTTGCAGGAGCTTGTTCTCCTACTCAAGACGATGAGATTGACTTTTCTGAGCCGGAAAAAGATATTACCGGTAGTTGGGAGTTAAACCAAGTACTACGTAATGGAGAAGACATTACCAGCTTGGTAGATTTTACTCAATTCAGAATTAACTTTTTAGAAGATGGTACCTATAATTTTGAAAATTATATACCATTTGCTGTAAAAGAACCGGGAATATTTTATTTAGACGATCCGCAGTTTGCATTTCAAATCAATTTTCAGACTTCTTCAGAAACTGTTCCGGTAGAATTTACATATCCCATTGTAGATGGTAAACGTCAGTTACAATTAAAATTGAGTCCGGGTTGTAATCAAAATAAGTACGTATATACACTAAATCGCATTGAAGATTAAAATTGAATAACATGAAATTTTTAAAAAAACTTACTCCAAGGGTTATTATAGGTTACGGCTTAATGGTTTTGCTTATTATGTCTTGCGTTTACTTAGATGGTATTGGTTATGAAGAAAATTTAACTGCAGGTGAAGATACTGTATTTACTATGGATGTTAGCGTTCAGTGTCAAGAACCGGATGGTTGTATTGGTGAAAGGTTAATTATATCGATGTTAGTACCTAATAGTTGGGAGACTGAAGAGAACACTACCATTACTTATACTAGCTCTATCGATGATGCAACCGTAGGTATGACTTTGGTGCCAGAAAGCGTTTTACCCTTAAATGGTGGAGGTTCTACTTGGTCTGAGCATCTTAAAAATACTTTAGGCGTAGGCCCAAACGTATTAAATGATATGAAATGGGTTACTTTTCAAGGGAATGAAGTTTATAATTTTGTACAAAACGAAGAGGCTTCAGCAAGCGTAACTATAACAACTAAAGTCGGAGATAAAAATCTAAGAGCTAAAATTGGTTTGTTTGTAAACAATTCCGGTGATGGTTTAAGTTCAGATGATAGAAGATGGAAAGTTGAATATACAGATTGTATAGAGGTAACGGGTGGTGAAGGATTTCCTATCGATTATTGCGAACTTCATTTTAATGCAGCTCAACCTTTAGTGGCAACTAAAAATGATTTTATAACATTCAAATTTCAGGGTAATATTCAAGATAATGCCTTAGATGCTGTGAACGAAGTGCACTTCTGCTCAACAGCTTATACTACCGGTGGAAATTCTTATACTGTTTGTGATCTTATGGATAATACCAAAATGATGCCTGTAGAGAATACAGGAGGTAATTATTCAACAACTATTTGGCCGGCAGATTATTATGGAGTCTCAGATGGTGAAGAATTAGATTACATAGAATATACTTTCAAAGATGCATCGGGAACAATAGAAATTACCGAAGATAATGGTGATCCTTTTCTCTATTATTTCGATTGTAATTAAGGTTGATGTAAAAGAAACTTTCATAAAGCTTCAAAATATTAAATAATTTAAAAGTGTTACTTATGCACGATTTATATATGCGTAAAAAGTTAAAGATCACTTCATTTTTACTTTTTACAGGTTTACTCTACACATTTTCTTCTTACGCTCAAAATGCTAATGAAGAAGCTACAACATCTTTAATTAAAGGTTTTGTGGTAGATGAATATAATAATCCTGTTGAGAATGTAATTTTAAGAAACAGTACTCAAGATTCTCTTACAGCTACTTTAGATGAAGGTGAATTTGAATTAGAACTTAGTGCTAATCAAGAGATTTATTTTCATCATCCGGAGTTTTATATAGAAAAGATCTCTGTAAATGCTAAGAGTAGATTTAAAGATTTGAAAATTCGTTTAAAAGAAAAATTTTTAAAGGAAGAAAATGAATTAAACGTATTGTATGATAAAGTTCAAAAAGATAAATATTTAGGTTCTGCATCAACTATATATACTAACCAGTTAACTACTACTTTACAGCAAACCTATGTGCACGCACTACCTGGGCGTTTAGCCGGTCTGTACACAGAGCAAACTCGAGGTATCAGAGACCCGCAAACTGCTGCAAATACAGATTTTGATGTTTTTACCGGAGCAGGAATTCCTTTACCAGGGCAAAGAAATATTGTTGCAGATAATACGCAATTCAATTTAAATCTAAGAGGGCAAAGTCCTGTTGTAGTTATCGATGGTGTTCAGCGTGATCTATCTTCTATAGATCCTCAAAATATCGAATCTATTTCTGTTCAAAAAGATGCATTGTCTAGTATTCTATTGGGTATGCGAAGTTCAAGAGGTATGTTATTAGTAACAACTAAAGAACCAGATTCAGAGGGTTTTAGACTTTCATTTACACAAGAAACCGGTATTCAGCAATCATTAGATTTACCTAATCCTCTTCCTGCATACCAATATGCCTATCTTTTAAATGAAGGTTTACAAAGAAATGGCATTGCGCCAATTTATTCTCAATCAGATTTTAACAAGTTTAGAGATGGCTCTAGTCCTTACACTCATCCAGATGTAAACTGGTATGACCAAACATTAAAGAAAACCGCTCCTATGTCTATTTATAACCTAAATGTAAATGGAGGTAACGATATAGCTCGATATTTCTTAAGCTTAGGTTATTATACACAAGAAGGATTCTTTAAATCCACAGACTTAAATTCTTACGAGACCAACCAGAAATTAGATCGCTATTTAGTTACTACAAAAATAGATGTAGATGTTACCGATGAGTTTGAAGTAGGCTTAAGTTTATTTGGTAGAGTAGAAGAAGGTAACCAACCCGGAGCAACTACCAACAATATTCTTTCAACAATTTTTAATACACCAAACAATGCCTATCCGGTATTTAATCCAGATGGTTCTTATGGTGGTAGTCGTTCTTTTTCAAGAAATATTTGGGCAATGACGACCAATTCGGGTTACATAGAAGATACTAAAAAAGATGTTTTAGCTACCTTAGATTTAGATTATGACTTCAATAAGTTTGTTGAAGGATTAAGTTTTAAAGCTTTAACCAGTATTTCTGTACAAAATAGAAGTGCTATTAGCAGAGTAAAACAAAGCGGAGTTTATGATTTTTCTTACAATGAAGATGGATCAGACTCTTATTCTGCTTTTGGTTCTGTTTCGCCACAAACCAATAACTTTATTTCTGTAGGAGATTCTAGGTATTGGTACGGTCAATTGGCTTTAAGCTATAATAGAACATTTAATGAAGTTCATAATTTTGAAGCTAAAGTATTAGGAGATCAATATGTAGTTACTACAAACTATGATCTACCTAACAAACCGGCAGATATTGCGGGTACTGTAAAATACGATTTCAATAACAAATATTTTGCAGAAGCTGCTGTTAACAGAAGCTACTATAATGGCTATAGACCGGGACAGCAATGGGGTACATTTTATGCCTTTGGCTTAGGTTGGGATATTGCTCAAGAAAGTTTTCTTGAAGAGGTTAATTGGTTGAACAAATTTAAGTTAAGAGCGGTTTACGGTAAAACAGGTAATGGTATAGATAATGCGGGTTACTACAACTGGAGGCAAAGTTATTCTTCTACAGGAGTGTTTAATGATAATGCTTATCCGCAAGGGTATTCTGGTTCTACAAGCCAGGCCGTGATAGAAAACGATCCCAACTTCGGAATTTATAATCCTAATATATCTTGGGAAAAAGCCGATAAATTAAATGTTGGTTTAGATGTAGATCTATTCAACAAGCATTTAAATATCTCTGCAGATTATTATTACGATCAATATTACGACTTGCTACAAGTGAGAGGTAGAAACATTGAACTTTTAGGTTACAGATACTCACCAGAAAATATTGGAGAAAACGTTAGAAAAGGTGCAGAAGTAGCGATCACCTACCAAAATAATATCGGCGATTTTAATTACTTTATAACCGGTAATTGGTCACAACAAGCTTCAGAAATAACATATATGGATGAGCAATTTAGACCTTACGATTATAACAAGAGAACGGGTAATCCTGTAAATACAATTTATGGATATGTTGCAGATGGTTTTTACTCAAGTACAGAAGATATTGAGCAAAGCGCTACAATTAATAATTCTAGTATCAAACCCGGAGATATTAAGTATAAAGACCTTAATGGCGATGGTGTAATTAACGATTTTGATGTTACTGCAATAGGAAATACCAAACCACTTTCTTTTTATGGCATAAATGCAGGTTTCTATTATAAAGGTTTCGACTTTAATGTATTGCTACAAGGTGTATACAATAGAGATATTTACGTAAACAACGATATTTTACAAGCAGGTTTTATAGATACTAATCAAAGTTACGGTCAGGCTTATGCACCGGTATTTGAAAGATGGATCCCAGAAAACGCTAACAATGCTTCATATCCGGGATTAACTCCGGGGATTAATGCCTTCTTTAATCCGTCTCCAAATTTTGCCAATAGTTCAAGTCTATTTGTTTACTCGGGAGATTATTTTAGAGTCAAAAATATTACGCTAGGCTATACATTCCCTAAAGAGGTGACTAATGCTTTAGCGGGTATTCAATTAAGAGTTTTTGCTCACGGTACAAACATTTTTACAGCGTCTAAGTTTGATCTAGGAGATCCAGAAGTAATTATGTTTACCAGTTACCCTAACCAAAGAGTAATTAGTGGTGGTCTTAATCTTAAGTTTTAAAAGTTAGAATTATGAAAAAATCGATATACTTAACATTATCAATCATTGCGATAAGCGTTATTTCTTGTAATAGTGATTATGAAGAAGTTCCTGTAGAACAATTTACGCAAGAATTTGTTTTCTCTGAAACAGATTCAGTAGGAGAGAAAGCAGAAGAATTTTTAAACGGAATTTATTCAACAATGCAAAATGGTCATAACAGAGTTGGTGATGATTATTTAGATGTTGCAACAGATGATGCTGTTTCTTCAGCCTTAGCACAAACAAGTGTTTTCGACTTGGCACAAGGTAATTATACTTCGATGGATAGAATCGAACCAGATATGCTTTGGGGAAGATATTATGATGCATTTAGAAGGGTAAACATTTTTCAGAATAACATTGATAGAGTACCATTAAAACAAACATTTAATGGAGGAGAACCCATGACTCGTGCTTGGAAAGCAGAAGCTAGATTTATAAGAGCTTTTCATTATTTTAATCTATTAAAGCGTTATGGGGGAGTACCAATCGTTCCAGAAGAGGCATTAGACCTAGATGATGATGTTCAATTTCCTCGAAATACCTTTTCAGATTGTGTAGAGTATATCGTTAATGAGTTAGATGCTATAGAAGATAGTTTAAGAATACGCCCAATACCTAATCCCGGTGCAGATGCACACGTAGTTAATAAAGGTGCTGCGCTAGCTTTAAAATCTAGAGTTTTACTTTATGCGGCAAGCCCTTTATTTAACGAAGCAAATATCGATCCAGGCAACGAATTAACAGGTTATGCCAGCGGAAATGCAGAGCGTTGGAGAAGAGCATCAGATGCTGCTAGAGATTTTATAAATACTATGCCATTTTACAGCTTAGAACCAGATTTTCTAGATGTATTTATCACCGAAGGCAATTCTGAACTTATATTTTTTAGACAAGGAGGAAGAAACCAAAGTGTTGAAGATAAAAACGGTCCTATAGGTTATTCAACACCTAATGATGCAGATGGGAGAACAAGCCCTTCTCAAAATTTAGTTGAAGCATTTCCGATGTTAGATGGTAGAACGATCGATGATCCTAACTCGGCTTATACCTACGACTTTAATAATCAATATGCCAACAGAGACCCAAGATTATCTTATACTGTTTTACACGATGGATCTTCTTGGTTAAATGAAGAAGTAGAAACTTATGTTGGTGGTAAAGACAACCCGAACTCGGCTATCCAAAAAACTAAAACGAGTTACTATATGCGAAAGTTTATGGGCAAGTTTGAAAATCAAAACGATTATCAAGATGTTCGTCACGATTGGATATTGTTTAGATACGCAGAGATCCTGCTGAATTTTGCTGAAGCGGAAAATGAATTTTCAGGTCCGACCAACGAAGTTTATCAAGTATTATTTCAGTTGAGAGAAAGAGCAGGTATAGATGCGGGAGCAGATAATATGTATGGGTTAAATGCAGGAATGTCTAAAGAAGAAATGCGTGAGGTAATCCATAATGAGCGTCGTATAGAAATGGCCTTCGAGGAGCAACGTTTTTGGGACATTAGAAGATGGAAAGAAGCAGAGAATATTTACACACAACCCGTAGAAGGATTACAGATCATTCAAGCAGGCGGGATTAAAAATTATAATACTGTAAATGTGAGACCGGCAACATCTTTCGATGAAAAAAGATATTTATATCCTATACCGTATTCAGAAGTGGTGAAAAACTCAAATATGGTACAAAATCCGGGTTGGTAAATAATTAGGTTAAAAAGAATTTTAGATAATAGTTATGAAGAATATTTTATTATTAATACTGTTAATTCCCGTTCTTTCTTTTGCGCAACGTTCAGAAGTTACCGGTAAAGTTAATTCTACAGATGGCGAAGCACTTTTTGGAGTTAACATTCTAGTAAAAGGGCAACCAAGAGGTACGCTAACAAATGAGTTTGGAGAGTTCAATATCGATGTAAGCCCACAAGACACCTTAATGTTCTCTTATGTTGGTTATGTAACTCAGAATATCGTTGTAGGAGACAGAAAGTTTTTAAACGTAACGATGTCTTTAGATCAAGGCTCTTTAGATGAAGTGATTGTGGTGGGGTATGGAGAAACAAAAAGGATTACCAATACAGGTTCTGTAAGTTCAATCAAAGCAGAAGAAATTAAATACGTACCAACTGCGTCTGTTCAAAATGCATTAACAGGAAGGTTACCTGGTTTCTTTAGTCAGCAAAGATCTGGGCAACCTGGTAGAGATGGTGCAGATTTTTTTATACGTGGTGTTAGTTCGTTAAATGGAGCAGGTAATAGACCGTTAATTATTGTCGATGATATTGAATATTCTTACGATCAATTACAGCAAATAAATGTAAATGAAATTGAAAGTATCTCGATTCTTAAAGATGCATCTACCACAGCGATCTATGGTATAAAAGGAGCAAATGGAGTATTAGTAATTAAAACTAAACGAGGAAGATTAGGAAGACCAAAGGTTAATGCAAGAGTAGAATCTGGTATACAAATGCCTATTCGAGAGCCGGAGTTTTTACAGTCTTACCAAACCGCATTATTGGTAAATGAAGCACGTGCCAATGATGGATTACAACTGCTTTTTACCGATGAAGATTTAGAGCATTTTAGATTAGGTGACGATCCTTACGGGCATCCCGATGTAGATTGGTATGACAGAATATTTAAAGATATAGCCTACCAGAATAATGCTAACGTAGATATTTCTGGAGGTACAGAAAAATTAAAATATTTTGTTTCCGGAGGTGCATTTTCTCAAAATGGATTGGTTAGAGACTTTAGTAGTCAAAATTCAGATATTAATAATAATTACTTTTACAGAAGATTTAATTATAGAGCCAATTTAGATTATGATGTTACCGAGTCTACATCTTTACGATTAGATATGACATCAAGATTTGGTAATATTAACCAACCTCATAATAAAAATGTTGTTTCAGAAATTTACGATTGGACAAAAATTCATCCTTATTCAGCACCATTCTTAAACCCTGATGGCTCTTATTCTTACGCTTACGATACACAAGATAACTTGGCAACTATTAATGCCAGATTAGCAAATGGTGGTTATGATAGAATTAAACGAACAGATTCTAACATATTACTAGGAGCAAAACAAGATTTTAGTTCTTGGGTAGATGGACTTTCAACAACTTTAAGAATTGCGTATTCTAGTATAGATGAAACTCAAAGAAGTGTTGTTAGAGAAACCTTCCCAACTTATCATTATAATCCAGATAACGATACTTATACCATCGATCCTAGAGGAAATTATGCTTATGGGCAATATAATGTAGAAGGTGGGCAAAATGTTTCAAGTCAAAACTTAAATATTCAAGGATTTATTAATTACGATAAAGACTTAAATGAAGATCATTCTATTAGCACAATGTTTCTGTACAATAGACAAAGTAGTTCTTTCTTGTCGAATGTACCTTCAAAATTTAAAGGCTATACCGGTAAGATCAATTATAACTACAAAGACAAGTGGATCTTAGATTTAAATGCCGCTTACAATGGTACCGATCGATTTGGTTCAGATAATCGTTTCGGTTTTTTCCCGGCAGCAGGTTTAGCCTATAGCATTTCAGAAGAAGATTGGTTTAAAAATACTTTTTCAGATGTGCAGTTGTTAAAATTTAGAACTTCTTATGGGTTAGTAGGTTCAGACGCCACTTTCGGTAATCAATACTTATATCAACAAGTTTATCAGCAAGGTGGAGGTTATTATTTTGGTTATACCGGTTATCCTACAGTTTATGAAGGGGCTTTAGGTAATGACAATGTAACTTGGGAAAAAGCGAGAAAGTTTGATGTCGGTGTAGATCTTAATATTTTTGATAATAAGCTTTCTGTAACCTTAGATTATTTCTACGACTTTAGATACGATCAATTAGTAACCAGACAAGATATTCCAGATATTTTAGGTATTGGTGTTTCTCCAAATAACGTGGCAGAAACAGAAAATAAAGGATTTGATGGTCAGATTTCTTACCAAACTGAAATTGTAGATGGACTTCAATTTAATTCTAACCTTGTATTTTCTTATGCAAAGAATAAAATTTTATATCAAGCAGAAGCTCAAAAGGCATTTCCTTACTTACAAAGTACGGGAAGACCAATTGGTCAACCTTTTGGTTACACTTATACCGGTTTTTATAGTGAACAAGATATAGCAAATAATAATGATGGTAATCCCGATAATGATGTTGCGGTACCATTAACAGATATTCCTGTTCAAGCCGGAGATTTAAAATATAAAGATCTTAATGGTGACGGGGTTATAAATAATTTTGATAGAGGTCCTATTGGTAAACCTAATCTGCCAACTACCACTTACGGACTTTCATTAGGCTTAAGCTACAAAGGTTTTAGTGCAAAAGTATTATTTCAAGGAGCTTACGATTATAGCTTTAGTGTAGTTGGTAAAGGTATAGAACCATTCCAAAGTCAGTTTCAACCTATACACTTAAGTAGATGGACGCCGGAGACAGCTGCGACAGCAGAATTCCCTAGATTAACCACAAATCCTAACTCGGTAAATAGTCCTTCAACATATATGTCAGATTTCTGGTTAGTAGATGCTTGGTACATTCGTCTTAAAACAGTAGATATAGCTTACCAATTACCAGAAAAATGGTTGCCTTTTGATATTAACAATGGTAGAGTTTATATAAATGCTTTCAATTTAGTAACCTGGACGAGTTACGATAAATATCAGCAAGATCCTGAAATTAATACAAATACAGCAGGAGATTCTTACTTAAATCAGAGAGTGGTGAACTTAGGATTACAAATAGGATTTTAAATTAAAAACATGCTTAAAAAGACGATTACTTTTATTTGTTTATTATTTATCATAGGTGCAAATGCCCAAAACAAAAATCTGATAGATTATGTAAACACGCTGCAGGGAACGTTTTCTACGCCGGGTTTAAGTTACGGTAATACGTACCCAACGGTAGCTATGCCATTTCCGGTACATTCGTTTTCTCCCCAAACAGGAAAAAACGGCGATGGCTGGAAGTACCAATATCAGGCAGAAACTATTCGCGGTTTTCAGCAGGTACATCAATGCAGTCCTTGGGTAAACGATTATGCAACATTCTCTTTGATGCCTGTTTTAGGCGACCTTGTGGTAAATGAAGAGGAGAGAGCGACCTCATTTCAACATAAAAACGAAACAGCTAAGCCATATTATTATCAGGTAAAATTAGATAATGGTATAAATGCTGAAATTTCTCCGGTAACACGCGGCGGCCATATGAAGTTTAGCTTTCCAAAAGGAGATAAAGCCTATTTGGTTTTCGATGGTTACACCAAACAAAGCAGTGTGAAAATTCATCCTAAAGAGCGAAAAATTACAGGATGGGTTCACAACGGACTATTAATTCCGGGAAATTTTAAAGCTTATTTCGAAATCACATTCAGCAAACCTTTTAAGAGCTACGGAACGTGGGAGAATAAAGAAAATACTATTCAGAATGATCAAACCGAAGCTGAAGGTGACGGAAAAGGAGTTTATTTAGAATTCAAAGAAGGTGCAACAGTAGAGGTTAAAATAGCTTCATCTTATATAAGTCAGGATCAGGCGGTTTTAACGATGGAACAGGAATTAAAGAAGCACCGTAAATTCGAACATACTAAAGAAGCAGCTAAAAAAGCCTGGAACGATCTTTTTAATCGAGTTGTGGTAGAAACCGAATCTGAAAAAGATAAAGCTACCTTTTATTCTTGTTTATTTAGAGCCAATCTTTTTTCACATCGCTTTTTCGAAATAAATGAAGAAGGTAAGCCTTACTACTTTAGCCCTTATGATGGGGAAATTCACGAAGGTTATATGTATACCGATAATGGTTTTTGGGATACGTTTAGAGCACAATTTCCGCTAAGCAATATTCTTCATCCTAAAATGCAAGGCAGATATATGCAGTCATTATTAGATGCACAAGAACAAAGTGGTTTTTTGCCTACCTGGTCTTGTCCAGGGATGTCGGGAATTATGATTGGTAATCACGCTATTTCTTTACTGGCAGATGCCCACGCAAAAGGTATCGAAGGTTTCGATCCTCATCAGGCATTAGACGCTTATTATCACGAAATCACCAATAAAGGTCCTTGGGGAGGTTCTAACGGAAGAGAAGCACACGATGCCTGGTTTCAATTAGGGTATATCCCAACCAAAGAAGTTGGGGAAAGTGCGGCAAAAACATTAGAATATGCCTACGATGACTGGTGTGGGTATTATATGGCAAAATCTTTAGGAGACGAACATTATATGAATGTTTTTGGGCGCCAAATGTATAATTATAAAAATATATATGACGTTTCGGAAGGTTTTATGAGAGGTAAAAAAAGAAGCGGAGAGTGGGAAGAAGATTTTAAACCTTTAGCCTGGGGAGATCCTTTTACCGAAGCTAACTCTTGGCAATATAGCTGGTCTGTTTTTCACGATGTTGAAGGATTAATCGAATTAATGGGCGGTAAAACTAAATTTACAGATAAATTAGATACTTTTTTTAATATGGAAACTACTTACGATGTAGGTAGTTACGGTCACGTAATTCACGAAATGCGTGAGATGGAAATTGCAAATATGGGGCAATATGCACACGGCAACCAACCGGTACAACACGTTGCTTATCTATATAATTTCGTAGGGCAACCTTGGAAATCTCAGGCTAAAACCCGTGAAATTATGTCTAAACTTTATAATGCAACAGAAAAAGGATATCCCGGTGATGAAGATCAGGGAGGGATGTCTTCCTGGTATATTTTAAGCTCATTAGGTTTTTACAGCGTTTGCCCTGGAACAGACCAATATGTGTTGGGAAGCCCGATGTTCGAGAAAGCATCGATAGACTTAGAGAACGGAAAAACCTTTACCGTGATCGCTAAAAATAATAATGCTGAAAATGTATACATCCAATCGGCTAAGCTTAACGGAAAAACTTACGATAAGAATTACATTACTTACAGTGATATAAGTAACGGTGGTACTTTAGAATTGGTAATGGGGAATACGCCAAATAAAGATCGAGGTATTTCAGAAGAAAGTAAACCTTATTCAGTTTCAAGAAATAATTAAATACAGTAAAACTAAAGAATGACTTTTTTACAAAAATCTAATATAAATTTTGCTAAAAGCTTTTATCAGAAAGCGATGCTTACAATTTCAGGTATTTCTTTGCTTGCAGTGGCTACTTCTTGTGATGGAAAGAAAAAGGATAAAGCTGAAAATACTGCTGAAGAGCATAAAACCGAATCGATAAATTATGCCGAATTGGTTAATGCAGAGATCGGTAACAAAGGGAAAGGAGTAAGTGAAACTGAATTGCAATTTGAAGCCGGATTTACTTTTCCCGGTGCAACTTATCCCTTTGGAATGGTGCAATTTACCCAGACATTTTTTCAGCCGGATAAAGGTTTTGTAGTCAATCAGCTTAGTGGCGCAGGTTGCCCAAATATGGGAAATTTACCTACGATGGCGTTGTCGGGAGCGTTAGAAAAATCTCCTAACGATATGGAAGGTATCAATCCGTCTAACGAAAATTTAAAGGCTCAAGCAGGATATTATCAAACCAAATTAAGCAGTGATATTCAGGTAGAATTAACAGCGACAAAGCGTACCGGAATGGCAAAATTTAGTTTTGCTGAAGGAGAAGAAGAAGGAACTGTTGTAATAGGAACGGGTATAAATGCCAATAAAATGACCAATGCTGAAGTAAAGATCACCGGCGCTTCAAGTTTTGAAGGCCACGCCGATGGGGGTTCTTTTTGTGGTTCGGCAACCCCTTATGTTGTTTATTTTGTAGGAGAATTTGATGCTGAAGCTACCACTTCAGGAACGTGGACGGGAGAAAATTTTAAAGAAGCCTCTAAAAATGCTTCAGGAGAAAACTCCGGAGCATATTTTACATTCGATGTTTCTTCAGGAAAACCTGTTCAGTATAAATTCGGGATTTCTTATGTGTCTTTAGAAAATGCCAGAGAAAATTTAAAAGCAGAAAATAGCAACTTCAATTTTGATGCTACCAAAAACGAGGCAATGCAAGCCTGGAATAGCTACCTCTCTAAAATTAAAGTAAAAGGTGGTAGTAAAGATCAGCAGGTTCAGTTTTATACGCATTTGTATAATTCATTAAAGCACCCAAGTATTTTTAGTGATGTAAATGGCGAATATTTAGGTTCAGATAACAAAGTATATAAAGCAGAAGGCTTCGATTATTATACTGCATTTAGTAATTGGGATACTTACAGAACACAAACTCAATTAATCGCATTATTAGCACCTAAGGTAACTTCAGATGTGGTTAAATCTCACTTATTGTTTGCAGAAAGATCTGGCGGTGGTTTACCAAGATGGGTTTTGGCTAATTATGCTACGGGAATTATGCAAGGCGACCCAAGTTCAGCATTAATTGCGAATGCTTACGCCTTTGGAGCCACAGATTTCGATAAAGAGAAAGCTCTAAAAATTATGCGACACGGGGCAGAAGAACCCGGTTTAAAAACGCAGAATGTTACTACAAGAACATTTTTAGATCAATATTTAGCTAAAGGCTATATCTACGATCATATGGGAGCATCGATTGCTTTAGAGTTTACAACAGCAGATTTTGCCATTGGTCAGTTTGCAAAGCAGGCTTTAGGAAACGATAAAGTAGCTGCAGATTATTTAAAAAGAGCGCAATATTGGAAAAACCTTTATAACCCAAAAACCAAATGGTTAAACTCTAAAAACGAAGATGGTTCTTGGAAAGGCAAAAACGACGATTGGCGCGAGGCCACTTATGCCAATTATCATTGGATGGTGCCTTATAATTTAGGAACACTTATCGATACTATGGGCGGTAAAAAACCGGCAGAACAACGATTAGATTCGTTATTCGTTAAAATAGATGCTACTTATTATCAAGATTGGTTTGCAGCAGGTAACGAACCAGATTTTCAGGTGCCTTGGGTGTATAACTGGACGGGATCTCCGTATAAAACCCAAGCAATTGTTCGCAGGGTTTTAAATGAAAAATATCAAAATGAAGCCAGTGGTCTGCCGGGTAACGAAGATTTAGGGTCGATGGGTGCTTGGTACGTATTTGCAGATATCGGGTTATACCCAATGATTCCCGGTGTGGGAGGCTTTTCGATTAATAGCCCTGTTTTTTCTGAAGTAGAAATTGAATTAAACGGCGGTAAAACCATTCATATTACCGGAGGATCTTCAGAAAAAAAATACATCAATTCTCTAAAAGTAAACGGAGAAAATTGGGATAATACCTGGATCTCTTTAGATGAATTAAGAGAAGCCGGAAGTTTAGATTTTGAACTTTCAGAAACACCAAATAAAGAATGGGGTACGGCAACACCGCCACCTTCATACGATTCAAAATAAAAAGAAGATGAAATTTAAAATACTATATACCGGATTGCTTTTTACCACGGTACTAAGTTTAAGCTCCTGCAAAGATAAAAATGCAGCAACCGAAACTAATACAAGTGCTGAGGTTACTACGGAAGAAAAATCAGCTTCAACAGAAAACAAAGATTGGGCGATCATCGGTTTTAAAAGACCGGAAGGAGTAAATCCTGTTTTAGCACCGACTGAAGAGACATTGTTTTTTTCAGAAATGAATCAAAAAGAAATAGCTTGGGAGTCTAACGATGTGTTTAATCCTGCGGCTACAGTAATGGGCGATAGTATTTATGTGCTTTATCGTGCTGAAGATAAATCGGGGAAAGGAATTGGCGAGCGCACATCCAGAATCGGGCTTGCGGCAACGGCCGATGGTTTTGAGATGAATCGTAGAAATTCTCCGGTGCTTTATCCTAAAAACGATAGCCAAAAAGAATACGAATGGCCGGGAGGATGCGAAGATCCAAGAGTAGCAATGACAGAAGATGGTACTTATGTGATGCTTTATACACAATGGAATAAGGATGTACCAAGATTGGCCGTTGCAACTTCTAAAAATTTAACCGACTGGGAAAAGCACGGGCCGGCTTTTGAAGATGCTTTAAATGGAAAATATTTAAATAGGTTCAGCAAATCAGCTTCTGTAGTTTCTAAAATCGAGAACGGAAAGCAGGTGATTACCAAAGTAAATGGGAAGTACTTGATGTACTGGGGCGAAAAAAATGTATTCGCTGCAACTTCAGAAAACTTAAAAGATTGGGAACCTGTAGAAGAAAACGGAAAGTTAAAAGTATTAATGTCGCCAAGAAAAGGCTTTTTTGACAGTCAGCTAACCGAATGCGGGCCGCCGGCAATTTTAACCGATAAAGGTATTGTGGTAATGTATAATGGTAAAAACCTTGAGGGAGAAGATGGCGATAAAGATTATACCGCTAACAGTTATTGTGCAGGTCAGGTTTTATTCGATAAAGAAGATCCTACCAAATTATTAGATCGTTTAGATAAACCCTTTTTAGTACCCACAGCATCTTTTGAGAAAAGCGGGCAATATCCTGCAGGTACAGTTTTTATCGAAGGATTGGTTTGGTTTAAAAACAAGTGGTATTTGTACTATGGTTGTGCAGATAGCCGGGTTGGGGTAGTAGTTTCAGAACATAAAATTTAATGTAAAACAATTATTATGGAAAGTAATCAGAATTATAGTATTGTAGATACAACTGCAAATCCGGGACCATTAGGTTTATTAGCTTTTGGGATGACCACGGTTTTATTGAATATTCATAATGCGGGTTTTTTTGAGATGAATTCCATGATCTTTGGTATGGGTATTTTTTACGGAGGATTAGCACAAGTGATTGCCGGAGTTTTAGAAGCTAAAAAAGGAAATACGTTTGGGTTAACAGCATTTACTTCTTATGGTTTTTTCTGGTTAACACTTGTGGGGCTATTAGTAATGCCTAAGTTAGGTTGGATAGAAGCTCCTTCTAATACTGCTATGATCTGTTACCTGATAATGTGGGGTATCTTCACATTTCTTCTTTTTTTTGGAACCCTAAAAATAAATAAAGCCTTACAGGTAGTTTTTGCTACACTTACATTACTATTTTTCTTATTGGCTTTAGGAGATATTACAGGGAACTCTACAATAAAAACTATCACAGGTTTTGAAGGTGTAATTTGCGGAGCTTCTGCTATTTATACAGGCGTGGGAACGCTACTAAATGAAGTTTATAAAAAAGATATTTTTCCGTTAGGAACTGTAAAATAATAATTTAAAATATTAGGAAAATGAAGTATATAATTACAATTTTATGTGTTGCTTTCTTAATGACAAGTTGTCAAGAAGATGATTATAATGCACCGCCAAGTCCCGGGAGAATGATTAAAAATTTCGATTTAGAGAATGGGCAGGTTGGTAACGAAGTAATTAGAGGTAATGTAGAAGATCCTCAAGTTATTGTAAAGGTATCTTCGACAGCAGATCTAACAGCGATCGTACCAGAAATTCAGGTTTCTGAAGGTGCTACAATTTCTCCGGCCTCAGGAGAACCGGTAAATATTTCCCAAAATCATATAAAAACTTATACAGTTACCGCAGCATCAGGGCAACAATTAGAGTGGATGGTAGAGTTTAAAGTTGTCGATGCTAATCTAGGAGATTATGGAGCATATATTATAAAGAGTACAGCTTCAGACAAGGCTTTAGGTATTGCAGGAGATAGTTTATATAACGAGCAATATTGGGATAAAGCAGGAATAAATTTAGAGAGTACAACTTCTGAAGTTGGAAGCCTAGTAAGAAAATATAAGAAGTGGCATATTATTTATGATTCAGAAGAAGGAGAGACTTCATACTACAAAATAAGAAATATGTTCTCCGGTAAATTTTTAAGTGCTCCGGTAGAAAATTCAACAGAGATCAATGCTCAACTTATACAAATGGGATATGATCCAACTCCAGAAAATGAAGATTTAGAATTATGGGAGAGTCAAAAAATAGGAGATTATTACCAATTCATCAATAAAGCCAATGGGTTATTACTTACAGATCTATCATCAACAGAAATAGGTTCAACAAGTATAGCTATTCAGTCTGAAGAAAATAGTGAACCAAGCCAACAATGGAATTTAATTCCTATAGAAAATGAATCTCATAGAGATGATGTGTTTACCAACTTTTTTGAACGTAATGAAGAATGGATGGGATCTGTAGCTTTCGATCAAGGTAACAGTATTCCTTTAACTTGGGGACCAAACGATGGTAAAGTACTTTGGATTACAGAAGATTCTTACGATGGTTCTTCACTATTACCTAACGATATGTTTCATTGCGGTTGGTTTTTTAGTTATAACAATTCTATTCTTATTCAACCAAACGAACACGATTGGGATCCTGAAAATACGGTGAACATGACAAATTCTGCCGGAACAGATCATCCGCGTCTTATGTTTGATGATACTCCGGGTAATGATTGGATTTGGCCTGGTACGGGAGTAGAAATAGGTAATAAGGTGTACATTTTTGCAGGAGAAGGTCAAGGTCTAACCTCTAATCAAAATGCAATGTATGTACTTACACAGAATGAAGGTACCGAATGGGATGTGGAAAGAAAAACACCAGAAGGCGTTACCGGAGCAGCAGGTTGGGTAAAAGGCGACGACGGGTATGTTTACACCTATACTTCTGAAGGTTTTAATTTTGGTTTTGAAAGTTATATTCACGTAGGTAGATGGGCAGAAGATGATCCTGATACTTGGGAGTTTTGGGATGGTTCTAATTGGGTTGAAGAAATGCCCCAAGGCAGTACAGGTTCTGTATTAACAGGTCTTACAAATGTTGGAGCAGGAAAAGTAAATGGGAAATATGTAATTATGACTGTAGATCAAGGTTTTATATGTCAAGATGATCGAGGTAAAGTTTATATCTCAACTTCTAATAGTCCTACAGGACCATTTACACCTAAAAAGAAAGTATATCAAATTACAGAATATTTAAACGGTCAATATAACAAATACTATACAACGATCGTACATCCGCACGCCGATAATGGCCACGAAGAGTTACTACTAAGCTATAGTGTAAATTATGAAGCCTGCGGTCAAAACCCTTGTACCGGAGAGTTTTTAGATCCTTATTATTATAGAATTAAAGGTATTCGTGTACCATACGAAACGATAGGTTTATAAATTTCATTTTTTGAATGTTTGTGTTTGGTAGGGGGAGAAAGGTGAAAAATAGCTCCCCCTTCTTTTTAATTAAAATAAATACTAGTGAAACTGTTTTTTAGAATTTTTATAAGTATCCTTTTTTTGAGTGTTAGTAACATACAGGCACAAAGTTCTTTTTTAGCTGAAAAAGATATCGCTGTATTTTATCCAAAAGATTTTGATTCAGTTCAAACTTTACCATCATTAGCAATAATTCATCCCTTAAAAAGGAAAATGAACTTGCCTACAGATTGGAAGACAATCCCAATTTTTAAAACAATAAATGGAAAAAATTCAATAGAAATTCAATATGAAAAAAGCACAGACCTATACGGTACAGGTGAAGTTACCGGGAGTTTAAGAAGAAATGGTAAAGAGATTACATTATGGAACACAGATAATGGTAACTATTTACAGTATAATGGAGATCGACTTTATCAATCTCACCCTTGGATCTTAGGAGTTCGAGAAGACGGAACTTCTTTTGGTATAATTGCAGATCATACTTGGAAACAAGAAATTAAACTAGATCATCCTATCCAAATGATTAGTGAAGGACCAAGTTTTCGTGTAATAATTATTGAAAAAGATTCACCCCAAGAAGTCTTAAAATCCTTAGCTAAATTGACAGGGACTATAGACTTACCACCACTTTGGGCTTTAGGTTATCAGCAATCTAGATTTTCATATTATCCACAGAAGCAAGCAGCATCTATAGTAGATGAGTTTAGAGAAAGAGAAATTCCGTTAGATGTACTTTGGATGGATATTAATTATATGGATGGCTTTAGAATTTTTACATTCGATCCTAAAGGTTATCCCGATCCCAAAAAACTAAATGATTATTTACATCAAAATAATGTAAGATCTGTTTTTATGATCGATCCCGGGGTAAAAAAAGAAGAAGGGTATTTTGTGTACGATCAAGGTACAAAAGGTAATCATTGGACTTTAGCTGAAAATAACCAAGCATTTACCGGTAAAGTTTGGCCGGGGCAATGTGTATTTCCCGATTATACAAGAGAAGAAACACAAAACTGGTGGGCTTCACTTTATAAAGATTTTATGAGTTTAGGAATAGATGGAGTTTGGAACGATATGAACGAGCCTTCTGTTTTTGATGGCACCAACGGAAGCATGCCTGCAACAAATATGCATCGAGGTAGCAAAAAATTACCTGCAGGTAATCACCTTCGTTATCATAATGTTTACGGTATGCTTATGGTAAAAGCCACCCGAGAAGGAATTTTAAATGCTAATCCCAATAAACGTCCATTTGTGCTATCACGATCTAATTTTATGGGTGGGCAACGTTATGCTGCGACTTGGACAGGCGATAATAAATCTACATTTAATTATTTAAAAGAATCGATACCAATGTCGATAAATTTAAGCTTATCTGGTCAACCATTTAACGGTCCAGATATCGGAGGTTTTTCTGGTGATGCAAATCCAGAACTATTTGGTCAATGGATTGCCTTAGGAGCTTATTACCCTTTTTCAAGAAACCATACCTCTACAGAAACTGTAGCACAAGAACCTTGGGCTTTTGGTAAAGAAATAGAGAATGTTTCTCGAACAGCTATTAATAGAAGATATCAATTACTCCCTTATTTATATACACTTTTTAGAGAAGCATCAATAACCGGGATGCCGATAATGCGTCCGATATTTTTTGCAGATATAAAGGATAATACATTAAGAGCAGAAGAGCAGGCATTTCTTTTAGGTGAAAATTTAATGATCATTCCGAGATGGGCCAAAAATGTGCATGAACCTAAAGGAAATTGGCAAGAAATTAAATTTGAAAATAAAGACGATGGTTATCAATCTATAATAAAACTTAAACCGGGCGGTATAGTCCCTATTTCTCAAGTAGTTCAAAGTACAGAAGACTATTCAGCAAATAGAATTACGTTACTTGTAAATTTAGATGAAGAAGGCTACGCTAAAGGTGACCTCTATGACGATGAAAAAGATGGTTTCTCTTATAGGGAAGGAAATTTTAGTTATTTTAAGTATGAAGCTGATTTAATTAACGATACTCAATTAAAAGTTTCTGTAAAACAAATAGAGGGTAACAGAAATATAGAACAATATTATAGAATTGGTTGGGTTAAAGAAGGCGAGATTCATTACAGTAATTGGTCTTCTTCAAAAAATATTCAACTAAAACTCTAAAATAACGGAAATGAAGCTAAACCGTTTTAGTCTTATTTTCTAATTTTGCCAATATGAATATATTTTTAGATAAAAGAATTGTCTTGACATTAGATGCCGGAGGTACAAATTTTGTATTTTCTGCTTTGCAAGGCGGGCAAGAAATTGTGAGCCCTATAGTTTTGGCATCAAACTCAGATAACTTAGATAAATGCTTAAAAACTATTATAGAAGGTTTTGAGCTTGTGATTAAAAAACTATTACCAAATAAACCTCAAGCCATAAGTTTTGCTTTTCCTGGTCCTGCCGATTATAAAAATGGAATTATCGGCGATCTTATTAATTTACCGTCTTTTAAGGGAGGTGTTGCACTAGGACCTATGTTAGAGAATATTTTCGATTTGCCAACATTTATTAATAATGACGGAGATCTATTTGCATACGGAGAGGCCATTGCCGGAATTTTACTGGAGCTTAATAAAGACTTAAAAGCTCAAGGTATTACTAAAAAATATAATAATCTTTTTGGGATTACTCTGGGTACCGGTTTTGGTGGCGGAATAGTTATAAATCAAAATATTTTTGAAGGAGATAATTCTGCTGCCGGTGAGATTTGGTTAATGCGAGATTTTAAAAATACCAATTTATTAGTTGAAGAAAGCGTAAGCATTAGAGCAATACAGAGAGTTTATAAAGAAGTTGCTAACTGCTCCAAAAATCTTAGTCCAAAAGATATTTTTCTTATAGCAATGGGCAAAGTTCAAGGAAATCAAAAAGCAGCCCTTGCCGCTTTTAGTGAAATGTCTTTAATGATCGGCGAATCTCTTGCCAATGCAATTACACTTATTGATGGTCCGATAGTAGTTGGCGGAGGCATTTCTGGTGCTTCGCAATTAATCATTCCCGGGATAGTAAATCATTTAAACGGCTACATTTCTAATCTAAAAGGCGAGCATATACAACGATTGGTATCTCAGGTATATAATATGGACGATCATAAATCTTATACTCAATTTTTAAGCTGGAATAGCCGAACGATTAAAGTACCGTTTAGCGATAAAGAACTTACCTACAATCCAGAAAAGCGTATTGTTATTGGGCTTTCTAGATTAGGAACAAGTAAAGCCGTATGCTTGGGAGCCTATGCGTTTGCGCTCTCAAAAATGGATAACTCTATTAATCGTACAAAAGGAGAAACCTCATTAAATTACAATACACATTAGTAATGAATAAAAAACTATTTACCGCCGCTATTATCGCCTCGTTAGGAGGGTTACTATTTGGCTTTGATACGGCGGTAATCTCTGGTGCAGAACAATCGATCAAAGAAGTTTATAATTTAGATGGTTTTTGGCACGGTTTCACAAATTCTATTGCTCTAATAGGTACAATTATCGGAGCAATGTTTTGTGGTCGTCCTGCAGATAAGTTTGGAAGAAGAAATACTTTAATTGTCTTAGCTCTATTTTATGTGATTTCAGCTATAGGTTGTGCATTAGCCGGGTCGTGGTTTTCGCTTTTATTCTTTAGATTTTTAGGAGGCTTAGGGGTTGGTGCTTCATCTGTTATTGGACCGATGTACATTTCAGAAATAGCTCCCGCAAAATTGAGAGGTAGGTTAGTAGCTGTTTTTCAATTTAATATTGTTTTTGGTATTCTAGTCGCTTTTTTTTCTAATTATCTTTTGAATAAAATAATAACAGAAGATGTTTGGAGATTTATGTTAGGGGTTGAAGCTGTTCCTGCACTTATATTTTTTATGACGTTATTTTTTATACCTAAAAGCCCTAGGTGGTTAATTTTAAATAATGAAGAATCTCAGGCCAAAAAAGTAATTATAGATTTAGGCGTGAAAGATGTAGAATTACTGCTATCTGATATTAAAAAAAGTTTAGCTTCAACTAATTCAACAATTAAAGAACATTTATTTTCAAGAAAATTTAGATTTCCGTTATTATTAGCGTTTCTATTTGCCACATTTAATCAATTCACCGGTATTAATGCGATCATGTATTATGCTCCTAGAATTTTTGAAATGACGGGTTTGGCAAAAGATACAGCCTTATTTCAGGTAGTGATTATTGGCTTAACGAATATGCTTTTTACCATAATCGCTATGTTTTTTATTGATAAGTTTGGGCGAAAGACCTTAATGATGATTGGTTCTTTAGGAATGATTATTTCACTTTCTCTTACGGCCTATTCTTTCTATTATCAAGATTTTACCGGGTATTCTGTGCTTATTTATCTTATCTGTTTTATTGCTTTCTTTGCATTTTCTCAAGGAGCAGTTATTTGGGTATTTTTATCTGAAGTTTTTCCGAACTCAGTTAGAGCTAAAGGGCAAGCCTTTGGTAGTCTAACGCATTGGGTTTGGGCAGCTATATTAACTTGGACTTTTCCTGTCGTAGCAGAACTTGAAAGTGGAGGCTTCTATGCTTTTGCATTTTTTGCTTTAGCAATGGTCCTGCAATTAGTTTTTGTTGTGAAAATTATGCCTGAAACTAAAGGAAAATCTTTAGAAGAATTAGAAAATGTAGTTTTGAAATAAATAAATCTCAAAATTTCATTTCTTTTTTAAAGTCTTATCATATTTTTAGAAAAATTTTGAAGACTATCTAAAACGATTAATTTAATATTATATCTAATGACTAATAATACGGCAAAAACATCTTACAGAACTGCGTTTATTTTTCTAACGCTTTTATTTTTTTTATGGGGTTTTCTTACAGTAATTGTAGACTCTTTGATCCCAAGATTAAAAGAAGTATTTGAATTATCATACTTTCAAGCAGGAATGGTTCAGTTTGCTTTTTTTGGAGCTTACTTTTTCCTATCAATTCCGGCAAGTTTTATATTATCTAAAATTGGTTATAAAAAAGGTATAATTTTAGGCTTGCTTACGATGGCTGCAGGTTGTTTATTATTCTATCCTGCTTCTTCAGAAAGAGTTTTTTGGGTATTTATGTTAGGTTATTTTATTCTGGCAGCGGGTATCACTATTCTTCAAGTAGCTGCCAATCCTTATGTAACCATCTTAGGTCCAGAAAAAAGTGCAGCAAGTCGATTAAACCTTTCGCAGGCATTTAATTCATTAGGAACTTCAATAGCACCAATTATTGGAGCACTATTCATTTTAAGTGATAAGATTATGACCTCTCAACAAATAGACGGTCTTACAGCAGTAGAAAAAACTGAATATTATGCTGCAGAAGCATCTGCCGTGCAAGTTCCATTCTTAACGATTGCCGGTATTCTTATCGCCATCGCTTTGGTTTTTGTTTTTGTAAATCTACCTAAAGTGATCGGTGAAGGAGAACAAAAAGGAAGTTATGCCGTTGCCTTTAAAAATAAAAATCTACTAATGGGAGCTTTAGGTATTTTTTGCTATGTAGGAGCAGAAGTAGCTATTGGTAGTTATATGGTAAATTATTTTTTACAGTTAGAGCTGGCAGATGTGGTGAGAAATACTCCTTTTATGAGAACCATAGCCAATTGGTTTTTAACAGACGATCTTAGTGCGGTAGATGGTAAAGCTGTAGTAGGGATTTTTGTAACCTTTTACTGGACCGGCGCAATGGTAGGTCGTTTTATTGGAGCTTACCTAACTAATATTATGAAACCTTCAAAAGTTTTAAGTGTATTTGCTATTGTAGCATTAATTTTAATAATTATTTCAACTCAAACAAGTGGTTTAGTTGCTATGTGGACAATCATCGGAGTTGGTTTATTTAATTCGATTATGTTTCCAACGATCTTTAGTTTAGGATTAGATGAGTTAGGAGATAGTAAACCCCAAGGTTCTGGTATTATGTGTACGATGATCGTAGGAGGAGCAGTGGTACCACCACTTTTTGGTTTGCTTACCGATAATTATGGATTTGGATTGGCACTTTTATTAGTAATGGTGTGCTACCTCTACATATTCTTCTTTGGTTTTAAACACAAGAAAACAGAAGTTACAATATAATCTTAAAAAATCCCTTCAGCTTTTGAAGGGATTTTTTTATTGAATAATATTAAATGAATTCTATTTGTTACAGTAGTAATGAGCTAGCTTTGAGTAAAATTCAGTTTAATAAATAAATTTAATCAATTCTTTTACCGCTTTGGTCTTATTCTTTTTCCAAAAACTATAATGCAGCGGTAAAGTTCTAATTCCGGTTCTGGCTAAGGTTTTATAACGTTCTAAACTAAAAGCTTCTCGGTAAACTCCCGGGTAACCAATTAAATCAATAAAGTAATTTCTTCCGCAATGCGTTACTAAAATATCTAGTAAACTACCTGCGACAGGATAACCACATTTAATTTCTTTCAATCCTTGTTTTTTTAGAGCTTTTACCACTTCATTTTGAAATTGATCGATCGTATTTTCTTCGGCATTAAAATGAGTGAAATCTTCAATAAAAGCTAAATATTCATAAAATAAAGAATCTTTTTTAAGCTCATCTTTTTCGACCGAAGTGATCACAATTTGCAAAGATTTTGCCCGTGTAATTGCAACATTTAAAACTTCAGGTTTATTTAAATGAATGTAAGCAGAATGATGTGTATCTGGGCAAACTCCAAAAGACATCAAAATAATTTCTCGTTCAGATCCCTGAAAATTATAAGGCGTACCGCAAAGTATATTAAATTGTTTTAATGCAGAAAGCTCATAACGTTCCCACAAGAGTTTATTAAGGTAAGTTACTTGGCTATTAAACGGAGAGATAATCCCTACTGAAGGTTTTATTTTTTCATCTTTATAGTCGTTGATGATCTTATCTAGTTGCTGTAAAACTTTTTCTGCCTCTGCTTCATTTACCCTTTTTTTGTCTCTTTTTCCTGATACTTTAATTAATTCTAGCTGTTTTTCTTCAGTATGTGTTGGAGTAGATTTTAAAATCTGTAACTGGTTATCATAAAACTTTTGATTACTAAACTCAATTAAAGATGGTGTAGATCTAAAATGTTCTCGCAGAAAAGAAATTTGTTGCTGTTGTTTCGCTTTTGAAATAAATACATCTAAAATAGACCGGTTTCGATAATCAAAAATCTTATCTTTTGGTAAATTATATTTTTCTTGTAAGTTGAATTGCTGAGCTTTTGCCACAAAAGAGTAATGCCTCAATTGGTTGGGATCACCGGTAATAACTACTCGTTTTGCTCTATATAATGCCGGTAGTGCTGAAGCAATATCACATTGTGTAGCTTCATCGATAATTACAAGATCAAAACAATCTTTTTTTAAAGGTAAAACCGCATTTAAATCTGATAAGTTTGCTAGCCAAATTGGGAAAACTTTTAAAACGTGTTCAAAATCTACCTGTTGTAGAATACGTTTGTAGGCTGAAAAACTTGCAGTGTCTAGCGCATCGTAAAATGTTGAAATTTCATTGCGATAACGATGCGAGTTATTTTTAATATTTAAAGCAATTTTTCTTTTAGAATATAAGGCCGCTTCTTTTTCGAGTTCTTCTAAAACCTGATTGATCTGTTTAAAGATTGACCATAATTTTTCTCCGTTATAGCTAAGGGTATTCAGGTAAAATTTTTGCCATTTTTCCCAAAAGTTAAGTGCTGCAGAAAATTCTAGATCAGATCGTTTGAGTTCTTTTTCAATATATTGCTCAAACTCCTGTTCCAGTTGATCAAGTTGATTAGAAAGCTGGTTTACCTTTTCTAGGTCAAAATTTGTGTTCACCTTTGCTGAAATTCCACTTAAATAACGCTTAATTTTAGCTTTTAAACTCAATTTATAATTATGTCCGGTGGTATGAATTAAGTAGTTTTTCAGCTTAAAATCTTTCTCAAGCATTTGCCGTAAAACCTCTACGGCTTGTTTGGTTTTAGAGACGACCAAGACCGATTGATTATTCATCACCGCATCTGCAATAATAGAAGTGATCGTGTAGCTTTTACCGGTACCCGGCGGACCAACAATTACCGAGTTTGAATAGCGATATGAATTTTGTAACGCGTGGTATTGATCTGTGTTTAACCGAGTTTTATAAACACTTTCTTTGAATGAAAATTCTTGTAGATCTTTACCTAAAAGTTCGTGTAAGCTTGAATTGAATTTTTCTGATTCGGCCATTTCTTTCAGGTCGTTTAAAACTCGAAGTGAAGATTCAGATTTTTCAACCAAAATAGTTCCTGCTCCCGGAATTATCTGGTAGCTGTCATTTTCAATTTTATCTGAAGCTAAAAAACTTCTTAATTTTTGTGCAGACCAAACCGTGGGAAAAAGTAAAAGTTCTTCGGTTTCTAGATTAGTAACATACTTTTCTAAAAAACTATTTAAACCAATATAATTTTTATGCTGAACTCGTTCTGAAAGTAATTGCACAAATTCATCTTTATTGATAAGCTCTTCATTGAGTTCTAATAAACTAAGTGCAGATCTGTTGATGTCGTAATTTTCGTGTTCAATTTTTAAAAATTTTTCATCATCTAAAGTTTCTATTTGTGCCGGAAAGAGTAGGAGTGGAGCGCAAATTCGTTTGTCTTTAATTAACGGATTTTTATTTTTTCCTAAAATAAAAAAGCAGCCGTAAAATAGCTTTTTCTCTAAATTATAAAGCGCCATCTCTTTCTCTAAAGCCAATACTTTTTTATTGGTGTACGGGATAATGGGAAGCTTTTCTGAAAGTATTTCTTCTTTCGTTTTTGCAAACCATTTATAAGGATATTTGCTAGAAAGAATATTATTTATGGTAAACTCTTTATAATCGAGTTGATAACAATCTCTAAAATAATTAAAAACGTTTTTTGGGTTGAAGTTCACTGCTATGCAATTCAGTTTAGTAAGTTGAAATATACAAATCTCATCTTATGAACTATAAATTTAAATTAAAAAATGAATCCATTTTTTGAAGGGATTTTTATTTTAAGTAACTTATCTAAATGCAAGAAAAAGAAAATCAATTTAATGGTCTAAACCTTCAAATTCCCGTCAAAATTACTTTAACGGCATTAGAGAAAGTTCTGCAAGAGAAACTTGTAGGTTATCAAATACAAAAAGAAGAAGCGAAAGGACAACAATACGGAGAAATTTTAGCAATACATTTAAGCAACGGTAAACCCGGTTTTGATGTTTGTATTAGGCAACAAGTGTTAATGAAAACCGTGTTGTTTAAAAACAAAACAATAAGTTTTAATTTTCAGCTGAAGTTTGATTTTGATGAAGAACAGCAAGAAATCATCATCAAGAATTATCAGGTGGAAGGTGAGCAAAAAGCTTGGTTAACCAATCGGCTTTTAAAAACTATGATGACGTTGCTGATGAAGAAAAAACTCTCCGGTAACTCTAAACTTTTTCTCACTCCCAAGATCTCCGAGTTTTTGCAACAAATCAATCAAAAGCTCGAAAATATAATTGAAGTGAAAAAAGGCGTTCAGCTATTTGGAGCGATTAATGATTTTAAGATTCAGAATCTGTATTTTAAAGAAGATGCTGTTGTAGTTTTAGTGAAACTTGAAGGGAATTTAGCTGCGGAAGTTTCTGAAATTGAACTCCCTAATTAGAAAAATCTACTTATATTTAAACGTGATTTAATTCTAAGCTTTTGAAATTCAAACTCAATATCCCGGAACCTTGCCATGAAGACTGGCAGCAAATGTCGCCAACCCAAAAAGGTAAATTTTGTGCGAGTTGCCAGAAAGAGGTGATCGATTTTACGAAGCTATCTGCCTCAGAAATTGCCCGAAAAACAAAGAATGCTGTACAACTTTGTGGTCGGTTTACTTCAACGCAATTAGAACAAGAATATATTTCCGTTTCTCAAA
>JYMV01051688.1_pt1 | contig 30334 bp, 18 predicted proteins | sample 338911 | NCBI WGS metagenome assembly JYMV01 (sample SAMN03354496, study PRJNA234377) | hydrothermal vent metagenome | biome: Deep sea; feature: Hydrothermal plumes at the Eastern Lau Spreading Center, Western Pacific Ocean; material: Seawater | place: Tonga | collected 2009 | depth 2000 m m
TTGTGAAGTTCCTCTTTAGAAGTCATATGTTTATTGTATCGATGATTCTATTGAAGATGCTACTTTTCTTGAGGTGAAAGAAAAGGTAATGGAACTATGGAAACTGTTGGATTGAACAACTCGCCCGTCACATCAATAGAATAAAAAGTTTCATTTATTGCACCGATGATATCTCTAATTATTGGCAAGCCGACTCGAGGGTGAAGTCGAGCATTCAATTCATACGTGCTGAAGTCAATTGTTCCTTCGCCTTTCAAGACTAACTCTGAATTTGAAGACTCGCTACTTGTAAGTGTAATTCCATCAAGAACTACTTTGTCACCAACGATATACAAATCTATTTTTGCGCCTGTTATTGTGTTCGCTGTTGGTAATGTTAATTGAAGAAGATGCATAGCTGTATTAGAGAGCGGGTCTACTTTTAATTTACCATTTCGAACTCGCAACTCACCAACACCGCGTTTACTTAGTGCATCACCCCGAACACCAGCGATAGCTAGCCATCCCGTCAATTCGCCCTCGAGTGAAGCCAGAGCATCCTCCTTTTCTATTGCTGCAATCTTGGCATCTGAAACTGCAATTTCGATTTCGAATTCTTTAGATTCACTCATTCCAATCCAACCCTGCACTGAAACCCCGCCTGTTGTCGATTCACCACCCATATCTTCAAAAAGCAATCGTTTAGAACTAGTATCTAAAAGAAGCCTACCGGTAACAAAATTTACACGTCGACCTAGCACAACCATTTCGTCAACTTCTAATGAAAAAGCCAATTCAGAAAGTCGCTTATTATCATAAGTTCCATCTACTTTTACTTTTCCAATAATGTTTTTCAAAGGCACGCCAACTTCAACAGAAACTTCATCTAGTAAAATATTTCCTGCAAAACCGACTGACAGTTCCTTCCAACTTTCTCCTGTCAAAGTTACGGCGCCTTTAGGCATCGTACTGTGCCCTTCCTTAATTTCAATTGCTTCGAGTGTATCTCCAACTGCTGATGGAAGAACTGCAAAAAGACTACTGTCATCTGAAGGTCCTTCCCAAGTAAGTTCAAATACTCCATTGATACCCGCAGTAGTATCAACAATGCCGTCTAATGAAAATACACCATCGCCAAGTTTGCCGTCTATGTTCTCAAAACTAATCCCATCATTATCAAAATGAATTACATTTTTCTTTTCAGAACCAAACACCGCGACTGCACGTCGATTATTAAATGTAGCCGATAAATCGGTAGGGATAATCACAATGTCGTATGAAATTGAGTCAGAATCTCCTGTTGCAACGAGCGCCGCCTCTGCTGTTCCTGATGGATCCAAAGTGTCGTAATATTCAATCCCAGCGTCTCCCCCAACTATTCCAGTAATTGCTCTAGTGAGAGGGGAATCAATTGATGCACCCTTCCATTCCGCACCGATGTCAACGCTGAATGCTTCTTTTGAACCATGCACAGACCCAATAATTTCAAGAACACCTGAAGATTTATTTTCTTCCTTGAGTTCAAATTTTAAGTCATTTAAAAATACGTTTGTATTTTCAACTATTACAGACCCCTCCGTGAGTTCTAAAGACATTTCCTCTTCTTTACCTGAAATGAAAAGAATTTTAGGAACAATTTCCATGTTCAATGTATGCTTGTCTTCTAAGCTCGACATCCGAATTGTGGCATCCATAAAACCTGTTGGATTTAACCTATGCCACGCATTTGATAAACCCACCGATACATTTGCAGGCAGAACATCTACAAATTGAGGGCTTAATGGTAACTCCGTACCGCGAAGAATCAAATCAAAAGTTTCTCCATCTATCGCCATCGAAACTTCAACTGAACCCAAGCCACATTCACACGTAGCTCCGTCCATTGTGACAACGCCATTCTCAATATGAATTTTCGCTTCTACACCTTCGAATTGAAATCCATCGGGCCAGAACTGACCAGTTGCATTTATTGCATCTGAGAAATTTGAATTAATGGTTGCAATGCCTTCACTAATATTAACGAGAAAATTTGTATAAATTCCTCCATCTTCATTTCCAGTGATATCTCCAACCGCAGTCAATCTAGACTCCAAACCCAGCCCGCTGAGTACACCAAGTGCGAGATCATGCGATTCTCCAGATGAACTAGATACTGCTTTTATAAGTGAAGGCGTTATCCATTCATTTGTAAGTTTTAATTGCAAGTCAGGCGATGCCAGTCCGTCCTCTAAAAATGCAATTGAACCACCTAACTCTCCATCACCACCACCCGTACCGCGAAAGTGAACCACTTCATCTTCCGAAATATAAATGCCGTTTGAATCTACATGCACCATCCCTTTTTGAAGAGTCACAGGAAATGGAAAATCAGAAAACAGAATTCCAACATCCTCAAATGAAACTTCTCCAGCAACTGTTACATTTTCTCCTTTACTACTATCGTGTGAAATGTCCAAATCTAAGTCAATGACACCACCAAAGGAAAACGCATTTTCAAAGGGCTCAGGAAGGGAATCAGCCATTTGCTCATAAGCCTTCTTGTCGAATAACCGCCCCATTACATTTGCTAAACCAGACGGTAGCGCTTCTCTAAGAGTCTCATCTAATGGTGCAGCAGGTGCGTGTAAGTTTAAATCGACAACCAATCTCTCTGGGGCTGCAATTACAGTTCCACTAATGTGCACTTTAGAATTATTGCTACCAGTAGCATTCAAGAAAACGATTTCGATAGTATTGCCATGAAATGTAATCGAAGTTGAAATGTCATGCAGTGGATATGGAAATCCTTCATACATCCCATTTGCACCGCTAATGATTAATTCTCCCTCCACTGTTGGATCTTCGCCTGCAACTTCCCTTTTTACTTTTACTTTTGAAGCAATTTCCCATTGCTCTAATTGAAACAACTTCAATACTTCTGCTGCCACAACTGGCAAATCTGCTTCACCTTCTTCGGTCGCATGGAATTCATCTATAAAGAAGGATGCTTCAAAAGGAGATTGATCCAACATTGATTTCATCCAAACGCTACCATCTTGATTTCCCATATTTGGCAAATCATAAATTTTCAAATCTGCTCTAAAAGATACTGGCGCATTATGTTCTTGATGTGGCGGTTTTAATTCGCCTTCAATATCAGTGAGTGAAACCGATTCGCCATCGAAAACAATCGTTCCTTTGCTTACTTCAAGAGACGCATTTCCACGTATTCGTGAAATAACTCCCTTGTCATAATGCGCCCATCGAAACCCGTGCTTCTCTGGCAAAAAGAAATGTATATTTTCCACACTTGCTTCAATTGCGAAACCTGTCTCTTTATTCCAACGCATTAATAAAGATTTCATTCCTCCGTTGAGCTCTGTCTCTTCACACCAAATTCTAACTGTGCGTGGTAAAAATGATACTACTGATTGGTTCAGTTCGACATCATCAATCGATAATTGAAAAGTAGAATTCGATACTTCCAAATCAATGAGTGTAGGGCTATCAACATCTTGTAGCGTAATGGCGAGAGCGTCTGTTTCGGTTTTTCCTAACTCAATTGCAAACTCTTTTTTAGAATCCATCATCCAATCTTCACCATTCATTGAACCAGATTCAAGAACTAGGCTTTTGATATATATCTCTGGCAATTCAGAGTTATCCGCAGAATTGCTATTTGTTTCTACGCCACTACTATTAGTTTCAGGTAGTGCAATAATTCTCGAAATGTTGTAATCGCCAGAATTTTCAGAAGACTCTGCAATTCGAACTACAATCGTATCAGCTGTGATTGACTTTAATGATGTTAAAGATAACGGAAGAATAGAAGTGAATTCAAGTTCAACTGCTGGAATTGAAATTACTTCTGACGCAACGCCCTTAATTTCTGGAACAACTATACGCACATTTGTTAAATCTAATTTTCCCGACCAGTCCCAACTTGCTTCACCAACTACCACTTCGCCAGTAATAGAATTTGAAATCAATATTGAAACTATTACAGATAAAAGAAAAGAACGCGTAAAAAGAAAAAGCAACACGAAAGGTAAAAGAAGCAATGCAATGAAAACCCATATTCGTTTTCTTCGCCTAATCGGCTTACCATCTACTTTCATAAGTGAATAGTTTACCTATCAACAGATGGAAAAGCAGACTGAGCTAACTCAATCGCCCTGCCAAGCCCTGCCGCCTTGTTAATTGTTTCTTTCCACTCTAATTCAGGCACTGAATCCATTACTATTCCTGCGCCGGCTTGTATATCAATCCTCCACTGAGAATTTTTTCGCTTCGCTGTAGGTACCACCATCGTGCGGAGTGCAATTGCCATATCCATATCACCGTTAAACCCAATCATGCCAATTCCGCCTGCGTAAGGACCCCTCCGTGTTGGTTCAAGCTCGTCAATAATCTGCATAGCGCGAATTTTTGGTGCTCCACTTACAGTTCCAACTGGCAATGTTGCTGTTAGTGCATCCCAACAGTCTTTGCCTTTCGCAAGTCTGCCCACTACGGTGGAACTTAAATGCATAACATGACTATATCGCTCAATATCCATTACCCGTTCAATTTCGATTGAACCCAGTTCGCAAACAGTTCCTAAATCATTACGACCAAGATCAACAAGCATTACATGCTCTGCTTTTTCTTTTGCGTCACCGAGTAATTCTTTTTCCAAAGCGTTATCTTCAGATTCATCTTTGCCCCGTCGCCGTGTTCCTGCTAGTGGTCGATTTACTACTTGACCGTCTCTACATCGGCAAAGAATTTCTGGGCTAGATGCTACAAGAATACTTTCCTCCGCTTGCAAGTAAATCATGTACGGACTTGGGTTGACTACTCGTAATGATCTGTATATTTCAAATGGGTCTACGTTTGACCAATGTTCAAACCGTTGTGAAACAACTATTTGAAAAGCGTCGCCAGCGGCAATGTACTCTTTGCACTTCAAGACTGCCTCTTCAAATTCTTCCTGTGTCATGTTTGATTTTGAAGGGACTGGCGGTGGCGTACTTAAATCAATCGAAATTGTTCCAACTGGTATGTTCTCGCCATCACGCTGGAGCGAACCGACGACGCGGTCGAGTTCTTCGTTTACACAATCCCATGCAATTTCATTTTCGCCTTCTAAATCTATCGCATTGTGAATTACATGCACAACTTTTGCGACATGATCAAAAACGACTACTGTTTTGTATAAAGCAAAGTGTAAGTCAGGAAGGTTTCGGTCGTCTTTTGGCGCGTTTTCAAATGACAACGCTTCTATTTCCGAAAATCGAGCAGTGTCATAGCCAGCGTACCCGACCCAACCACCTGTAAAACTTGGCAATGGTAAATCGCCCGTTGTTACGGGAGGAGCAACTTTCCAATTTTTGGATAACGTTTTAGCTAGTTCGAGTGGGTTTTCGGAATTTTGTTTTTCCTCTGTTCCGAGCTCATGGTTCTTTATGCACACTTCATTTCCATACGCAACCAATTCTAGAACGGGATCAGCCCCTAAAAAAGAAAAACGACCAACTTCGTTTCCATTGTCGACTGATTCAAACAAAAAACTCGGAGCAGTCCGGTCATCGCTTGCAACCAAGCGTCGGTACGCAAGCACAGGGCTTAAATGGTCTGACAATATTCGCCTTACAACGGGAATTACATTGAATTTAGTCCTTAGTTCATCAAAAGATTCTTGTGGCATACCCGAAGTGTAGAGCAGAGCGTAGGATGTATCCATGCCTACCGATGCTACAGTTGTAAAACTTCGAAAAATAGAGCGAGTTTATTTCAAACCAGATGGTTCTGTGCTTGTAAATGCTCTGAGTGGAGTCGATTTGGATATCCCAAGTGGCCAATCGCTTGCAATCATGGGCGCCTCAGGGTCTGGAAAAAGCACCTTAATGAACATTTTAGGATGCCTCGACCAACCAACCTCAGGAACTTACACCCTTGATGGAAATGAAACTGCAAAGTTGGATGATGAGACACTTTCAAAAATACGCGGGCAGCAAATCGGCTTCGTCTTCCAATCTTTTAACCTGATTCCACAACTTACAATCGAAGAAAACATCGAAGTCCCACTTTATTATCAAAGAATTCACCCAAATGAACGGCGCAGGCGAACTTTAGAAATGCTCGATCTCGTCGGGTTATCAAATCGTGTTGGGCATAAGCCAGGTGAATTATCTGGCGGGCAACAACAACGGGCAGCGATAGCTCGAGCGCTTGTTACAAAACCTTCAATTTTGTTAGCGGATGAACCAACAGGAAATTTAGATTCGCAAACTGGTAGCGATGTACTAAAACTTTTTGATGAACTTCACGATGAAGGCTTAACGACAATAGTGGTTACCCATGATGAAGAAGTAGGCAACAGATGCCAACGCGTTATTCATCTTAAAGATGGTTTGATTGATAAAGACACGCAAACAACATGAGGGTTTTAGGAGTTGACCCGGGATTACGAATTGCTGGTTATGGATGTTTATCTTTTGTTGGCAACTCCATAACACCTTCAATTTTAGAAGCCGGCGCAATTCGGCTCGACGTTGATAAATCAATTTCTTACCGCCTCAAACAACTACATGATGATCTCAGTGAAATAATCTCAGAACATAAACCTGAACTTATTGCCGTAGAGACAATCTTCACTCATAAATCTCATCCTTCAACTGCTACGATTATGGGACATGCCCGTGGTGTAATTTTGCTTGCTGGTGAACAAGCAAACATTCCACTTATAGAATTAGCGCCAACTGAAATTAAGAAGTCCGTAACGGGGAACGGGAATGCCACAAAAGACCAGGTTCAGCACGCAATTATGGGATTATTGAGTCTTACCAAGACCCCAGAACCCCCTGATGTGGCTGACGCACTTGCAATCGCAATTACTGCAGGGATTCGCGAACACTAGCCCACACTTTCGTGTGATTTACACTATAATTAACGCACTAAATATATGCCCCCGAAAGGGCTCGGTATGGCGCTTGCGTCTACCGGGCCTTTATTTTTTGCAAACAATTGAACTAACAAAGCGAATCGCTTTCCACAGTTCACAGGGAATAAAAAGCTATAGAAATAAAAAATAGTATAAATAGCGATGGGCATTAAAAAGGCCCGGCGGATTCAAAGAACCACACCGAGCCCTTCCGGGGGCAAAGTAAGTCGCTATTGCGATGTATTAATAATAACCAAAATCCGATTAATTTCAATACATTCTCTTCAAAAAACGAAAAAAGACCTTACTTTTAATTTCTCCAAGGTCAAGATTGCTATCCTGCTTACTTACCTAAATTGTCAAAGGAAACCACAATGCTCAGTTCAACTCTTTTCGCCTTACTCATTACTATCACTACATTTGCCATGACCGACACTTCGGACGCTTTGGTAAGCCGGTACCAAAATCTCCTCATATCAATTCAAAATCAACGTGGGCTTGCTCCTGGTGATCTGAAAAGTATTGCTGTTTTACGAGATGAAATTAGAGATTGGAATGCAACAAATGACAATTTCCAACTCGTTGCTGCAGAATTGCAGATGAATATTTGGCTAGATGACAAGGATAACTGCAACCCATTGTTCAACAAACTTACAGAGATGATGCCAGAAGATGAAAACATCCCACTTGCTTGGCTTGATTTTAAATTAAGAGAAACTGACGAGAATCCTGAACAGATTTACGTAGATTTTATTGCTAAATTTCCAAATACGCCAGACATTGCAATCGCATGGATTAAATTTTTAGAAAGCACGAATCGTTTTTCAGATGGGATTCTTGAAATTGAAAAACTCAGCACTGAAGAATTGCTCTCACCATCTTTAATTGAGCTGCATGCAAACTTACTGTATTGCAATAATCGTTTTGATGATGCTATCGCTTCTTTAGAATCAATCGACAGTGCAACACTTGAGGCAGACACTGCACTTGCTACAAGAGTGACGACTAACAAATCACTGTACGAAACTGAAACAGCACTTTTTAGTGCGGAACTTGCTATTCGAGCATCAGAAGAAATAAATGGCGATCTTCCAATTGCAACAATCCTGACAACAAAAGGTCAAATCAAAATTGTCCTATTTGAAGACCAAGCGCCCAACACTGTAGCGAACTTTGTCTCACTTGCACAAAGCGGATATTACGATGGAACACGCTTTCACCGCGTCATTCCAAAATTTATGACGCAAGGTGGTGATCCAAATTCACGCATTGGTGCAATCGGTCAACCTGGTTCAGGCGGTCCCGGCTACACCATTAAAGACGAACTCGACGGTGATAATTTAAGAAAGCACTTTGCTGGAACTCTTTCAATGGCGAAAACCGCTGAACCAGATACAGGCGGAAGTCAATTTTTCCTGACACACGTTCCTACACCCCACCTTGATGGCAGACATACCGTTTTTGGTCGAATTGTTGAAGGTCTAGAAATCAATCGTGAGATTGAAAAAGATGACACTATCGTAACAATAGTCATTTCAAATACGCGTGACCACGAATATAATCCAGAAAAAATTGGCGAAGCCAATGAAAGCACCAGTTCAGAATCAAATACAAAATTGAATTCCGGCAGAAAGCCAACTTTAAATTCCAACGAATAATTAGGTAGTACATTTATGTCACAAGTACCATCAGAAACAATGCAAGGATACTCGGCGCCATCTGTACGTCAATTTAGCGTCTTCCTTGAGAATAGAGTCGGCAGACTTCTTGATTTGCTTCGTCACTTTGACGATTCATCTCACGTGCATGTAATGGGATTAAATGTCATTGACTCATCAGACCATGCAGTAATCAGAATGATTCCTGACAACGCAGATGCAGCAAGGCACTTATTGAGAGATCTTGGAATTGCTTTTTCTGAAACCAATGTAATCGTTTCAGTGATTGACGATTCACATTCCCTCGCTGATATGTGTTTATATTTGCTCGGCGCAGAATTGAACATCCTGTTCATCTACTCACTCATTAAGCAATCTCCAATTGGAGATTCCGTCATTGCAGTTGCAATAGATGATCTAACGCTTGGGGCAAACTTATTAGTACGAAAAGGTTTTAATTTACTTGGCGAAGGTGACTTAGTCGTTTAAACAAATTCGATAGTTGCTATCTCAGGAACAGCACCCACACTCGCAGCATCGCTAAGAAACTGTTGCACTGCTTTTCTGCCGTTTTCACCAAAATCTAAAGTCCAACGGTTTACATACATCTCAACAAATTCATCCGTACATGCCATGTCAATTCCACGACCCCACTGTGTTGCCCAAGCAAGAGATTGTTCACGGTTCGCCATGGCGTATTCAATTGACTGTAAAAGTAAACCTGTGATTTTAGAAGTAGCATCGGCATCGAATCTGGAGTCGATATCTTTTTTGATTGCGTTGCCTCCAAGTGGCAATGGCATCGAGGTTGTTTCTTTCCACCACGCACCTAAATCACAGACTTCAAATAATCCATGTTCTTCGTATGTCAATTGACCTTCATGGATTACAACGCCTGCATCAAACAGGCCTGCAGAAACTACGTCCATAATTTCAGTAAACTCAACTGGCTCCCATGTAATAGTGTGTTCGCCTGCAAGAATTCGCAGTGTTGCAAGGGCTGATGTTCTTAAACCAGGAACTGCAAACTTAGGATTTGAAGCAAGGAGATCCTCAAGTGTCGTTGCTTTTTTTGAAACTATTTTTGGACCATACCCATCGCCAAGGGAAGCTCCACAAGCGGTTAAATCATACAAGTGTGCAATCGTTGGATAATGAGCAATACTGATTGCTGTAATATCGTACATGCCTTCCTCAGCTTCGGTGTTCAAGGTTTCGATGTCTTTCATTACAAGTTCGAATTCAAAATCACCTACGTCTATTGAAGGTCCAGAACCATCAATGTCCGCAAGTGGCCACCACATAAAGGCATCATCAGGGTCAGGGCTATGTGCAAGTGTTATTGCGTGTTTCAATTTACGGTTTCCTTCTCAACTAATTTTGTCAATTCTCGGCGCATAATTTTTCCAGTAGGATTTCTTGGCATCTCATCAAGAGCATAAACACTTTTGGGTACTTTGAATTGAGCAATTGATTCCCGACACCAAGATCGCAACTTTTGTTCATCAAATGTTGCGCCTTCTGCTAACTCAACAAATGCGACCGCAACTTCACCACGAGCAACATCACTACGACCAACTACACCCGCTGCAATTACATCAGGATGATTCATTAAAACTTCTTCTATTTCTCGGGGAAACACATTCTCGCCAGCGATAATTAACATCTCTTTAATGCGACCTGTGATGTACAAAAAGCCATCCTCATCAAGTTGGCCCATGTCCCCTGTCTTAAAATAGCCCTTAGAGTCAAAGGCATTTGTTGTTTCTTCTTCTAGATTAAAATAACCCTGCATAATGTTTGGCCCAGATATTCGAATTTCGCCATCTTGACCTGCAGGCAATTCATTTTCGTTTTCATCAACGATGCGCTCGAACACATCATAAACAGGTTTGCCAACTGTTCCTCTTCGTTGTTCTTCTGGTCTGCACAAATTAGTAACCGGTGCTGTTTCAGTTAGCCCGTACCCCTCTAAAATTGTTACGTCGAGCCGATTCTTAAATCCTTCATAGACTGCGTCTGGCAATGCTTCGCCACCGGATAACGCGAAACGAATTGACTCAAAATCACTTGCCTTTGCGCTTTTAGAATTTAAAATCGCATTGAACATAGATGGAATTGCCAACATAACGGTTGGCTTGTTTTTCCGTAGTAAATCAAGAACTTTTCGCGGATTAAACTTTGCGCAGTACACTGCAGTCGAACCAATGGCGGATGGGATTAGCGTTGTTGCAGTAAATCCAAAACTATGAAATTGTGGCAACAACCCTAGGAACACATCGTTTTTTGTAAAACTTACCCACCTTTTACATTGGTCAACGTTGGCGTTTAGATTTCCCGCTGAAAGCATTACACCTTTTGGCTTTCCTGAAGTTCCTGATGTGTACAAAAGTGCAGCGAGCATATCACTTTCACATTTGACCGATCTTCTAATAGGTGGCAATCCCCCAAAAGACATTTTATCCAATTTTATCGCCTTAATTCCTTCGGGCAAACCGCCAATCATGTCAATCATTGCATCAACAGTGATAACTGTGTCGACTCCGCTGTCTGCAATAATAAAATCAATCTCTTCTTTCGTAAGAAGATAATTTAATGGCACAATTGTTTTGCCAAGGGACCAAATCGCGGTCAACGAAACTGGGAACATTCCTGATGTTGGCAACAGAACTGCAACATGAGGCTTATCAGTCTTTATGTGTTTTGCTACATGCCAAGAAGCGACCTGCAAATCTATCCCCCTCCACTTTCGATAATCATCGACAATGAGAGTCTTGAAGGGATTCCTTCTCCATGTTCTGTAAATGGATGTTAGAAGTTGCATCGTGTTCTTTCCAAAAGGGTACGATACACGCTGGAACAATACTATGCGAATACCATTTCTAGCTCTTTTACTACTAACCACCCTCTTTGGCCTTGGTTGCGAATCTACCAAAACCAATTCGCTTGAATTATCTCTTCAGGAGTACAACAAAGGGCAATGGCGGCTCTCTGAAATGTGGGCAAAAAAAGCAATTGAGAATAACGCAAATCAAAACGAAGCAGAATACATGCTTGGCCTTTGTGAATTTCAGCTAAACAATATTGAATCTTCAAAACGTTGGTTTACAAAAGCACAACAATCCGCGAACTCAGAGGTAAAAGGAAAGTCGACTGCGATGTTAGGTATCATTGCTTCATGCGAAGGCAATTACGCAGAAGCTCAATCCGCTTTCAGATCTGCGTCGATTAACCTGCAAGGTATAGACAAACAAAAAGCGAATGCACGAAGCCGGAATCAAGGCGATGATGGAAAATACACACTTCAATTTGGCGCATATCAGAACAAAACTAACGCTGACCAAGCAGTAGTAATACTGAAAAATAAGCTCTCACAGAGTGGTCTCGGTTCTATTCGCATATCACAAGATACCGGCAAATATGGCAAAACTATGTTTTTAGTTCAAGCAGGTCATTTTTCTACCAGGACGAACGCTTCTCAACGGAGAGAACGCGGTGATTTGCCACAATGCATTGTGGCGGTATCCAATTAAGCAAAAGACTCTCCCTTAGACGATAATATCGCATAATAAATGGCAAAAGCATCTGGACAAAAAAATAAAGCAAGTAGCAAAAGTCGACGAAAGACTGTACTTAAAAATGTACCGAAGCCTTCGGTCTCAATCATTTATTTATTGCGAAGGCCAGAGTTCTTACGAACTTGTCTTATCATTTTCCTTTTCCTCGTTGTGGTTTCCATTCTTGCGACTTGGTCTGGTGAACAAATAAAAGTTCATGATGGACAAATTGCTACAGAAACTCGAATTAAACGAATTAACTTCCAATTCGACAATGCTGCAGCCACGGAAGCGAAACGTGCAGAAGCGAGAAATTCGTCTCCAAAAATTTACATCGTAAACTCCACTTTTATTGAACGCCTAAAAGCATCTTTAAATGGGCTGCCAACTGCGGTGTCAGGAAAAGTTACTGTCGAAGATGTCTCTCCAGAACTCGTAACTCAATTCAACTTAACTCCAGAGTCACTCCTTGCCTTACAGTCGATGTCAAAAGATGGTGAGCCGACCTATTCATGGACTAGATCTGTCACGAAGTTAATTCAAAACATTCAACAGAACAAACCACTCCTTACTAGTGAAGAATTTCAAGTGTTTACAACGACACCGTCTTCTAATCGTGAGTTGTTCATTGGAGCAGGCAGAATTATTCGGCCCTACCAAGCAGATGCGGTACCTCTTCCTGTAAATGCTCAGGGTGAGCCAGATTTAAAAATTGCTGAACTCATCAGTTCAGTCGATTTTCCGGAATCTCTGGTACCAATAATTGGAGCGCGACTATTATACAATCATCAACCAAGTATTTTACTTGATGTTGAAGATACGCAAGCTCGAGCAGAAGCAGCCGCTGTTGCTGTTGTACCAGTATTTGTAAAACACATTCAAGGCGAAATTATTTGGCGTAAAGGCGATTCAATTTCAGCCACACAATACGAAAATGCTATTTTAGAACAGAAACACTTTTTCGCAAACTCAACTTTACTAGACCGATGGTTACCGAGAATTGGTTCGATTGGACTGCTTGCAATGCTTGCTGTTTTCATTGGAGCATATACGACTTCGGCAAATCCACGAGTAGCTAAAAACCCACTTCGATTATTTGCACTTTGTGCACTGATGGCATTAATGCTTGGGCTTTCTGTAATTGTCACGCTTCAATCCCCTGCATTTATTTTTGCTGCTGCAATTGTCCCTACGTTGCTTGTTGTAACTATCATTAGTCTTGCGTATGGACAGAGAATGGGAATGTTCATTGCGTTTATGCAATGCGCTCTTGTTACGATGGCACTCTCGCAATCGATTGCTTGGTTCATTCTATTAATTGCTGGGTGCGGAATGATGATTAGCCAAATCAGCGAGGTTAGACAACGGCAAACACTCATCCACGCTTCAGGCAAAACAGCAATTACATTTGCAATTGGTGCTTTATTTTTAGGTCTTGCAAAAGTTTCTGACATCTCGATTGCTTGGCAACTCGTTGCCACTGATTCTCTTTTTGCAGGCGCATCTGCTTTAGTTGTTGGCTTTTTCGTTCTAGGCATTCTTCCAAGCATCGAAAGTGTCTTTGATATAACCACTGGTATGACCCTTGCTGACCTCCGTGACCCACGAAAACCGTTGCTTAAACAACTTCAGCAACTCGCCCCAGGCACTTTCAACCACTCTAGGCAAGTTGCTGACATTGCTGAAACTGCTACTGAGGCAATCGGCGGTGATTCATTGCTTGCGTATGTTGGCGGGCTTTACCACGACATTGGCAAAATGAATAAGCCAGAATACTTTGTCGAAAATCAAACTGGTTATAACAGGCACAAAGATTTAAAACCATCGATGAGTTTGCTCGTCATAATTGGCCATGTAAAAGATGGAATTGAACTTGGAAAAGAATACGATTTGCCAAGAGAGATTATTCATTTCATTGAAGCTCATCACGGCACAACACTCGTTGAATATTTTTATCATGCCGCACAAAAAACTGCTGACGAAACTGGCGAACCCATAAACGAGTCACAGTTTAGATATCCCGGTCCTAAACCAAAAACTAAGGAAGCAGCAGTCCTCATGATTGCAGATGCTGTTGAATCTGCGTCCCGAGCACTTCCTGACCCGAACCCAGCAAGAATCGAAGCGCTGGTTCGTGACCTATCGCGCAAACGGTTACTTGACCATCAATTTGATGAATGCGGTTTGACTTTTACTGATTTAGCAAAAGTAGAAGATGCAATCATCGCACGATTGAATTCCATTTATCACACGCGAATAAAATACCCAGAAGAATATAAACCTGTTGCAACAGACAGCGAAGTTATTGAAGCCGAAGAAGTTGGTGATATCGCAGGATAAAACTGTTTCCTAAATCTATCATTGATAGACCTGGTATTAATTCAATTCTTCAAGTTCAGAAATCAGAATCGCAAGACCCATCACATTTAATTGTGCTTCAACAAAAGCACCACTCGTAGTTGAACCATAAAGCAAAGAACATTTTGCAGATGGGGATTGCGCTAGCACTGCTTGTTCATCTGGATTAATTTCATTTAGTATTTCTGTGAATCCAGTTGAAAAAGTTCTAAAATCTACCGCTAAAGCTAAATCTATTTCGACTTGCTTAGAATGTCTTCTAATTACTTGTGTTAAAGAAGTTGCGGAAGGCGAACCGAATGCTCTCCACGCTTGTGGACCAAATACAATCGCTACTCGTTCCGTACCCTGTTTTTTAAGACGCAACTGGTCGCCGGGATGAACCACAGCATCCATAATCTTCTGATTTTCTTCATCTTCACCCATCATCGTGATATCCCAAGTATGCGACGTCTTAGATTCACTTAATTTCACACTAAATTCTTCTAGTAGTTGCTCAGGAAGTGAATTTACTACAGTAGATGCTTCCTTTAAATACGCATCTTGATTATTTACGTTAACCAATGACGCAAGTGTTAAGCCATTTTTTGAATTAAGACCATACGCAACTACATTTTCCTCTGCCACATTAGCGAGCAATCGCATACTTGAAATTAAAAATGTCGGTGGCGCTGAAGCGTAAGTAGCGAACGAATCAAATGTCTTCTCATCGATATCTAATAACTGCCGAATAAAATCGCCTGACATCGCATATTGAATCATGCTGTCATTGAAATAAGTTGCCATTTCAAGCATAGAGCCATTGTCGATTGTAAGACTGCTTTTGTCTTTAGATTCAATATCTACAGTCGTTGTAAGCACAAAATCTTCAATGTCTGCACCAAAAGAAATATTTTCTACCGTTCCGCACCAAGCAGTCAATGCTTTGAATGCTTTTCTAGCAGCTGCTGTTGTATTTCGTTGCTCCTTAGAAATCACGCCGCTTAAATCTGGTTTGTTCATCGAACCGATAAACATGCCGCCAGTCATTTGAGCAATTGGGCCAAGCTGTTGCCACAAAGGGCCAAACCGAATCACCCATCCTGCTTGTGTATCTGGCATTGTGTCGAAAATACCGGAAAGTCCAGCCCCTTTACGGACATTCAAATTTTGATCTCCAGAAGCAATAAACCAACCATCAACAGTTGTTGAAGATTTTAACCATGAAGAACTAGAAACAGATAAAGTTCTACCTTCTTTTGCTTTACAAATAATTTGCATGTGTGGCATTGGCCCGAACATACCTGCAGGCGGTTGGCCTTCTGAAAGGACGGTTGGCTCAACAACCAAAAGTAATTCTGATGACAAATCAATTGCTGTAGGGTCATCAAAAAATTGCGTAAGAAAAATATCTAAATACTTTATATTTGCACTAGTCGATTCAGTTTTTTCATAGATGGTTTCAATTATTGCGTTAATTGCATTTCCGTCTTTAATCGACAGAACTGACAAGGCGTCATCGGCAATAAAGTCACGAGGATGCTGCGCATATATGGTTGAACAAAGTAATAGCGGAAGTAAAGTAGTAATTTTCATGTTACGCAGTGTACAGCGAGTACCTTGCGTTGAGCGGATGCGAGTGGGAGTTCATGTAGTGAATCTTGTTTTACCCAAGAAAAACGTCTATCGCGTTCAATTTTGCAAGCGAACACTGAGAAGGAAATAATCCTATGAGAAAGAACATGTTCAAATTCACCAATAGAGATAAGTTTGTTTTTTAAGTTCAATTTCTTTCGTACTTGCGCCTCTGTCAATTTAACATCTGAGTCAATAGTAGGAACTTGCCACATTCCAGCCCAAAGGCCTGAATCATTCCGTTGCTCAAATGCTAATTCGCCTTCATGTTCAGCAACCACGGAATAATGATAGACGCGTTTCTTAGTTGCTCTTTTCTTGGGGGGAGGAATATCACGTTGAGTATTTTCCTTAGATGCACCACAACATGATTGCAAAGGACAATCGTCGCAAGACGGCGACTTAGATGTACAAACTGTAGCGCCTAATTCCATTAACCCTTCATTAAATAATTGCGGCGAATTGCAACTTGTCACTAACAATTCTGAGATTTGCCATGTCCAAGTAGATGGAGTAGGATCACCGGCGTGATTGCAAAGCCTGCACAAGACTCTATGTACATTTGCATCAACTATTGGAGCGTGTTTCTCAAATGCGATTGAAGCAATTGCTCCAGCGGTATATTTACCAACACCAGGAAGTTGCAAAAGTGATTCGATATCACTTGGCACCTCCCCACCGAATTCTGAAGCAATAATCTCTGCCGTTTTCTTCAAATTTTTTGCGCGTCTGTAATATCCAAGACCTTGCCATAATTCAAGGACTCCCTGCTCATCACTTTTGGCCATACTCGAGGGCTCTGGAAATCGTTGCAACATAATTGGCCATCGCTGGGCAACTCTATCTATTTGAGTTTGCTGCGCCATAAACTCACAAACCAATCTTCCCCATGGAAAATCGTCATTTCTCCAAGGGAACTCCCTTGCCGATTTAGTAAACCATCTCTCTATTTTGGATGTAATTTGTAAAATTTCTTCTTGTTCAAATGCCACAAGAGAAGAATAATCAAGTCGGACGTAAAAATGAACAAAAAAAGCAATAGAAACACATGAAAAACGTCGTATAATTCTATATCCAATGTTGCGTTTCCTTCCAATCTTATTATTGATCCTTCAGAGCCTCCCAATGGCGGTTCCTGCTCAAGCCACCCAAGACAGTGTTCAAGCTGCTCAGAAGATGTCTTGCTGTGGTGGATTTTGTCGCTGTGCCGCAAATGGTTGCCGGTGTGGTGAAGACAAAGAGAAGGACTCAGCGCCATCAAAAACGCCATTTTCAATCCCTTCGATTGATTTAGTTGCACCGCTAACAAATGCAAATTACACCCTTCCAGCGCTCTTTGTTTCTGAGATTGTCGCTGTGAACCCCTCGACCAAAATAGTTGTTGCCTCAAATAACTGTAGGCAAGCTCTTTTAGGTCGCTGGCAGAATTAACTCATCAACCCCGTAGGATTACTATGCACGCACATAATTTATGAATGTGCTTGCTACTGTTATGTACTTGGTTTTGATGAGGAACCTCAAAAATGAAATACTTAATTCGCCTAATAACTACAGGCGCATCACTAGCCGTATTAGGGAGTTGTACGAGTGGATTACCCTTCCACAGCACAACAGTCCCACTTCGGCAGACAATACACTTTGCAGGCACAACTGTGTCGCCGCAAATTCTAGATTCAGCGAATGACGATGTTGAAACCAGCATCACGCTACCATCACTTGAAAATGACGCTTCACTTCGAGAATGCTTGGTCTATGCATCATTAATGTCGCCAGAACTTAAAGTTGCATTCCATAATTGGAAAGCTTCCTTATCGCGTATTCCACAAGTAACTGCGCTTGCAGATCCAAAAGTTTCACTTGGCTACTTTATTGAAGAAATTCAAACTAGAACTGGACCAATGGAACAGCAACTGTCTTTAAGTCAGTCATTCCCATGGTGGGGACTACTCGAAGCGAAAGGTGATGTCGCAAAATCGGTAGCAAATAGCAAATGGCACGAGTACGAATCAGTTCGCTTAAATATTTTTCAAAAAGTAGTTAAACGATGGACAGCGGTTGTAGATTTAGAAAATGAAATTTCAGTCATCACTGATTCATTTGAATTACTCGCTCAAGCAGAAAGAATTGCGAGACGAAGTTACGAAGTAAATGGCACTAGCCACAGTAGACTTGTGCAACTCCAAGTTGAACTAGGAAAACTCGAAGACAAACTTAGTAATTTAAACAACTTACGTGGACCAAGAATAGCCGCCTTAAATGCAACCTTAGCTAGAAACGGTAAGGATGCATTTAATCTCCCTTCTTCGATACATCTAAACGTTGCAAGCATCACACTAGAGGATGCTATACAACTCGTCGCGAAAAACCCAGCAATCAATGCTCACAACGCAACTATTGAACAACATCAATTGGCAATCAAAGTTGCTGAATTAGATGCCAAACCAAAGTGGACCGTTGGTTTAACGTATACAAATCTTGGTGATCCATTAGACCCAACAACACCAGACGCTGGGAATGATCCCATCATGGGAATGATTGGTTTTTCAATCCCTTTAAATCAAACCAAAACTGATGCTGCAAAATCTGAAGCAATGTCTAAAAAACTTGCTGCCATCGCTGCAAAAGAGGCTTTGCTCCATGAATTGAACGCAGCAATTGCAGAAGCAATTTATCAACGAGATGATTCCATGCGCAGCATTACATTTTATGAAACTGCTTTGATTCCAAGGGCAGAAGACGCACTAGGGGCAGTTCTTGTTGCTTTCTCAACTGGAACAACAAGTGCTATTGAATTACTCGATTCTCAACGAACCTTATTAGAACTACAAAGAAACTTGCAGCGCTCGTATGTAGCTGCCTTAAATGCTGACGCTACTATTTCAAAATTAGTCGGTGGCGCAGTAAAAACGGAGTTATCACAATGAACAAACCAATCGTAATTATTGGTGGAATTGCAATCGTCCTCATTTCTTTCTCAATTGGCAAATGTACTAGCGGTCAGCCAAATGTGAATGAAACGCACGAACACGATGCACAAGAAACAGCAGTGGCAACTGAGTACACCTGTTCCATGCATCCGCAATTTAGAACTCACGACAAAGATGCAGTTTGCCCAATTTGTTTTATGGACTTGATACCAGTTCCTAAAGGCGCAGATAATGTTCCGCCTAATGCAATAGCAATGAGTGAATCTGCAATGAAGCGTGCGCAAATCGAAGTTGCTCCAGTCCTTAGAGCGTTCCCTAGAAAAGTAATTCAACTAGTTGGAACTGTAGAACTAGATGAAACAAAACAAGCAACAATCACGGCTTGGTTTCCTGGAAGAATAGATAAACTTTTTGTAGATTTTACAGGCGCAACCGTAAAAGCAAACGCCCCTCTCGCAGAACTATACAGCCCTGAACTTCTAGTTGCTCAAAGCGAGTTGCAAGAATCGGCAAGTAGCATGCGAAGAATAACCGGCAATTCCATAATCGCAAAAACAGCTAAAGCAACTTACAAATCCGCTCGAATTAAATTATTACGGTGGGGTTTAACCGATACCCAGGTTGATGCTTTAGCAAATTCAAGCGAACCAAGTGACACTATCATTATCACTTCGCCTATAGACGGCGTAGTTATAACTCGAAACATAGTCACAGGCGAATTCGTTAAAACTGGACAAACTCTTTTTCAAATTGCTGACTTAAATACCGTTTGGATTTTGCTAGAAGCACACGAAACTGAAATTCCATTCCTATCTATTGGGCAACAAATTGAGTTAGAAACTGACATTCTTCCGGGCACTAGTATTAAATCAACTATCGATTTTATTGACCCAGTCATTAACCCAAAAACACGAACAGTTACAGTGCGATTAGAAATTGAAAATCCAGATTATTTATTACTTCCTGGATCATTTGTCCGTGGCAATGTTATTGGTGAACTCGGAGATACTCCACCATTAATTATCCCTAGAAGTTCGGTTCTGATGACAGGACACCGAGCTGTAGTATTTGTTCAAATTCCAGCCGAACAACCAACATTTGAATCTAGAGTTATAACTCTTGGAGAAAGAGCAGATGAAATGTACGTTGTTAAAGATGGTCTTGAAGAAGGAGAGCTTGTTGTAGTTCAAGGTACTTTCAAAATAGATTCCGAATTGCAAATCCAGGCGAAGCCGTCAATGATGAGTTTGGAAAATGAAACTAAAAAGGAACGTGTTTCCAATGAATTCATAATGTCCTTGAACCCACTGTATGCAGCTTATTTTTCAGCACAAGAAGCACTTGCTGCAGATAACTTTGATGCATTTTTAATAGCTCAATCAGACATTGAAATAATGATTTCTATTGTTGATGATTCCGCATTAAGCACAGAAACTCTTGCCTCTTGGGATGAGATTGTTGAAATATTATTGACAACTGCTAAACCATCAAAAAACATCGTTGCAGCAAGAATTATCTTTGAAAACATGTCAAAAGCAATTACCGAACTTCAAAAGAAATTTGGTCATGGGATGGGTGTCTACTATGAAATGTATTGTCCAATGGCATTTGATTTCAAGGGTGCCTATTGGTTACAAAGAAAAGACGCACTCGTTAACCCATACTTTGGTGCAGAGATGCTCAAGTGCGGAGAAACAAAAAAAATATTCAAATCAAATGGTGACAATCAATGAATTTTTTAATTACTTCATTAATTAAACACCGCTTAATTGTTGCGATAGTAATTATCATTACAACTTTTTGGGGTGTAATAGTAGCGCCATTTGACTGGGATATTGGCTCAATTCCACGTGATCCGGTCCCTGTTGATGCTATTCCTGACATTGGCGAAAACCAACAAATTGTATTTACGCCTTGGTCAGGCAGAAGTCCACAAGACATTGATGACCAAATTACATATCCACTTGTTAGTTCATTGCTCGGACTTCCAAGAGTAAAAGCGGTACGTAGTTATTCTATTTTTGGCTTCTCGACAATCTATGTAATTTTTGAAGATGGAGTTGATTTTTACTGGGGTCGCTCACGCATTCTTGAGAAATTAAGTTCACTACCAAACAATACGTTGCCCAATGATGTAACGCCGTCACTTGGACCTGATGCGACTGCGCTCGGACAAGTATTCATGTACACCCTCGAAGGTAGAGATCCAGAAGGCAACCCAGCAGGCGGATGGAGTTTAGACGAACTCCGTTCAATTCAAGATTTTAATGTTCGATACGCGCTTACTGCTGCAAAAGGTGTTGCTGAAGTTGCTTCAATTGGTGGCTTCGTCAAAGAATATCAGGTCGATGTCGACCCAGCCCACTTGCGTCATATGGGCGTGACGCTTCAACAAGTTATGTCCGCAGTCAAAGGTAGTAACTTAGATGTTAGTGCTGGGCTTATCGAATTAAACAATGCCGAATACATTGTTCGCGGCCTTGGTTACATTGAAAATATTGAAGACCTTCGAAAAACTGTTGTTACTGCAACCGATGGTGTTCCTATTCTTCTCGAAGATGTTGCAGAAATTAACATAGGCCCAGCAATGCGCCGCGGCGCACTCGATCGAGATGGTGTTGAGGCAGTTGGTGGAATCGTTGCCGCAAGATATGGCGAAAATCCTCTAGCGGTAATTAACTCTGTCAAGGAGCAGATTAAGCAAGTCTCCTCTGGCTTGCCTTCAAAAATTCTTGATGATGGAACAGTAAGTCAAGTTACGATTATTCCATTCTATGACCGAAGTGGATTAATTCACGAAACATTAGACACACTTAACCATGCAATTGTTCAGCAAGTGATGATTACCATCCTTGTTGTACTTTTAATGGTTTTCCATATTCGTGGTTCAATGTTAATTTCATCCATGTTGCCACTCTCTGTTTTACTTGCATTTGTAGGCATGAAAATTGCAAAAGTTGACGCGAATATTGTTGCTTTAAGTGGTATTGCAATTGCAGTTGGAACAGTCGTAGATATGGGAATTGTTATTGTCGAAAACATTCTCAAACGACTTGAAGATTTTCCGGATCAACCACGCAATGAAGTTATTGCTAAAGCATCTTCTGAAGTAGCTGGTGCAGTTCTTACCGCAGGGCTTACAACTATCGTTGGATTCCTACCAGTATTTGCTTTAACAGGTGCTGAAGGAAAACTGTTTAGTCCATTAGCTTGGACAAAAACATTCGCACTAACTGGTGCGATATTCTTGGCGATTGCTGTCATCCCTCCCTTTGCCTCATTACTTCTTCGCAAACCACGCAAGGCAAGAAAGCCGATGCCAACATGGGTGAAATATGCCATAACTGGAACACTCAGTGTACTTGTTGCAGTATTGCTTGCAAATGCGTGGAGTCCTCTAGGGCCACAAGAATACTGGAAAAACATTCTGTTTGTAGTCGTTACAGTCGGTGGTTTTTTGACAATATTTAAACTATTCCGAATGGGGTATAGGTCAATGTTAATCTTCGCACTACGTTTCAAATTTGTAATGTTGATAACGCCTACAACCATAGTTATTTTTGGCTTAACTGCATGGCTTGGTTTTGATTCTGTTTTTTCGTTTCTACCAACTTCTATCCGTTCAACAAAGGTTGTAACAAACATCGCGCACGCTTTCCCTGGCGCAGGCAGAGAATTTATGCCTTCGCTCGACGAAGGGTCATTCCTTTACATGCCAACAACAATGCCACATGCATCTATAGATGAAACACTCGACGTGTTACAGAAATTAGATTTAGCAATTGCGTCCGTTCCAGAGGTTACGGATGTTGTTGGAAAAATTGGCCGTGCTGATACTCCTATGGATCCCGCCCCGCTTTCTATGGTGGAAACCATAATCGAATATTCGCCAGAATACGAATATAAAGAAGATGGTTCGATTGTTCGCTTATGGCGAGACCACATTAAAAGTCCACAAGATATTTGGGATGAAATTGTAGATGCAGCGCAGCTTGTTGGTACAACTTCTGCGCCAAAACTACAACCAATTGAAACCCGAATTGTCATGTTGCAATCTGGGTTCCGCGCACCGATGGGAATTAAAGTGTACGGCCCTACACTTGAATCAATTGAAGATTTCGCAATGGAATTAGAAAAAGCACTTAAAGAAGCTCCTGCGATAAGAAAAGAAACTGTTTTTGCTGACCGTGTTGTTGGCAAACCATATCTAGAAATTGATTTAGATAGAAACCGACTTGCAAGGCATGGCCTTAAAGTGACAGATGTTCAACAAATAATTGAGGCGGCAGTTGGTGGGCAAGCAGTTACAAGAACTGTGGAGGGCCGAGAACGATACGGTGTTCGAATTAGATACCAACGAGAACTTCGAGACTCCGTTGAAGCACTCGATGCGTTGATGGTATTCTCGCCAAATGGGGTGCACATTCCACTTAGTGAACTTGCAGATATTACATACCGACGAGGTCCTCAAGTTATTAAAGGCGAAGATGGCTTTCTTGTTGCATTTGTAATTTTCGACCGCGTACCTTCTTTTAGTGAAGTAGATGCAATTGAATCTGCGCAAGCAACATTGAACGGTGCAATAGAACGAGGAGACTTAATTGTTCCAACCGGGGTGAAATACAATTTTGCTGGCTCGTATGAAAATCAAGTAAGGGCGATGAAAAGATTGTCCATTGTTATTCCTCTTTCTCTTGCAGTGATTTTGATTTTATTACACCTTCAATTTCATAGTTTACTTACATCCGTCATCATTTTTGCTGGCGTGTTCGTTGCTTGGGGTGGTGGCTTCATGCTTATCTGGCTTTATGGTCAACCTTGGTTCTTAGATTTCTCAGTATTTGGCACAAACATTGCCCAGTTATTCCATGTTCAACCAATAAATATGAGTGTAGCTGTTTGGGTGGGGTTCTTAGCTCTGTTTGGCATCGCAACGGACGACGGTGTTGTCATGGCAACTAGATTAAAGCAGTCTATAAAAGAACGCAAACCAAAAACAGTTGCAGAAATCAGAAATGCGATTGTTGAAGGAGGTTGCCTTCGAATTAGAGCTTGCCTAATGACTTCCGCCACCACTATTCTTGCCTTGTTGCCAGTGTTGACTGCAACGGGCCGTGGAGCAGATCTTATGGTTCCTATGGCAATTCCAATTTTCGGCGGTATGCTAATTGCATTAATCACTTTGTTTGTTGTTCCAGTTTTGTATTCATCGGTTGCTGAGTGGCAACTTAAATTTAATGAAAAACTACACGTGTAGTTAAAACCGAAAAGTAAAGGAGAAAATCATGAAACTTTTCATCACATTGTTACTGGTAGTAATTGCACTACCAACCCTCGTGTTTGCTGGGGAACCAGTAAACGAAACCTGTCCAATTAGTGGAGAACCAGTAAACGCAGATTTTTCAGCGCAAGTTGGTGATGACGCTGTAGCATTCTGTTGCGGTGGTTGCCTGAAAGGGTTCAACAAATGGGACGATGCACGCAAAATTGCTTACGTTGCAGAACAAAAAGCAGCAAATGCAAAACCAGAAATAACAGAAGTTGTAATTTCTGTAAAAGCACCCTACTTGTTAGATATCTGCCCAATCACTGGTAAAAAGCTTGACTCCATGGGCGGCGAAGTTGTAGAAGTAATTGACGGTCGAGAAGTACGGTTTTGTTGTGCAGATTGCCCATCAAAGTTCAAAGAAGACAAAGCTTCAAACTTCAAAAAAATCGATGCTTTAATGATTGAACAACAACTTCCCTACTACCCTATTACTACTTGCATTATCACTGGTGACGAATTAGGAATTCATGGTGGTGCAGTAAGTTTCATCTATGGAAATAGATTATTCAGAACTTGTTGTAATGATTGCAAAGGCGAGTTTCTTGCAGATCCTACTGAGTACGTTATAGAACTTGACGAAGAAATTGTAAAAGCACAACTCAAAGCATACCCACTAACCTATTGCATCATTGGTCGTGGACCGCTTGATGGCATGGGTGGACCAGACCACATGATAGTTGGCACTCGTCTTGTTGAACTATGTTGCGGCGGATGCCGAGCAAAAGTATTAAAGGATCCACTTGCTGCGTTTGCAGAAATTGACAAAGCGAGTAAATAATACACACTGACTCAATTAAAAAAAGCCCCAGCCATTTGGCTGGGGCTTTTCTATGTGTAATAAAACTAAAGTGATGTTACGGGCAAGCTCCCCAAGCTCCAACGAGCTCAAGGATGTCGCCGACATCAACAATGCCATCGCCATTAATATCTGCTGGTCCACTACCAGTTCCCCAACTGGCAACTACTTCAAGCAAGTCAGTAACGTCAACAGTATTGTCGCCATTAACATCGCCTGTACAAGATGGTGTATCGCAGAAACTTCTGGAGAGTGAAACACCGTCTACTGCTGCTTCAATAACAGATCCAGCATTTAAGTCACCACAGGTAAATCGAACTTGAACATTACCTGCGCCTGTCAATGAATGTTCTACGTCGTACCAACCACCACTTGATTCAGCGACAGGGCCAACTATTTCAAGGCTAGTCCATGGGCCACCGTCGTAGGAGACGTCAACATAGAAGTAATCATTGTTAGGATCAGCGCCGTTGCAGTTTGAGCCATTACTATACCAACGTGAATAACGAAGAATAGAACTGTCAGTGTATTCCATTGGTGGTGATGTTAAATCGGTTGAACCGCCGTCAACATCTTCATCAAAGCCATTACCTGTGACATAGCACATTCCAGAACCGTCTGCGTCAGTCGGGTTATCACAACGAGCTCCGCCGTTTGCTGGAACCACTCTTGCCCAATTACCAGTGCTAGCGCCAGCGCCGACTGTCCAACCCATATCGGTTTGGAAGTTGTCATCGAATGTAATCTCACTACCTGAATATGCCATTGCATTCCAAGTACTTGTTGGGGCATTTGCTGGACTTAGTACAACATCACCCACGGCTGTGTTGATTGAAACATACCAGTCTACTGAAGCACCACAGTTAAATGCTGGGAAGGTTGCATCAAAGGTAGTACCAAGGGCTACTGAATTCCAACCTGTGCCATCGTTCCAATTAAGTGTTCCGTCTGTAGGAGTTGAAGTTCCGTCAGTTACATCTATCGCAACAACAGTTCCACCATTTGGATCGACCAATGAAGGTCGGCCACTTGGATAATCGATAACAACAGCTGGGTTAGTTTCGCAACCTACTCCAGGTCCATCCACGAACAATGCACCAGAGCCTTCCGAAGAAGCATCCCAACCGCCAACGCGGAAGAGGTACTCAGCACCCTGTGTTACATTAAACACAACGTGTGATGAATAGCCCGCACAATTTGTGCCGTCGCCATTGCATGCGACTTGAGTCAACGCGCCACATGTTCCTTGATAGACAACAATATCGCTATCAAAGTCAATTGAATCGCAAGTGCTAACTGTCATAGAACCAGTTTCACAAGCAATATAACTAAACCAAACATCCGCGTTCATAACACCAAGGAATGTTCCCGCGCATTGAGCGTCGTTGTATGGCTCTGATCCATTAAGCGCATCAACAGTTGTAAATGCCCATGTACCATCCGTTACATATTCAGCGGTATCACAGAAATCATTTGCAAGTGGTTGACAACTTACTTGTGCGCAACTAAATCCAGTTCGTGGCACACCGCCAGCAGCTAAACAAGCTGAGCTAATCAACTCACTACATACTTCGTTTATACAGCAAGCATATGGTGTAGGAGGTGACCAGTTATCCATGTTATGCATTGCAAAACCAGCAAGGAGTTCTGTCGAGTGTGGTGTACCGTTTGTGACATCACCATCATCATCATCTAGAACTAACCAGTCTGTTGTAATTGTTGGGTCTATTGAATCGCCTGAGTGCAACATGATTGAATTTACTGCAAGCGATGAAACGATATCGTGCCCAGTAAGAGGGTACGCTGCTTCCATTGAGACAAGAATGTCCCAAACACAGCCAGAAATTAATTGACCGCAGTCGTGGATCTCTCCAGAACAAGGGTATTGATGATTGTTGATTGCGTTTCTAATTCCGTTTGTGCAATCATTACTATAAAAACCACGAGCAAGTTGGTTGTCACCGGTGATTAGTACACCAAGGACATCGCCCATACCTTCGCCATACATACCTTGTCCACTTCCAGCAACTGCAACCATGTGGTGACCATATTCATGGTGAACAATGACTGAGAACGCTGTATTACTACAACCGCCACCAGCGTTGTAAAAGTTAATCGATGAGTAATCATAAAACGCATTACAAGTTCCGCTTACACCAGTTTTAACTGGGAAGGACGTTTGTGTTGCAATCGTAGGAAACGCTGGAGCATAGGAAAGAGCAAAGTCACGAACGATGTTCGATTGAAGATATCCATTTACCTGAGCGCGATATTGTTCGTTATTGTTTGCATCATTATGCAAGAAATTTGGATTATTACTATTTTGGGAAAGTGAAGCATCCGCTCCTGACTGGTTTTGTGAATCAAACCACTGTCCATCAAGTGTGGAAGTGATAGTACCTGTACCAGCAACTGTGTAGTCACCATTTGCGTCTGCGTATGCTGTGTTGCCACCTAAAGTAACCTTCGCATAAGGTAAACCTGCTGCTGATTCTGGTTCGCAAACATCAGCGCCTGAACTTTCTGTTGCAACGCCTGAAACATTCCCAGTTGCATGAAGAATCAAGTTCTTTTCGTACAAAATTTCGCCAGTTCGCGCATCAACAACAAGTTCTAATTTGGAATAGTTTTCTACATCCCAACCACCGCCATTTGTTGCTTGAAAAACAAGCGCAGCTGTTGGTTCGTGGTGTTTCTCTTCAGTACCAGCAAAAACCATAAGTTCAGGTTGCGATATTGATGTGCCGCGACCGAGTCGAACTGCAGCGGACATCAAGGCAACTGCTTCACTTGCGATCAATCGCTTAGGTGCTTTGTAGCCGTTCACATCTCGAAGGTCAGTTGTTGCACTAACAGCAGGAAAACCGTTTATATTTCGTACAAGAACCATTAATCGGGAGCCATACACTGGCAATCCATCTGCTGTTTGCATGTAGTACACGCCAGTAAATTTATGTTCACCCGTTTCTTGGTTGTACATAATTGGTTGTTCAACATGACCATCTAAAAATGGTCCGCGTTCAACAAATTCTTTGGCATCAACATTTAATGCCGCAGAAAAACTAGTAATAAAGTTTTCAGCGGAAGCAATAGGCGTTCGTCCTGTTGCTAATTGTTTGTCAAGAATTTTATGAATTTGACCAGAACGGTCAACTGTGACTAATTTTGGATGTTCTATTCGAAGTTGGTCGAGTGCCTGATTTGGCGCTGAACTCGATACTGCAACTCCTGTAGACGAGAAAATAAGCGAACTCGCCGTGATTGCCAATAACTGTTTGTACTGCATATTAGGGTCCTCTCCTTGTTTAAGTACGATTACTCCATATATACCACGGGAAACCGATATCGGTTTCCTAATTTTTATCATTACTGCACTACGAAAGGCTTTTTGTCAAAATAGGTACTCTAATGCCAAAAAATAGCCCAAAATCCTATTCACATACTCCCCAACTTGAAACAAGAAGAAGAATATCACTAATTCCGACTATCCCATTTTCATCCAAATCGTGCAACGGAGAGTTTTCTGCCCAATGACCCATGACTTCAAGTAAGTCTTCTACAGTTACAAAACCATCTACGTTAATATCACCAACGCATGGCGAATCAGATGGGTAGCAATTCTGACCACCAAGGACGAGTTGACCAGAACCTTGTGATGCTTCGCTAAAACCACCAACTCGTATCAAATATGTTTCGCCTGCAAAGACACCAACATTTAGTTCAGAGGTGAAACCGCCACAGCCAGCACCGTCACCATTGCATTCAATTTGTACTAAAGAATTACATGTACCTTCGTACACAATAATGTCTGAATCAAAATCAATACTACCACACGTAGAAACAAGAAGGTTTCCTGTTTCACACGCTGTGTACGTAAACCAAACATCTGAATAGACCCCACCTAAATATTCTGAATTGCATAAAACGTTGTCGAATGGTTCCGTGCCAGAAATTGCACCCTCAGTTGTAAATCCCCACGACCCAATATTTAATTCACGAGCTGTATCGCAGAAATCATTAGATAGAGGATCACATCCCCCGCCATTACATGTTTCACCGATGCCTGCCCAAGTTCCGCCAATAGCTGTGCAAGAACTTTGTGTAAGTTCTGCGCAGTTTGTGCCAAGACAACAAGCATATTCTGCATTTGGACCACAACCACCTACAGCACAGGTACTGCCGTTACCAAGGAAAACTCCGCCCGAAGAAGCGCAAACTAAGTTGTCTAATTCAGAACACTGCGCACCACCCAAACAACACGCGCCTGATTGCACAACACACGAATTGCTTACACAAGTAGTTGCTGTGCCAAGAAAGACGCCGCCTATCGCAGTGCACGCATCGCCAGTCAATTCGCTACACATTTCACCAACACAGCAAATACCAGGAATATTTGAATTGCAATCAAAAACACAGTCTGCTGAATTAGTTAAATCCAAATACGTTTGAATTGTTGCTCGTACTCTTGTCGCGTAACTTAGAACAATATTTGATAAACCACCACTGCATTGATGGCAGTAACTCATAATAGTTCCACCCCAAGCTGCAGAACAATCGCCATTGCCACAACCATCAATTGGAGGCGTGTAATCGTGCGTGTGCCTTGTTCCAATGTTATGCCCTGTTTCATGGGCAACAACAAATAAATCCCAGTTATTGTAATTATGATCTTCAACTGGAATTGGAAATGACCCGCGTAAATTTCCTGAAACAGCAAAACCATAATTCGTGCAGACGGCCCCGACGTATGCCTTGCCACCGCCAAGTGTTCTACCACTTAAAAAGTGCGCGAGGTGTCTACTTACATGGTCCATGTTTTGAACCCAGTACGTTCTAAATTCACCTAACTGCGCACCTGTAGTCGATCCAGTCCATGGATCAGAAGAATTGTTCCAAAGTCGAAGGAATGGAATCTGGACTGCGTATCCAACTTCAGAATTTGTAATTGAAGAAACTGCCGCAATTAATGTTGTTGCATACTCGCTACTTTCTGCAACATCGCCTCGAAACAAATCATTCGTAAACTCCCAATCTGTCTCAATTGCCATTTGCAATGCTTGACATCCACCACCCGATACTCTTTGGGATTGATTGTCTTGTTGTTCTATAATTTTCTTCGTAGAGTCTTCAACATCACATTGAAAATCGACCCAGTTCATTTTTTCAGAATCTACATCACTCAAGTTATATACGACCGTTAGATTTAAACTCT